>ERZ773010.1253-NODE-1253-length-16137-cov-3.480164_pt1 | contig 16137 bp, 10 predicted proteins | sample MGYA00580842_ERZ773010 | MGnify/ENA primary metagenome ERZ773010 (study PRJEB29015, sample SAMEA2737982) | human oral metagenome | biome: human oral; feature: human-associated habitat; material: dental | place: China | collected 2107 ...
GTGGAGCTATTGGGGTTGCGTTTGAGTCTTAGCGGTACTCGCGCCAGCTCTTGATCTGGAGCCCCTCCAGCGGAAGGGTACAGAAGGCCGTGATGAAGGCCGAGGCTAGACGAGCATTCGTAAGCAAGGGGATATTGAGGTCAATGGCAGCACGACGTAGGCGATAGCCGTTGGTCAGCTCACCTGCGGTGAGATTCTTGTTGATATTGACGACCATATCGATCTTCTTATCGTGCAGGAGGTCAAGAGCCTGAGGGTGCCGCCCCTCGTCCGTAGGCCAAAAGACCAGCGTGGAGGGAATACCATTCTCAGCGAGCATGTCGTGCGTCCCCTGCGTAGCATAGAGCGTATAGCCCCGCTCGTGGAGGAGGTACGCAGCATCGAGCATATCTACCTTCTGCTTATAGCCCCCAGTAGAGAGCAGGACAGAGCGCTGGGGGATACGATAGCCCACGGAGAGCATAGACTTGAGGATCGCCTCGTTCGTATCATCGCCTAGGCAGCCCACCTCGCCGGTGCTCATCATGTCCACACCGAGGACGGGGTCAGCCTTCTGCAGACGAGCGAAGGAGAACTGCGAGGCCTTGATCCCCACATAGTCTAGGTCGAAGGCACTCTTATTGGGCTTCTCGACGTGCTGTCCGAGCATGATGCGGGTAGCTAGCTCGATGAAGTTAATCTTCAGCACCTTGCTCACGAAGGGGAAGCTACGAGAGGCTCTGAGGTTACACTCGATGACCTTGATCTCGTTGCCCTTGGCGAGGAACTGGATGTTGAAGGGGCCCGATATATGCAGAGCCTCTGCTATCTGACGACTGATGCGCTTGATACGGCGAACGGTCTCCACATAGAGCTTCTGCCCAGGGAACTGGATCGTCGCATCGCCCGAGTGGACACCAGCGAACTCGATATGCTCACTGATCGCATAGGCAATGATCTCGCCACGCTGTGCGACGGCATCGATCTCTACCTCCTTGGCGTGCTCAATGAATTGGCTCACGACGACAGGGTGCTCCTTAGAGACCTCGGCAGCAAGCTCGAGGAAGCGATAGAGCTCCTCGGCATTGGAGCAGACGTTCATAGCCGCCCCTGATAGGACGTAGCTAGGACGGACGAGTACGGGGAAGCCCACCTCCTCGATGAAGCTATCTATGTCGGACAGCGAGGTGAGCTCTCTCCAGCGGGGCTGGTCGATGCCGAGGCGGTCGAGCATAGCGGAGAACTTATGTCGATCCTCCGCATTGTCGATGTCCTCAGCCTGCGTCCCGAGGATCGGGATCTGCTGTGCATGGAGCTTGAGGGCAAGGTTATTCGGTATCTGTCCGCCCGTAGAGAGGATGACCCCACGTGGAGTCTCGAGGTCGAGGATGTCTAGGACACGCTCTAGGGTCAGCTCATCGAAGTAGAGACGATCGGTGATGTCGTAGTCCGTGCTGACGGTCTCGGGGTTGTAGTTGATCATCACCGAGCGTAGCCCCTGCTCTCGGATGGTCTGTAGGGCATTCACCCCACACCAGTCGAACTCTACCGAGCTACCGATACGATATGCCCCCGAGCCTAGGACGACGACAGAGCGACCATCGGCTTCATAGGAGATGTCGTTGGCCGTACCGCTGTAGGTCAGATAGAGGTAGTTCGTCTCGGCTGGGTATTCGGCAGCGAGGGTGTCGATCTGCTTGACCACGGGGAGGACACCGAGCTTCTTACGCAGGGAGCGTACCTCTAGAGCCTGCTCGTCACGAGCTCGCTCGCCGTGCTTATTCAGGACAAAGCGTGCGATCTGGAAGTCTGAGAAGCCCTGACGCTTGGCATGTAGGAGGAGTTCCTTCGGTAGATCCGCTATTGTGCTTACCTCTGCTAGGCGGAGAGAGGTGCGGACGATGCTCTGTAGCTTGTCGAGGAACCAGCGGTCGATCTTGGTCAGCTGGTGCACCTGCTCTACGGTGTAGCCAGAGCGTAGTGCCTGACTGATCGCAAAGATACGTGTGTCGGTAGGTGCACTCAGAGCACGATCTAGCTCAGAGCTGGCTATCTCCTTGGTGCTGTTGCTGACGAAGCCGTGCATGCCCTGGCCGATCATACGTAGCCCCTTCTGGATAGCTTCCTCGAAGGTACGTCCGATAGCCATTACTTCGCCCACAGACTTCATGCTACTACCTAGCTCACGAGACACCCCATGGAACTTACCTAGGTCCCAACGAGGGATCTTACAGACGACATAGTCCAGCGCTGGCTCAAAGAAAGCCGGAGTGGTACGTGTGACCGAGTTCTTGAGCTCAAAGAGACCATAGCCGAGCCCTAGCTTAGCCGCTACGAAGGCCAGTGGGTAGCCCGTAGCCTTGGAGGCCAGTGCAGAGGAGCGAGACAGACGGGCATTGACCTCGATCACTCGATAGTCTTCGCTGTCGGGGTCTAGGGCATACTGGACATTACACTCCCCGACGATCCCGATGTGGCGGACGATGCGGATAGCTATCTCTCGGAGCTTGTGGTACTCATTATTGGTCAGGGTCTGAGAGGGAGCGACGACGATACTCTCCCCGGTGTGGATACCGAGGGGGTCGAAGTTCTCCATATTACAGACCGTGATGCAGTTGTCATAGCAGTCACGCACGACCTCGTACTCGACTTCCTTCCATCCCTTGAGGCTCTTCTCTACGAGCACCTGAGGGGAGAAGGCAAAAGCCTTGCTACACAGCTCATCCAGCTCCTGCTCGTTGTCACAGAAGCCACTCCCGAGCCCTCCTAGGGCATAGGCAGCACGGATGATCACTGGGTAGCCTAGCGAAGAGGCTGCACGGCGGGCGTCCTCGACACACTCCACTGCATGGCTCTGGATCGTCTTGACATTGATCTCGTCAAGCTTGCGGGCGAAGAGGTCACGATCCTCGGTATTCATAATCGCCTCTACTGGGGTACCATGCACCTCTACACCGAAGCGATCTAGCACACCACTCTGATGGAGAGCCACCCCACAGTTAAGCGCCGTCTGCCCACCGAAGGCCAGGAGGATCCCCTGTGGACGCTCCTTCTCGATCACCTTCTCGATAAAGAAGGGAGTGACGGGGAGGAAGTAGATCTCATCGGCTATCCCCTCGGAGGTCTGTACGGTAGCGATATTGGGGTTCACGAGGACGGTGTGTATCCCCTCCTCTCGTAGAGCCTTCAGTGCCTGCGAGCCTGAGTAGTCAAACTCCCCAGCCTCACCTATCTTCAGAGCTCCTGATCCGAGGAGCAGCACCTTCTGTATCTTGTTCTTGTCGATCATCGTCTATCTGTATTTAGGGGATTAGAGGAGGCTTAGGAATTCGTCGAAGATGAAGACCGTATCGGTAGGCCCACTGCAAGCCTCGGGGTGGAACTGAGCGGAGAAGAAGGGTAGCGTCTCGTGGCAGATCCCTTCGTTCGTACCATCATTGAGGTTGACGTACTTCTCTCTCCAGCCTTCGCCAAGGGTGGAGGTATCGACAGCGTAGCCGTGGTTCTGGCTGGTGATGTAGCATCGGGTCGTACCGACCTCCCGTACGGGCTGGTTATGGCTACGGTGCCCGTACTTCATCTTGGTGACTCGAGCCCCAGCAGCTGCTGCTAGGAGCTGGTTCCCCATGCAGATACCGCAGATGGGCTTCTTCTTCTCGAAGGCACGGCGGATATGCTCCACCGTCACCTGACACATATTGGGGTCGCCAGGGCCGTTGGAGATGAAGAGACCATCGAAGTCTATTTGGTTGAAGTCATAGTCCCAGGGGACTCGGTAGAGTGTGACCTCGGGACGAATGAGGTTGCGCACGATGTTGTTCTTCGCTCCGCAGTCCACGAGTACCACTTTCTTCGGTCCATTGCCGTAGATCGTGACCTCCTTGGGGGAGGCTTCCGCTACTAGGTTGCGCATATTGGGGTCTTCGAAGGGAATGTCTTCGGCTCCCTCTAGGAGGATCTTGCCTCGCATCGAGCCTTTCTCCCGCAGCGTCTTGGCGAGCTCGCGGGTATCTATCCCCGTGAGTCCGAAGACATGCTCCTGACGGAGCCAGTGTCTCAGGGAGTCCTCTGCATTCCAGTGGCTGTGCTCCTCTGAGTAGTCCGATACCACGATCCCTAGGGGATGAATCCGATCGCTCTCTCTGTAGAGCGCGATCCCGTGGGCATCCCGCTCCGAGGAGGGTACCCCATAGTTTCCCACTAGGGGATAGGTCATCACGAGGATCTGACCCCTATAGCTGGGGTCGGTGAAGCTCTCTGTGTAGCCAGTCATGGCGGTAGTGAAGACCACCTCCCCAGCTACTGAGGCTTCGTAGCCGAAGGAATATCCCTCGAATCGGCTACCATCATCTAGGAGCAGTGTCGCACGCTTGTACTCTTGCATTGGGCTTGTTCTATATGTAAGGATGAAGATCGGTCAGCTAAGGTATTATAAAGAGAAAAGCCGTCTACCAAGCAGAGCTTGACATACGGCTTTCTATATCTTTGGTTGCTCCCGAGGAGCAGAGACCTCAGTGTCATTGATACGCTTGTGAGTGACCTTAAGTAGGACTTCTTTGCCCTACCTCACGCACAAAGGTAACAAAAATAGACCAACGCTACATCCTATCAGGCATCTCGATCCCTAGTAGACCGAACGCAGAGGCGATCGTACGAGCTACCACAGAGGAGAGGGCTAGGCGGAACGAACGCAGTGAGGCATCCGGCTCATGGAGCATAGAGTGGTCGTGGTAGAACTGGTTGTACTCCTTCACCAGATCATAGACGTAGCTCGCTATGACAGCTGGGCTAAAGGTACGTCCTGCCTCCTGTACCACCTCGGGGTAGTCCGTGATCTTAGCGATCAAGGAGATCTCCTTAGCGGAGAGGGCTAGATCCGTAGGCAAGAGCTCTGGGATAGCTCCGAGTCCCTTCTCCTCGGCTCTACGGATCACGCTGCAGATACGAGCATAGGTGTACTGGATGAATGAGCCCGTATTTCCGTTGAAGTCGATACTTTCCTCAGGATTGAAGACCATATTCTTCCTAGGGTCTACCTTTAGGATAAAGTACTTGAGCGAACCGAGCCCGACACGGCGAGCGACCTCCTGAGCCTCTTCGGGGGACATATCGCTGGCCTTACCCTGCTCATGAGCAATGGTGAGTGCCGTCTGAGTCATCTCGTCCATCAGATCATCGGCATCCACGACTGTACCCTCACGGCTCTTCATCTTGCCATTGGGCAGCTCTACCATCCCATAGCTAAAGTGTACAAGCCCCTTGCCGAAGGCATAGCCTAGGCGATCAAGGAGTAGGGAGAGTACCTTGAAGTGATACTCCTGCTCGTTACCCACGACATAGACCATCTTATCGATAGGATACTTGTCAAAGCGCATCTTCGCTGTACCAATATCCTGCGTGATATAGACGGAGGTACCATCGGAGCGAAGGAGGATCTTCCTATCCAGACCTTCGCTGGTGAAGTCCGCCCATACAGAACCATCGGGATCCTGCACGAAGAGCCCTTCGCTGAGCCCACGCAGTACCTCTTCCTTGCCTAGGAGATAGGTCTGAGACTCATAGTAGATCTCGTCAAAGCTCACCCCTAGACGACGGTACGTCTCATCGAAGCCTGCGTAGACCCATGAGTTCATCATGCGCCAGAGGTTCACCACCTCCTCATCGCCTTCTTCCCAGCGACGGAGCAGGGCACGTGCCTCGGCCATGAGGGGGGAGGCAGCCTCGGCTTCCTCCTGGCTCTTGCCCTCGGAGATGAGGGCAGCTACCTCAGCCTTGTAGTGCTTGTCGAAGAGCACATAGAAGTCCCCGATCAGATGGTCTCCCTTCTTACCCGTACTCTCTGGAGTGGCGCCATTGCCCCAACGCATCCACGCAAGCATCGACTTACAGATATGGATACCTCGGTCATTGACGATATTGGTCTTGAAGACCTTGTTCCCCGTAGCCTCTAGGATCTTGGCGATACTATAGCCGAGGAGGTTGTTGCGGATATGGCCTAGATGGAGCGGCTTATTGGTATTGGGCGATGAATACTCTACCATGACGAAGGGCGCATCAGCACCTGCCTGGACATGCCCATAGTGCTCCTCGTGGCGAATGCTATTCAGCTCCTCAAGCCAAGCGGAGGGGGCGATCGTAAGGTTCAGAAAGCCCTTGACGACCTGCACTGAGCTCACCAGTGGCGAATGCTCCAGCAGATAGCTCCCGAGCTCCTGTGCTGTCACCTCGGGGCTCTTACGTGAGATCTTCAGTAGGGGGAAGGTAACAAGTGTCCACTGCCCCTCGAACTCGCTACGTGTCCGCTGTAGCTGAAGCTGTGTGGCACTGACCTGCTGTCCGTAGAGGGCTTCTACAGCCTCCATCGCAGACTGCTGTAGGGATTGTATGATCGACATACTCGTTCTATGCTTTATTTATTCTACTTATAATCAACCTTGGGAGGGACAAAGGTACACTTTCTAGGGGGGATAGCTCCCTACCCTACTCTTCCTCCCTATCCCTCTCTTCTCCAAGAGGGCCACTTAGGCGAAGGTGCAGGACCTGCTTGGTCTCTGCTGATAGGGCATACCGACGATCGGGGACGTGCCCAATGAGCCAAAGGATCTGATTTCCTCGGACGAGAAGCAGTGCTTCTGCCCGATCTCGGTGGCTATACTTGCCATCGATGAAGATACGGCGGAGGAGCTTGCGCCCCTTCATGCCATAGGGATAGAGGGCGTCCCCCTCCTCGCGTCTGCGGATCAAGAGCTCTGTCCCCCCCAATGCCTCGTAGTCGTAGAGAGCTTCATTAGGGGGCAGAGGAAGGAGGCTACGATGATCCTCGGGACAAGGATAGACTTCCCACCTGAGGACAGAGCCCGAGGGAAGGGTTATCGCTCCCCCCTCGGCTATATCGATGGTCTCCCGATAGGCTATGACCTCTTCGCCTCGTGGCCTTAGCTCCAGATACTCACTTCCCCGCACCAGGGTGTACCCATCGCTGTGAAAGGTGGCCCCGGCAGTCCCCGCTCTTAGCTGCGAGTAGATCTGTAGGACGAGCTCCCGTGAGAAGCCATAGGGGTGAAGGAGCTCGTAGAGTAGCGTCTGTGGAGCCGAGGAGCCGAGGATACCCGGCACACTGATCTGTCCTCGCTCTGTGAGGAGCTCCCGCCGAAGCTCCTCTACCCGCTCTAGGTAAAGCGTCTCCGCCCCACGAAGGTTCTCTAGAGTACGCTCGGCAGCTCTACGGAAGGAGGGGTTGAGCTCCTCCAGCAAAGGGATTAAGCGGTGGCGAATGAGATTACGCCGATAGCGTAGGTCTACGTTAGAGCTATCCTCGCGGTAAGGTTGACCAAGAGAGCGGAGATAGTCGAGGACTAGTGCCCTCGGGCAGTCCATTAGGGGACGAATGACCCCATCCGTATCCCTGAGATAAGGCATACCACTCACCCCCCGTATACCTGTCCCCATCGAGAGGTTCAGCAGGAGGGTCTCTATCTGGTCATCTGCATTATGAGCTACGGCAGTGACCGTGGGCACCCTCGCCTGATCTCTCAGGGAGGCAAACCAACGATAGCGGAGCTCCCTAGCCCCCATCTCCACCGAGACTCCTGGGTGGGCCGCTACATAGGCTCGGGTGTCAAAGTGCTGGACGAGATAGGGAAGGCCGTGCTGCTCTGCTAGGCTACGGACAAAAGCCTCATCCCCATCACTCTCCTCGCCTCTCAGAGTGAAGTCGCAGTGCAGGAGCCGTAGATGCGCTCCATAGCCTAAAGCTAAAAGAGCCATCAGTAGGGCTACAGAGTCTGCGCCCCCACTGATGGCAAGATGTATCTGCTCCCTCCCAGTGGGTAGGAGCTGGTGAGACCGTATCGTCTCCGAGACCCGCACGAGGAGCGGATGAGGCATAGGCCTACTGGTGCTCGTGAGCCTCCTCGATGAGCTCGGGATCGACGAGGATACGTCCGCAGTATTCGCAGACGATGATCTTCTTGTGGAGCTTCAGGTCTACCTGACGCTGGGGAGGAATCTTATTGAAGCAACCTCCACAGGCATCACGGTCAATGGGCACTACGGCTAGACCATTGCGAGCCCCCTCACGGATACGGCGGAAGGCATGTAGGAGACGCTCCTCGATCCCCTCCTCTAGGCGGATGGCATCAGCACGTAGAGCTTCTTCCTCTTGCTTCGTCTCGTTCTTGATACGAGCTAGTTCTTCCTGCTTGGACTGTAGATCGATCTTGCGCTCAGCGATCGTCTCCTTGAGGGCGGAGATACGCTCACTACGCTGCTGGATGTCAGCGTTGCCCTCGTTGATCCGCTTCTGGGATAGCTCGATCTCGAGTCCCTGGAACTCGATCTCCTTAGAGAGGTTATCGTACTCGCGGTTATTCTTGACATTGTCGAGCTGTACCTTGTACTTCTCAATCTTCTCCTCCGAGGTCACGATACGAGCCTTCTCGGTGGCGATGGCTTGCTTCTGCCGCTTGTTGTCCTCCTCGAGATGCTTTAGACGTGTCTCCATCCCTGCGATCTCATCGTCGAGATCCTGCACTTCTAGTGGGAGTTCACCACGCAGGGTCTTGATATGATCGATCTTGGTAAAGGTCTCCTGCAGACGGCTCAGTGCGATGAGCTTATCTGCGACACTTCCTTCACGGGAGCTGACAGCAGGATCAGCGACGGGCTGCTCGACGACCTCCTCGGTCTGGACGACGGGAGCCTCAGCCTTCTTTGCGGTCTTCTTCGCTGCCGTTGTAGTCTTCTTCGTTGTTTCTTTCGCCATTATAAATGCTCTATAGCGCTATTATAGGATTGGAGTCTAACTCGCTTTGATAGACCGCAAAGTTAGCTATTTTCGCCGAAATGATTTCCGCCAGTAGCCGTGAGGCTATCTTTTCGCTCTCGTAGTGACCGACCGTGACGAGGACGGGACTCCCTTCGCAGTCAAAGTAGTCATTATACTTCGCTTCTCCCGTGATGAAGATGTCGGCGCCTAGTGCCCGAGCCTTCCTCCAGAGGAATGCCCCTGCTCCCCCGCATAGGGCGACTCGGCTTACGCTCTCCTTCGTCGTAACACTATAGCGTAGCTGTCGTGTCTGGAAGTAGCTCTCTACCTCGGAGAGAAAAGTTTGCAGGGGGAGAGGCTCTGGGAGATCGCCGATAATACCACTACCAGTAGTTCGATTCTGATTTCGCAGAGCCACAAAGCTATAAGCGGGGGTCTCGTAGGGATGAGAGCGAAGGAGTGCCTCCTCCACACGCCCCTCGAGGTAGGCAGGCAAGACGACGCTCAGCCGATCCTCTTGCTCTCGGTGCAGGCTACCCACCTGCCCTACAAAGGGCTGTGCACCATCGAGCGCACGGAACGTCCCCTCGCCCTGCGAGCGGTAGCTGCAGCTATCGTAAGCCCCTAAACGGCCTGCCCCTGCCTCCCAGAGAGCAGCCGAGACAGCCTCGGTATGGGCTCTGGGGACAAAGGTCACGAGCTCCACGAGCTGGTTCGGCGAAGGCTCTAATACCCGCACTTGCTGGAGACCAAGGTCACGAGCCAGCAGGTAGTTCAGCCCCTCAGGGGCATTATCCGCCGAAGTGTGGGCGGCATAGATACTGATCCCATGCTGGAGGGCTAGGCGCACACACCGCTCGATATAGCTCGAGGTACCGATGCGCTTAAGCCCCTTAAAGAGGAGGGGATGATGGGCAATGATGACATTTGCTCCTCGCTCGATAGCCTCTCTGATGACAGCTTCGGTGACATCCACGCAGCAGAGGACACCCGTAGCCACTGCCGAAGGATCCCCGACCTGAAGGCCACAATTGTCATAGCTCTCTTGCAGTGCCGAAGGGATCTTCGCCTCTAGGGCATCCCACACCTCATGTACTCGTATCATAATCTGCAGTTTCTAGTCCGTCTTTGATTTCACCCCCAAAGGTAGCTAATTTTCCCTCGTACCTCCAGCTCCTTTGACTCCCCCTCAACGCCCACCACAGCCCCCTCTTGCTCCCCTCGAAGGACCTCCCTCACTACCTCTCCACAGGTATCCCCACTATCTGAGCGAAGGTAGTGTGCAGACCTAGGAGTAGATGGTGAAGCCCTCCCCCTCATACCCCTCAGCTAAGAGCATAAGTAAGCCCCTTGGGTAGGCTCAATGACCTATTCAAGGGGCTTGCCCCTATCCGTCTAAGCTAGAATCATACAGCTTAGATAAACACCCCACTGTATCCTACTCTCCTCCTCTGGTGAAGATGAGAGAGGAGCCAAAGGGCTAGTAGCGGTAGTTAAAGGTCAGTAGTATGGAGCGAGGGCGCAGGAACGTCCTACGTACAAACTCGTCAAGGAGATTGTAGTGCACCGACTTGCGTTCGCGTGCATCCAAGAGGTTCTCTGCACTAAGGCTTAGTGTCCAGAGACGGCGCTTGTAGCGCAGACTCACATCCAGGAAGTGAAGATCGTCTGGACGCTGCCCCTTTGTACGTAGCCACGTAGACTCCGAGGAGAGTACGAGGAAAGTGTTCTTCAGGGGCTGCAGGGTCAGCTTCGGGCTTAGCCCCCAGGTCTCAGCATGGCTACGGAAGGATCGAGAGGACAGATAGCTCGCATAGTAGCTACCATCTATATCGAGCGAGATCACGGAAGATGGGGCAAACGAGATACGAGGCTGTAGCTGATAGCCCCCACCGAAGCTGTCGTAGGTGCGTCCCTGTCTCAGGACAGGCTGGCTCACAAAGTTCAGGGAGGACACGAGCGAGAGTGTGGTATTCAGCGCTGGGAAGTAGCGAGAGATCCAGAGGCTTCCTATCCACGTATCCCGCTCCGAGGGTCTCCTAGTGACGCTGGAGATCTGCTCCCCATGCTGTACGTCACGTACTAGGCTATACTCCGAGTAGCTACGTGTCCACCCTGCGGAGAGGTTGCAAAAGAAGCCCTGAGCAGGACGCCTATAGACTAGGGAGAGCATTCCTCGGAGCTCCCTATGGGCCAGTAGCTGGGGTACCTGCTGATATATACGTGTGTCGTAGCGAGTCTTCAGGGGCTCCAGCAGGAAGGTAGCCAAGCTACGAGAGAGCTGTCCCCGATAGCCTCCACTCCCCGTCAGTTTCAGCCCTGGGAAGAAGCTATAAGAGGCTTCGAGGGAGACCCCTGGGATAATGCGGACAAGCAAATAGGGGCTTCTCGCACCCTCGACTCCATAGCGGTAGTGCTCCAGCAGTAGGGTAGTCGGCAGAGCCAGAGAAAGGGTAGCCTTCGGGGTCTGATAGCTAAAGGTCGGCGACGTACTGAGCGAGAGACCCCCGCCCCTCACCTCATCCTCACCCCGAGACTGCAGGTGGTCTCGAGCCGAGATCTGACCATAGTGCCCGAGGACATCTACTGTACCCGATAGGCTGACACGAGGGGAAAAGGAATGGCTGTATCCGAAGGACGTCGTAGCAGACCCTGCATATCCCGCTAGGGACTCATCGAAGGCATAGCCAGCAGTCGGTACGGCATACTTCATCCGAGGGATCGCATGGAACCTCAGTGTACCATCCAGCTTGAAGTGTCCTTGCTCGCTCGTCTCCTTGCTCCAGGTACACTGCTCTTTCAGCGTATAGTAGAGCCAGGACTGGCTATGAGGTATCGGGCGGGCATCTCGCAAGAGGTCGGTAGAGCCCTTCCCCCCGTTAAGGTCTAGGGTGAGCACACTAGATAGGTAGCTCTTCTGGCGGTTGGCTGTATAGTCGATCACAGCTTGTCCCAGATGGGTCACTCGGTGCTCGGGGCGAAGCTCCTCGTACTGCTCGGTCTGATTACCTAGGTGCAGACGGACAGCATTATGTTCCTTAGTAGCGGCACGCTTGGCACTGTAGGCGAAGTTATAGCGGAGGGTTACCTCCTCTTCTTCTAGTCGGTGCATCCCGTTGATCGTAGCCCCTAGAGCACCATGCCCTAGATCCGCACGCCCCATAGAGGTGGAGAGGGCCCCCGCACCCACGAGGGAGCGAAGTCCCAGCATGCCCTCCTCGGGTGGATAGAGCCCCTCGGCAGCGATTGCCTCGGGGGCCTGATGGGCTCCTAGGAGAGACAAGAACTGCAGTCGGCTGTTCACTAGTAGAGCGAGAGCCTTGCCCCCATAGAGGGGCTCTCGGGGAGTCCCCTCCTCCAACCCACCCTCTGCCTGGAGCTCACCTACGGGCCGAAGCATATTCTTGTTCTTCAGATGTATGTTGAGGATGGTCTCGGCTCCTCGCTGCTTGTCTCGGAGGAACTTGACCTTCTGAAAGTGTTCGATTAGGTCGATACTTGCCACGTCATCAGCCTTGATGTTTCGTGTAGCCACCGCATACCTTCCACCGAGCATATTCATCCCCTCGATGTACACTCCCGATATGGGCTTCCCTTGGAAGGTGATGACGCCATGCCCATCGACATTGAGGGAGGGGACTCGCTTGATCAAGTCCTCTAGCGTATTAGTTGCGATGGTCTTTAGCTGGCGAGCACTAAACGTCGTCGTGTCTCCCTTACTTCGGATAGCGGGGGCATTGACACGCACGGGACGGAGTTCAATAGCCTTAGGTGCTAGCTGTAGGGTAAGAGGCTCATAAGGGGGGCGAATGGGCAGGACAAGGCTCTCGTAGCCCATACGCCTCAGGCGAAGCTGTAGAGCCTCTCCCCCACTGGTCTCCTGCCAAGAGAGGACAAAAGAGCCCTCATTATCCGTTTGAGCATAGGCGACTTGGCGAGGCTTCTCGCCCTCAGCAGGTACACGCTCGAGCAAGACGATGACACCAGAGAGGGGCTGTTGGCCCTCCTTGCTCTGTATCCGTCCCTTCAGTATCTGTGTCTGCTTCTCTTGTGCATAGCCTTGGCTTATGACTCCGTAGAGGCAGAGGAGCAGGATGAGTAGTTTTCGCAGCATAGTGTGTAGATAGATTACGGGGTGGATTAGGGAGTAACCCGACGTAGGGGCGTATAGAGGAAGCGAACATGAGGTGAGGGCTCCTCTGCCGCCTTACCAATAGGACGTGCTAAACCTGATCCATAGATAGCTTTTCTAGGATCTGCCGCAAACTTCATATAGGCTTTGATGACCCAGTCACGCTTGGCCTTGAAGTAGTCCAGCTCAATAAATGGGATAGGGATCTTGCGCTCTGCGACACTAAGTAGGAGGAAGTCGTGCAGGTACTCGGTGTCGTAGGCCTGTACAATCAGGCCAGGTAAGCCCCGCAAGAGCCACGGCCCTGACGAGCAAGTCAGCTCAGGAGCATACCACACGACCCAGTGACGGCCGTACAGATCACACTCTGCCTGGATGCAGTCGTAGCCCATGAGGTTCTTCACCGAGTCCTCGTTGATCTTCCACTGGATAGGCTCGAGTGGCTCCTCGGAGAGGTAGTTGTCTATGAACACTCGATCTGTCACTGAGACTTTGCCTTCGGGGTAGCCTAGGTAGACAGACCAATTAGTACTAGATCGAAAGAAAGGAATCCCTTTCTTCCTTTTATGAATGTAGCTTTCCGGATAGCTTTTGTTATCAAGCAGGACCCCTAGAGAGTCCGATTGGTAATCGTCATCACCTTGGAACTTTTGCACCTTATTCCCTACTAGCAGCACCATTAGATGGCTCTGGGTCTTACCACTATCCACAAAGGCATACCGATACTCACACTTTAGATAGGTTGTATCTATAGCCTTAAAGTGAAGATAATAGACAATTTGATCTTTCATTTGAGCCGAAGCCTGTTGATGTATCCCGAATACCCAGAAGCACAGAAAAAAGGGAAAGAAGCGTAAGACGGCTCCGAACATAATTGATGGTCGCATCACATATTACGATTAGGTTGTGGCACATACTGACTGGCTATAGCCCTGGGGGCTGATAGTCGTTATCGCTTTACTTTTGGGTGCAGACAGCTATGACAACTTGGGGTTATTTTCCCCTCTAGGTGCAGGGGCTTTCCCCCTGAGCGAAGAATGATTCCCTTCATAGCACACGTAGCATTACTGTTTGACATGAAGACAGGGTATCAGGGGCAAGGGGCTCATAATCCCTATCCACCCACAAAGCTAGAAAAAGAATATCTAAAAAGCAACACCCCATCATCTTTTCCCGAAACTACCCCAACCTACTCTAAATCAGCCCCCGCATAAGCCCTTCAAGTTGCCCCTACCACCTCGGAGCAGACAGTAGAAAGGCATCCGAGGAGGCACACCCGATAGGCTCGGGAGAGAAAAAGCACCCCCGAGGCTTAGCCTGAACACAAGCTAAGTCTCGGGGGCAAGGGTAGAATGTTGGGGGGCTATGCTACCAACTAGGAGGTAGCTTCGCTGGAGGAGGGAGGTTGCTCGGCCTTGCGCTTGCGCCGACGGGAGCGTAGCCCCGTGACGAGGACAATGATCGAGGCTAGGCCGAGGAAGAAGATAAAGAGCTCTGTCCCCCACTTACCCAAGAAGGGGCTATAGAGGCGACCTGCATGGAGCTCCAGCGCTGCCTGCCAGAGGGAGTAGGGCATCTCATTCAGTTCCCTCGGCTGAGGGGTGAAGGACACCTGTCGGGCAGTGCCCTCCTCGGTACGTCTCACAGCCCCTCGGTCGTAGAGGAAGACTAGATCCTCCCGCTCGTTAGCCCCAGCCAGGAGCCCGGAGACTGTATAGGCTCCTATGGGGCGTCCGGAGCTCACCTCCTCGACGGGCTCGTGGGTGAAGTAGTCCCGCAGAGGCTCCTCGGGCTGCTCGGGGTGTACCTCGAAGAGCCCGGCAAAGGATCCAATGATCCAGGAGCCATCTGGCCGCTGGGCGAAGGCATTGATCCCCATCGGGCTGACCTGTGGCTGATAGCCCCAGAGCTCAGGCGTGTCAGTGAAGGAGGTGAGTGTGAAGAATCCCTCACTCGTAGAGAGGAGCCACGAGTCGTTCGTCTCATCATAGCGAATAGCCCTAAGGCGGTCAAACCACGGGTTCTCGCTGTAGAGTGCACTGAAGCGATTGGGGCGTGCCTCATTGAGCACCAGAGGGATCATCATCGGTGGACGTAGCAGCCAGCCGGTAGCGAAGACGAAGAGGACGACGTAGAAGAGCTTTGTCCCGAGTCGCTTATGTAGCTTGAAGTGGAAGGAGAGCCTACGCGAGAGCCGTTGCTTGGCCTCCGAGGCTTTCTTTGTCCCCCGCTTGTTCTTCTTCCCCATCAGCCTGTGGCTGTATAGGGAGTAGAAGATACCCGTCAGGCATAGTACCATCACCAGTAGGCCTACGAGATCTACGATGAGACGGCCAGTGAGGCCAAAGTACTCTCCACTATGTAGCGCCCACACGATACGGAATAGGAGGAGACGCCCCGTATAGGTATCAGGCTCCCCGAGCTCGTAGGTCTTCCACTCGGGGTTCGTGAGGGTACGCTGGTAGAGGAGGGAGCGACTGAGCAGCAGGAGACTATCTCCACGGATCTGCATGTCGGCCAGACGCCCGTGCACCGAGGAGGGCAGGGGCTGCTGTTCCCACCGCTTCCCCGAGCTATCGAGTCTGTAGAGACGGTACTGCGAGGCTACCCAGATCCGCCCCATATGGTCTCGCGCCATGGACATGATCTTGGCCTCATCCCCCCCCTTGACGAAGCCCTCATCGAGGAGCACTGCGGGTGCCATGAGGGCACTATCGGTACGCCAGACCCCAGCTCCACCGTAGATATAGGCTAGGCTATCGGCACGCAGGATACCCCGTACGGCACCATTATTCCAGTGATCGAAGAGGTAGTCCTTCGGCAGGAGAGCTCGGGGTATATCTACCTGCTGTAGGAGCTCACGATGGTTGAGGATAATCCCAGAGAGGGAGGCTAGGAAGAGGAGGACACAAAGGGGGATTCCTAGATATTTATGTAGCTTCTTAGCTCGGATCATAGGCCTTTAGCTGGTTATATACGGGGTTGGCATACATAGTCAGAAGCGCACGGCGCAGGAAGGGTTCGTCGGGAGTCAGATGCTGAGGTAGGCGCACGAGGGCGATACGAGCATCGATATAGCGAAGCGCCTCATCCCGCTCCTCAGACGTATAGCGGTCACGATGAGTAGACTCGCCCTGTAGCTCGTCGGCAGCTACATAGTTGATCGGATAGAGGGCATAGCCCCGATGGATCTCCCGATCTAGGACAGCCGCTAGGCTGGCATAACGGGCTTGATCACCCTCGGGCAAGTCTATCCCCA
>ERZ773010.1256-NODE-1256-length-16110-cov-8.024042_pt1 | contig 16110 bp, 15 predicted proteins | sample MGYA00580842_ERZ773010 | MGnify/ENA primary metagenome ERZ773010 (study PRJEB29015, sample SAMEA2737982) | human oral metagenome | biome: human oral; feature: human-associated habitat; material: dental | place: China | collected 2107 ...
GCGACCTCGGCATCCTCAAAGGCATCACCACCAACCCGACCCTGCTCAAACAGCATCCTGCCCCACGCCATGAGCAGCTCGCCGCCATCCTCGCTACCCGTCCCAACCTGCTTTTTGTGCAGGTGCTGGGTAACAGGGCAGACGCTCTGGTTGAAGACTTCGAGCATCTGCTCGCCGCCTTTCCCAAAGCGCCGCTTGGCATCAAAGTCCCCATCAACACCGTCGGCATGATGGCGGTGAAGCGGATACGTGAACGGCGGCCGGACGTCCCGCTGCTCGGCACCGCCGTCTACTCCGCCGAGCAGGCTATCCTCGCCGGCATCGCCGGCTGCGCTTATGTTGCGCCCTACGTGAACCGCATGGAAAACAACGGTATCGACCCGTATACGGTGATTGCCACCAGCCGCCGTTACTACGACAGTCACGCCATCGACTGCCGCATCGTCGGTGCGAGCTTCAAAAACACCCGGCAAATCCTGCATGCGCTCGATGCTGGCGCACACACCTGCACCCTCCCGCCGGAGCTGCTGCGGCAAATGCTGGAAAATGCCGCGGCCAATGCAGCTATTCGCGTCTTCAATGCCGACGGCGGGCTATAAACGGTGCCGATAAAAGATCAATAGCGGCATGTTTTTATTTCAATGCCTGAAATCAAGGCTAATTTGCGGCATCAAGCCGAAAAAGCGCCATCCAGCAGACCAGACAAACAGGACGATCAGTAGGTGGGTACAACGGCCACGCCGATACGGCTGGTTTTTAGGCAGCCAGTAAAGTATCGGTGATGTTTTGTATGCCCATACGGTGTGCTTAGCGGGTGAGGCGATAGCTGTCATTAAGCAGTTGCCGGATGGTTTCATCATCCAGCCAGCCGTCGAGGATGACGCTGATCCAGTGTTCTTTGTTCATGTGGTAGCCGGGGAACACGCCTTTTATCTGACGCAGCCCGCCGATATATTCAGGGCGAGCTTTTAAGTCCAGTATGTCAATCACGCTGTGGTCATCGAGGCCGAGTTTGTCGCCGGAAATATTCAGCAGCACGCCGAACCATTTGCGTTTGTCCGCGTGGCGGAATACGGCGTAATCCGGGGTGCGCGCCCACAGGTGTTCGGGTGCGGCGCGGTAGCGTTCTTTGATATGGCGGATAAGGGTGGTTCGGTTCATGGGGCGCCTCGTATGTTTGGGTGATGGAAGGGTGATTTTCAGTTCTAGTATTTTTGCCCGATGGGTGGAAAATACAGTTGCTACGACTACCTGAAAATATTGTCGACGCCTGCCTGATTGGCTTCCTGACTGCAAACAGTATGGAAGTCGATGATAACCGCGTTTCTTACCAAGGAGTTTTGTTATGAAAGTTTTGGTCAATCTGTTTCACCCGCACCTTGAACGCTCTGTCGTAAACCGTGCTTGGGCGGAGCGTCTCGCCAACCAGTCTGGCATTACCCTGCGCAGGCTGTATGCGCTCTACCCCGACGGCAAAATTGATGTGGCCGCCGAACAGCAGGCTTTGGCCGAACACGACCGCTTGGTGTTCCAGCACCCGTTTTATTGGTATTCCACTCCGCCGCTGATGAAGCAGTGGCTCGACGACGTGCTGACCTACGGCTGGGCATATGGCCCGGGCGGCAACGCGCTGGCGGGCAAAGAATGGCTGTCGGTGATCTCTACAGGCGGGCCGGCAGATTCCTATCAGGCAGGCGGCTACAACCGCTTTTCCATGAGCGAGTTTTTGAAACCCTTGGTGCAAACCGCTTCCCTATTGCAAACCGTGTTCCTGCCGCCATTTATTTTCCACGGTGCGGTGGCCGCTGATAACGAAGCCGTGCGCGCTTCTGCCGATGCGCTGCTGGACTACATTCGCAACCCGCTGCTTGATCCACAGAAGAAGCTGGCAGCGTTGCAGGCCAAAATGGAAAGCGAAGGCGTGAGGTTGGAGTAGTGCGGACAGATTGATGATTCATCATAAGAGGCTACCTGAAAAGTTCAGGCGGCCTTTATTCATCCAGCAGTAGCCATAGGCCGGGTATGAATAGTAGCGCGGCGCAGAGGGCGACAAAAGTTTTTATAGGGCCTCCATAGTGGAGTGTTTTGATGTAAAAGGGAATCGTGCTTGCCGGTCGCCGGGAAATAGTATTCGGTAAGCGGGATCTACCAATCTTTTTTAGACGGCATCAATGCGCTGTTTCAGCGCAATTCCTGCAAAAATGGATTAAAGGCGATTTCCCATAAAAAGCTGTCGGGGGCGGCGATATAGCCGCTGTATCCGCCCCAAAACACTTTCTGCGGGGCTTTGACGATATACACATTTTTTGCGGCAAACGCGGCAAACAGCGCGTCCACTTCGGCTTCGCTGCCGACATTGTGCGCCAGCGTAAAACATAGAAAACCGCTGTCCTGCGCCGATACCTGCGCGTCTTCTGCCAGGGCTTTCTTGCCGAACAGGGCAAGTCGCAGCGCTTTTTCTGCCTGGAAAAACGCAATGTTTTCATTGCTATCCGCCGTCTCCTTCCAGCCGAATACGTCTTGATAGAAACGGCGCGACACGGCAAGGTCGCTGACGCCGAGCGTGATGTAGTTGATATGCTGTTCCATTGCGTTCCTTTGGTTTCGGTGGGCGGATAAAACTCAGGTTTTCAGTGCGTAGCTTAGGCCGAGACCTAACAAAACCGTACCGTTCGGAAAATGTTGAGTTTGGCAGACCAATCTACGTTTGCGTGCTCCCTGCCGGAGTGGGTTATATAAATTCCTTAAACCAATTATCCAGGAAAATCATTTGCGCCTCTGTATGAAACCAATGTTCGCCATTCTTCATCACGGTCAGATTCGCGCCAATTTTATTGGCGAAACCCGTTATGGTTTCCAATGAAGTCATCGTGTCGTTCTCTGCGTAAAGAATATGGGTCGGTATATGCCAAGTTATCGGATGATTTCTTACATAAGAAAGATATTCCCAAGATAACGTTTCTCCGAACGATGTTTCGATCACTTTTTCTTTATGCAGATATTCTTCTGTTACGTTTGAGCGGGCCATCATATTCAAAATCAGTTTTTCCATGTCAACGATGGGCGAGATGAACATCGCTTTCTCAATAGGGCTATCTGCCAGTGACAGCATGGCGTAATAAGCCCCGATACTATTTGTTATCAAAAAAATCTTGTTATATTGCGGGGTGATGGAAACAAAGAATTTGGGAAATTCCTCCTTGGCATCCCAGGGAAATTCCGATTTGTAATCAAATCCGATAACGTCATATTCATCGCCCAAGAATTTTTTATAGCGGTTGGCTTCCTCTGCATTTCCGCCTTGGCCATGTATGTAGATCACGGCATTTTTCATTCGTATTACCTGTATTGTCTTCGACGTACCGTCTTTCTTTCGGCTTAATTTTACAGCGGTAGCTGCGGCAATTCGCGCAGGCGGCGGCCGGCATCGAAGCGGTTGGGCAGCCCCGGCTTGTGCGCCATTTCTCTCTGCACATTTTTTATCGCCCCGCGTAGCCAGGTTTTTAGCGGTATCGGCCAGGTTTCGCCCCAGGCGCGGTAGAACAGGCGGCCTTTGCGGTTGGCTACGATGTAGGACAGTTCCCTGTCGCTTAACGGCTCGCTCCCGTCTTTGTCGTATTGGTATGCGCTCAGGCGGTAGTGTCACCAAGCAGGGCGGTGTCGCAGCCTTAACAGTCGGGCAGGACGTGGGTGCCGTGGCTATAAGTAGTCATGTAATTTCGCAGGAGACGATAGCGTTTCTTTCGGGCATCGGGATGAAACCATGCGGGTGTGCATGGTTTTGGCGCAGATGATTCATCGTTGTTCTAGTAAGCGGGTGTAGGTGTTCTCGCCAGCGGCGGTCAGCAGCAGGCGGTTTTGTGCGCGGGTCATGCCAACATAGAGCAGGCGGGCGTTTTGTTGGCGCTGTTCTTCGCTATCGTCATGCAGGGTGTCCACGCCGCTGATGATGACGCAGGGGAATTCGCCGCCTTTGCTACTGTGAATGGTACAGACCAGAATTTTGTCTGGGTCAGGCCGGTAATGTTTGCGTTCGTCGCCGCTAATGGGATTTTGCAGCGGGATGCCTGCCTGTTGTAGCGCCGTACCAAGTTCTCTGCACTGGTCTTTTTTGTAATAGAGGACGGCAATGTCGCCGTAGGGCGTGCCCGCTGCGTGCCAGGCGCGGATGGCGTCGGTGATGGTGCGGATTTCTTCGCTGCGGTTGGCGGTTTGCCGGTATTCAGGCGCGATGCCGCTATTGCCGCCGCCACTTTCGACGGCAATGATGGGAATGGGCTGCGCTTCATTTTCTGCGGTGTTTTCGTTTTCCTCGTCTTCTTCGCCGGTTTCTTCGCTGCTGATGGGGGTATCGGTCATAAAGCGGTGTTTAAAGTCATTGGCGTAGTGGCAGATTTCTTCACTGTTGCGGTAGTTCACACGCAGGATGCGGGTGCGTCCTTGTGCCTGGATGCCGACGGAAGTGAGCGAGAAGTCGATGCTGTGGCGATCAGCATAGAGGGTTTGCGCGTCGTCGTAGAGCAGCAGTAGTCGTTGTTCTTTGGCATCTGCGCCTTCCGGCATCTTGGCGAGCGCGCGCAGCCACTCTTCGGCGAAGTCGTGCCCTTCGTCAATCAGCACGGCATGGTATTGCCCTCCCGGGATTTTGCCGTCAATCACAGCAGCACAGATGGTTTCAGCCAGTTTATCGGCGTAGTTGCTGCTGCGCGGGATTTTGATGTCGTACTGCGTTTTCATCTGTGCGCACCAGTCATGGAAATGGCAGACTTCGATATTTGCCACATCGCCCAAACGGGCTTTAAGCAGGCTGGCCAGCAGGATGTTGTAGCAGACAACAAGAATGGGTTTTTGGGGGTGTGCTTTAGCGAGCTGACGTACCCGGTGTTGCAGGATGATGGTCTTACCCGAGCCAGCGACACCGTGGATGACGCGGTGGCCGTCGCCGAGTTCGCGCGCAAGGCGTTCCTGGGCTTTATCCATGATTTTGATGGTTTCGACGCGGTCGGGGTCGGCTTTGAAGAGTTCTTCCTGGGCGTTGGCGATGTATTCGGGGTAGATGTGCGCACGCACGCGGCGGCATTGTTCGTCACTGAGTTTTACCGGGAATTTGTATGGCAGCATGCCGTGCAGTTTGGCAAGAAATTCGTGTCGGCTGAGGACGCCTTCGAGGATGTCTTCTTTGTACCAGGTGAGGTGCGGCGGGAAGCAGTCTCCCAAAAGTTTCCGCGCGGCTTCGCTGATGCGACTGCGCTGCCAGTTGCACATCACCGCACCGAAACCCCAGGGGAAGCGCAGCTTGCCTTGATATTTGCCGTCTGCTTGGCACAGCAGGCTGTCTTTTTTCATGTGATCAATGACGGGGAAACAGCAGTCACGTGCCTGCTCAATGGGGTTGGCGGTTGTGGCGAGTTGGTCATCGCCGATTTCCAGGATTACGCTATTTTTGTTTATGGTTTTGATGTTGCCCATATGCCAGTCCTTGATTTCCAAACACCACAAGCCGTGACTGGGGTGAAAAATGAGGAAATCCGGGTAGCGGCGATGTTCGCCATTGCTGGGGACGTTATACCAAACAAGGTAACCATCATCGAGGTAGTCGCGCAGCAGGCTAGCAAAGCGCCATTCGCCGACGGTCATTTTGCTTTTTTTCAGAGGGGTGAGGATTTGTGCCACGGGGTGCCTTCTGTCGGTGATTAATAGGATGTCGGTGATGGTTAGGTGGTGAAAACTGCACGGGAAGATTCGTTTATTTTACGCGGTGGCGGTTCATGATAAGCGGGTATTTTTATCTGACGGAAGCGGTGGTGTCTCCCGGTGGTAGGTTGGCTCAAGCCTCGGACACAATCACTTCGTCAATGGGGCGGCGGCGCGAGTAGGGTTGTTCAGCGGCATAGCCGATACGTAGCAGAATCTGCGGATAGGCGTGGCTGATGGGCAGCGTTTCGCGCAGTTCGGCGCGGATAGCCGCCACTTCGCAGGGCTGGTTGAGGAAGGCGTAGGCAAGGTTCGCAGCGCTCAGGCGCAGCAGCAGGCGTTGCAGGACGCGGCCGGTAGCGATGCGGACGGCGTTGTCGTCGCTGTCGCTGCTGATAAGGAGCAGATGCGAGGCGGCGGCAAGATGTTTGGCGTCGGTTTTGTTCTGGGTTTTGCCGTTCATCATGCTTTTGACGATGATTTTCGCCAGCCAGCGTGGCAGGTTGGGCGCGCCGAGCACGGCGTTGCTGATGCCGTCGTTGTGCGCCTCGCTGTGTTTCCGGTTATAGCGTATCCAGCTCAGCAGTTCGTTTTTGAAGGCGAGGTCGTTCATCTGTACGTCGTTACCCCGGCGGATGGCGTCACCCAGTTGGGTGAAGATTGGTATATCGCGGGCGAAGGCATGGATGTGGATGGCCGCGGTTGCTTCCGCCAGCAGGGCTTGTAGAACGTCATCCGGCACCATCCGCCCGTCGCAGGTCGCGCGGTTGGTCTGGCGGCGCGTGATGCTGGCAGCGAGCGGGTCGGCGGGCAGGGCATCATCCGCGCGCAGATGTACGTCAATGCGACCGTCGGCGCCGATGGTCGTTGTGCTGGCGTAGTGCAGGGTGGTGGCATGCAGACAGAGGTTTTCCAGCGCGCAGCCGAGGCTGATGAGGAGTTCGCGCTGGTCGCCATCGACGGCGGGCAGTGTCCGCGCCGGGTCGGGCAGGATGGTGATGCCATCGGTGGTGGCATAGAAACGCCAGGGCTGGCTGTTGTGTCCGGACGGCGCCCGGGTGGCGGCTGTGACCAGTTGACGAAAAACGGTGTCGTTGACGTTCATGAGGGTCTCCTTGCGGTTTGGTACACATCCAGAAAATAATCTGAGTGTGTTGGCGTGCCTGAATGGGCACCCATAAAACCGTGTTGCGATTTTGATGGGGAACCCGTGCCGTATTCCACATACTATCTGTGGCGCGCCGCTGTCTCAGCAATGTCGGGCGGGCTTTAGCTCCCCATTTATATGATTTAGGCGGTAGCCAAGGCCCATCTTACGATCCGGTTTCATTTATCGCTGCGCTGTAAATTGACAGCCTATCTCGATGCCCTATTACCACTCAAAGGTTCTGCGCTTGCGGGTGCGGAAAGTCCAGCGTTCCGTTTGTTCCTTGCCGCCCTGGATGTAGCGGAATTCGGCGGTGTATTCGGTGTCGTAATCAAGTGGGGCGGGGGCGAACAAGGCAAATTCGTTCGCCTGCATCAGGCGGTTGCGGTCATTGGTGGCGGTGAGGATAGTCGGATTGCGGATTTCGCCTTTGTTGGAACGCAGGGTGAAGGCGCGCATTTCCACGGGAGCCGTCGTGCCGTAAAAGGCGATGCTGACCGGGTTGCCGACAGCTTTGGTGCCGGGCATGGGGTTAGGGTTTTCCTTGCCGTTGTAGGCAGGCTCGATGTTGCCGCCGGCGGGATATTTGACCGCACCGATGTAGCGACGCGGTACCGCATCCAGCGGGATTTTCACCGCCTGGCCGTTGCATTCCATGGTGAGGACGTAGCGCTTCGTCGCTTGGCTGCCCGCTTGCGCGCACAGCTCGCGTTCGCGGCGGCTGCCCTGCACGATGACGAAGGCGGCGTGGCGGCCGCGCACCCAGGCGGAGCCCGCTTCGTCGTGGTCGGGGTTGAGCAGGGCGAGGCGGTGATAAAGGGCGGTCATCAAGCCGTCGGTGCTGCGGGTGCCGCTGCGCGCAAAGTTGCCAGCGGTGAGATTTTCTACCACCGGGGCGGGGTAACCGGCGGCGGTGGCGCGCGCCTGCGGGTCAGCGCCGGTGTAGTGCGGGTTGCGGCGGTTGTTTTCGTTGTGGCCGTGCGCGTCTTTGCCGAGGTAGGCGGCGTGATTCTGCGCCGCTCTGGCTAACGCAGGATTGGGGCGCAATTCCTGTACCCCCGCCTGCATCCGCCAGCGGTTTAGGCGCTCCAGCCCCGCTTTCGCTTCTTTGTTGGGGTCATAACGCCACTGCGAGAACCAGGCGATGCCGAGCAAGGCGGCGGCAAGCGGCAGCCATAATCTAACGATGCGCTGCATCATGAAGGCGTGTTGCGACATGGGGGAGGATAAATTATGGATGAATGGCGGATTGTATAGTCGTTCCAAATAGGATTGGTACCGCGTTGGCTCGTCTTGCCGAACTATCTGTACTGTCTTCGACGCGCCGTCTTCTCAGCTTAATTCCTGGAATGGTTATGATTCGACGCTGCTTATAGGGCATTCCCACCTGACTGCCTGTTCGAGCAGGCGCACGACGTTGAGCATAAACAGGCCGTATTTCATACGCAAAGCAGTTTCGTGCTTTACCGATGTACAGCATCGCCACCTGTTCCTGCATAGGCCTACTTTGCTGGCGGCATTTGACAATGGCGCTGCCGATGCATTTGTCGATGTCGCTATGATTCAGGTTCATTTCTCTGTTTCTTTTGGCTCTTTCAGGCTGAATGCCCGACCTTTTGACGGAGTGGTTAAGAAGTTTTCGATGCGGTAAATCATCTTCATAGTTTAGATAATGGACGTACAATGCGACGAAGCGGGCTATCCTGTTACCGCCTGTATTGTGATTTTCCTTTCTTTTCCCGCCGGTTATGGCCGAGGCGCTACCCATGATCTTCCTCACCGCTGTGGAAAGTGTCCTGTCCGTCGTATTGCTGATTGCGCTGGGTTTCGTGTTGCGACAGCGCGGCTGGTTTGCCGATACGTTCGCTGCCAACATCTCGCGACTGATTATGAATATTGCGCTACCGGCATCGATTTTCGTGTCGGTGCTGACGTATCTTCACCGCGACCAGCTCGCCGCATTATCGGACGGACTGATATATGGTGTGGCATCGCTTTTGTTGGGTTATCCGATGGCCTGGCTGATGGTGAAGGTATTGAAGGTTCGTCCGGGGCGGCGTGGGGTATTTATCAACACCATCGTTAATGCCAATACGATTTTTATCGGCCTGCCGCTCAATGTGGCGCTGTTCGGCGATGCGGCCATGCCGTATTTTCTGGTCTACTACGTGTTGAATACGGTCTCGACCTGGGCGTTCGGGGTCTTTCTGATTGCCCGCGACCCGCTGCCCGGACAATCCGCCGCACCGCAGAAAAAATTTGACTGGAAAAAACTGTTGCCCGCGCCGCTCTTGGGCTTTTTGCTGGCGATGGTCTTCCTGCTGGCCGATGTTCCGGTGCCGTCATTCGCCCATGCCGCGCTCGGCTATATCGGCGCGACGGTAACGCCGCTTTCGCTTCTCTATATCGGAATCACCTTGTGCGATGCGGGGCTGGCAAGCATCCGCTTCGACCGCGATACCATCGCCGCGTTGCTGGGTAAGTTTGTCTTTGCGCCGCTGTTGATGTTCGTCCTGATTTATCTTGGCAAAAGTTGGCTGGTGCTGCCTGCGGCGGAGGCCAAGACTTTGATTGTGCAGTCGTCCGTATCCGCGTTGGCTGTCCTGCCGATTCTGGTGAACGAGGCCAGGGGCGACGTGCGCTTCGCCACCAATGTTGTGACCACCAGCACGCTGCTCTTTGTGGTGGTAGTGCCGCTGGTGGATTGGCTGCTGGCATGGCTGCCCCTTTAAACCCTTTCCCTTCAATATCCCCATAGGAGACAACGATGAGTAATACCCCCGATGTCATGCAAAACCCGCTGACCAACAAAGGCACCGCGTTCACGGCAGATGAACGTGCAAAATATGGCCTCACCGGCCGACTGCCCGTCGCCGTGGAAACCCTCGACCAGCAGGCGGCGCGCGCCTATCGCCAGTTCGCGTCTTACGAGAAGGACATGGAGAAATACATTTTTCTTGACCAGCTGCACAACCGCAACGAGGTGCTCTACTACAAGCTCTTGACCGATCATCTCGCGGAAATGCTGCCGATTGTTTATGACCCGACCGTCGGCGAGGCGATCAAGCAGTGGAGTCGCGATTACCGCCGCTCGCGCGCCGTGTATCTCGATGTGAACCATCCGGAGAATATCCGCGCTTCGTTTGCGACGCTGGGCCTCGGCGCGGATGATGTCGATTTGCTGGTGGTATCGGACGCGGAAGAAATCCTCGGCATCGGCGACTGGGGCGTGAACGGCACGGATATTTCCGTGGGCAAGCTGGCGGTGTACACCGCAGCGGCAGGTATCCACCCCGCGCGCACCATCGCTGTCAATCTTGATGTCGGCACCGACAACGAAGCGCTGCTCAATGACCCCGCCTACCTCGGCAATCGCCACGCCCGCGTGCGCGGCGAACGTTACGATGCGCTGATCGCCGAATACCTGAAAGTGGCGGCGGAACTCTTCCCGCATGCGCTGCTGCATTTTGAAGACTTCGGCCCATCCAATGCCCGCCGCATCCTTGTGCAGAACCGCGATAAATACCGCATTTTCAACGACGATATGCAGGGCACGGGCGCCATCGTTATGGCCGCCGTCTTCTCCGGGCTGAAAGTCACTAAGCAAACCTTCGCCGAACAGCGGTTGGTCGTTTACGGCGCGGGCACGGCGGGCACCGGCATGGCGGATCAAATCAGCGCGGCGATGGAACGCGACGGCCTCTCGCGCGAAGAAGCGAAGAAACGGGTGTGGCTGATCGACCGCAACGGTCTTGTTACCGACGATATGTCCGACCTACCCGACTATCAGCAGGCATACGCCCGCCCCGCCGCCGAAGTGGCCGGCTGGCAGAAAGCGGACGGCAAAATCGGCCTGCTCGAAGTGGTGAAGCAGGTGAAGCCGACTATCCTGATCGGCACGTCCACCGATCACGGCGCCTTTACCGAAGCCGTCGTCAGGGCGCTGTGCGCCGGGGTGGAGCGCCCCATCCTGTTGCCGCTATCCAACCCGACCGAGCGCATCGAAGTGATGCCCGCTGACGCCATTGCCTGGTCGGATGGAAAAGCGTTGTTGTCGGTCGGCATTCCCGTTCCGCCCGTGCCGTATAAAGGCGTGAATTACGTCATTGGTCAGGCCAACAATGCCATGCTTTACCCCGGCCTCGGCCTGGGCGTCATCGTCTCTGGCGCAAGGCACGTTACCGACGGCATGCTGCTTGCTGCCGCCGAAGCCGTCGCTTCACAGGTCAACCCGCAAGACGTAGGCGCATCGCTGTTGCCGCCGGTGGATAACCTGCGCGCCTCATCCGCCACCGTCGCGGTCGCCGTCGCCAAACAGGCGGTGAAAGACGGTGTCGCCACCAAGCAGACGGATAATTGGGTGCAGACGGTGCAGGATGCAATGTGGCAGGCGGAATATCAATAAACACGCGATTGTCGCCAAGCTATATTAAAGGGGGCTGTCATCGTGCAGCCCCTTTCCATATCCAAATAACGGAAACACATCATGATCTTTATCACCGCTACCGGAGGCGTGCTATCCATCATCCTTATCATAGCGCTGGCCTTCCTTCTGCGGCAGCGGGATATCGAAGCCGGTGATGTCGAGGGTGAGGGTGCTGGGCATAATCGGGATGGGAAGCGGTGGGCGCATTATTCTACGCCGCTGCGGCGATGTTTCAGGTGGGAATGCCCGTTTTGTCCCGCTTGGCGGCTCACGCCTGTTGCAGGCGGTGGGCAAAGCGTTCGAGAAAATGCAGCATGCATTCCTTCCATCTCGACAAGCGCGGTTGCCCGCTGCAAGAAGCGCGCAGTACACTACTGCTGCCGCCTCATCTACCCGTTACCGCACCCGCATGAACCGTCTCTCTTTCCATCGTGGCCACTTCGCCCTGCTCGTCACCGCCGCCCTTTTCGGCAGCACCTTTATCTTCCAGCGCCACAGCGCCGCCGTCGTCTCCGCTACGCTTTTCACCGCCTGGCGTCTGCCCGTCTCCACCGCCTTCCTTGTCTTCTTCTTCGTCCTGCGCCGCCAACCCGCCTGGGGCCACTGGGCACGCGACGGTATCGTCTGCGGCATCCTGCTGTACCTCGGCATGTACAGCCAGCAATGGGGCCTTGCCCACACCACCGCCGGCAAGGCCGGCTTTATCACCAGCCTCTATGTCGTTCTCGTGCCCCTGCTTGGTCTCGTCACAGGGGAACGTCTGCACAAATCCCTGCTGACCGCCATCATCCTCGTCTTTGCCGGCATCTGCTGTCTCGCCGGTATCCAGAGTGACGACAAGGCACTCAGCTGGAATATCGGTGACAGCGTTACCCTGGCCTGCGCCTGCATCTGGGCGCTGTACGTCATCTATACCGGCATCGCCGTGCGCCGCAGCGATGCCCTGGCGCTGACCACCATGCAAATGTTCGTCGCCACCCTGATCGCCCTCCCCATCGCCATCACGAGCGACGGTATCCCCGCCCTGCTTGATCCCGCCCGGCTCTATTACAGCCGCTGGGACATCTTCTATGCGGGCGTTGTCTCCTCCGGCCTCGCCTTTTTCCTGCAAGCCTGGGGGCAGCGCAGTGTCGCCGCCACCCCCGCCGCCATCATCCTTTCGCTGGAAAGCGTCTTCGCCCTGCTCGCCGGCTGGCTGTGGCTGGATGAAACCGTAACCCCGCTGATGCTGACCGGTTGCGCCCTGCTCTTTGCCGCGATGGTCATCGCCCAACAACCTTCGGAGAAGTCGTGTACAACACCGCCCTGATCTGCGCCGCGCTTGCCGCTGCCATCCATTACTACATTTTCTATCTCGAATATCCCGCCTATGGCAGCGCCCGTTTCTGCCGCACGTTTGGCGTGTCGCCTACTGAGCTAGCGACCTTGCGCGTGCCCTTCCGCAACCTCGCTATTTATAATTTGATGCAGGCTGTCGGTGTGAGCGGCGGCATCGTGTTGTCTTGTGCGGGGGTATCACCCGTGCTGACCCTTGGCATCATGGCGACCCCGCTCGCCACGATGTCGGTCGCCGGGTCGTATTTGTTCTGCACCGCCCCGGATAAACGCCGCGCCGCCTGCATTCAGGCCATCCCGCCACTGCTTGCTTCTTTTGGTCTTTTCTTGTCATGAACGATTCCTGCAACCTGCCCATTGGCGTCTTCGACAGCGGCGTCGGCGGTCTTACCGTCGTCCGCGCCCTGATGGAACGCCTGCCGCTCGAACACCTCATCTACTACGGCGACACCGCCCGCGTTCCCTACGGCGTCAAATCGCGCGCAACCATCGAAAACTACAGCGCGCAAATCGTCTCTTTCCTCCTCGCACAGCGCGTCAAGGCGCTGGTGATTGCCTGCAACACTATCGCCGCCGTCGCGGGCGAGTCCATCCGCGCCCAGGCGGGCGGAATGCCCGTCATCGACGTTATCGCCGCCGGTGCCAAAGCAGCGCTTGCCACCAGCAAAAACAGCCACATCGCCGTGATTGCCACCAACACCACCGTCAACAGCAACGCCTACGCCCGCGCCATCCATGCGCAAAATCCCGCCGCGCGTGTGCAATCGCAAGCCTGCCCGCTACTCGTGCCGCTCGTGGAAGAAGGTTGGCTTGATCACGACGTTACCCGCCTCACCGTGCGCGAATACCTGAAGCCCATCCTCGCTGATGACGCCGATACCCTCGTCCTCGGCTGCACCCACTACCCGCTGCTCAAACCGCTGCTGCGCAGTGAAGCGCCGCACCTCACCCTGGTTGATTCCGCCGCGACCACCGCCGCAAGCACCGCGCAAGCGCTCGCCGCTGCCGACCTGCTGCGTCACGACGATGGCCAGCCCACCCGCTACCGCTATTGCGTCAGCGATATCCCGCTGCGCTTCAACAGCATCGGTGAGAGTTTCCTTGGGCGCAGCCTCGGCGACATCGAAACCGTGCCGCTGGGCTAACCCTCCCCCTTCCCCTCCACACCATAATCAGGAAAACCTCATGAATCCCATCTGCCGTATCCTTCTGACCCTACCCATGCTTGCCACCGCTGCCTTGGCACAAAATGCTCCGCTGACCATCGATAGCCGTTACGACTTCGCCGCCACAATCACTGCCATAGAGACCGCTATCCAGGCCAAAGGCATGACTCTCTTTGCCCGCATCGACCATCAGGCAGCGGCTAAAGAAGCAGGGCTTGAAATGCAGCCAGCGACCGTCCTCATCTATGGTTCACCTAAAATCGGCACACCACTGATGCAAAACGATCCAACCCTCGCCCTGCAACTGCCGCTCAAAGTGCTCATCACCGAGACAAATGGCAAAGTTCAAGTACTGCTGAATAGCGCTGAACAAGTGGTAGCGCGCAGCAACACTCCATACAGCGCAGTAGAAAACACCCTCGCCAACGCAGAAAAACTCATCCGCGCGACCGTCGAGGCTGAAAAATAAATTGCGCAGGAAAAACACGTCTCTACCAACAGGATTACCATTGCCAAGCGGCGTAAACACTGGCTCTACCAAGAAGGGCATCATGGAGCGTGTTCATAATCTTCGTAGCAGGATTCCCACGAAAGCCAAAACTACCAGCTGCTATCTGATTTTTTAACGCTTCCTCAAGGAGGTTGATGCCACTTTCGCGGGGTTCGTTCCATCTCTGGAAGCAGGAATAAACAGTGCGCCATTTGGGGAAATTGCCCGGTAAGCTACGCTAGGTACAGCAGCCGTTGGCCATATGCACACGTTACTTATACAGAGAACCGACAATGTTGTTTTGTGCCATCTGGAGACTACTCGTATGCTCCCCATAGCTCCTTTTTACTTCAAGGGATTCATGGCATCTTCTCGTCTACCTTTATAGGGGCAGAAATCAAATCTTTTTCAGTAACTTCACTATAGTGAATTTACCCACAAAAAAGCGCCCGTGGTCAGCGGGCGCGCGAGTTTGTGTGTGTTATCCGTTTTGGGTGAACCGGCTCACTTTTCCAGCAGGGAGCGCAGCATCCACGCGGCTTTTTCGTGGGTTTGCATACGGTTGGTGAGCAGATCGTTGGTTGGTTCGTCGCTGGCTTCGTCCACAGCAGGCAGGAGAACGCGGCAGGTGCGCACCACGGTTTCCTGGCCTTCGACGAGTTCGCGGATCATGGTGGTAGCGTCAGTGCCCGGTTTGCCTTCTTTGATGCTGGTCAGTGCAGCGTATTCGCTGTATGAGCCCGGTGCATAGTGACCCAGGGCGCGGATGCGTTCGGCGATTTCGTCAATGGCGGCAGCGAGTTCGGTGTACTGCTCTTCAAACATGAGGTGCAGGGTGCGGAATTGCGGGCCTTCGACGTTCCAGTGGTAATTGTGGGTTTTGAGGTAGAGGGTGTAGCTATCGGCCAGTACTTTGGTCAAGCCTTCGGCGATGGTTTTGCGTTGGTTTTCAGTCATACCGATGTTGATAGTCATATTTTTCTCCGTATGTTCAGTGGGTTGTATTGCCACGCGGTCGCGCGGCAATAGTGCGGATTATTTGCTCATTGTTCATTTTTGTCAATCGAAAAGAAGTTTTTGATTGGTTTTATTTGACTATCGAAGAGGACGGTACTACCAAGCTGGTTCTGATAGACAGGGTAACTGCCGGGGCGCTGGCTGAAGAAGTCATGGTCGCGCAGGTAGGCGTAGCTGACGAGCAGGGTGACAGGCAGGGCGGTGAGCAGGGTGGCGCGGCGCAGGACACGGCCTGCCAGCGGGATGTAGTCGCGCAGGAAGGCGCGGTGCAGCCACAGGTAGCCGAGGTAGGCGAGTATGGTGCCGCAGGTGGTGGCTGCCGTGCTGTTGAACTGGAAGCCGTACCAGCCGGCGAGGCTGTCCACGATGTCGCTACTGGCGCTGTAGGCGCTGATGATGCCGAGCACGGGCAGGATGAGGTAGCGGCGCGAGAGCGGCAGGATCATGCTGTGCACGATCCAGGTGATGCCGAGCAGGATGATGAGCAGGGTGATGAAGCGGTTGTAGTCGAAGATGTAGCTTTGCGGGCTGTCGAGGTAGCCGTCCCACATTGGCAGGGCGACGGCAGCGGCGAACCAGCAGCAGACGGCGGCGGGGTGGGTGAAAAGTGGCCACCAGCGCCGTTTTTTGTCGGCATACGGCATGGGTTTTTTGCGATCCGTCCAGATTTTCAGGGTCGCCGCGCCGATTTGCAGCAGGGTGTTGCCGTCTAGGGAGCGGGTGCTCTTGATGCGTGTGCCGTTCGCGTGGCTTTCGCCGAGGCTGCGGATGGCAAGCCCCTGTCCGCTTTCTTCGATAACGGCGTGATGATCCGCAATGAAGGGGCTTTTGATGG
>ERZ773010.1259-NODE-1259-length-16091-cov-2.318222_pt1 | contig 16091 bp, 20 predicted proteins | sample MGYA00580842_ERZ773010 | MGnify/ENA primary metagenome ERZ773010 (study PRJEB29015, sample SAMEA2737982) | human oral metagenome | biome: human oral; feature: human-associated habitat; material: dental | place: China | collected 2107 ...
TACTATCTAACTGCACAGCAGTAAAGCCGATATTGTCTTCTCTGCCGGCTATCGTGGCGGTCTCTTTACCTGTAGAGCGGTTTGTCGTTTGTCGGATACTACTTGTCAGTCTACCAAGGCTATCGTAGCGATGCTCTGTGTAATCGATATTTTCGTTAAGCCACTCCGCCATAGCCTCGCGCAGTTCGGATACGGAACGCATAACAAGGTCTATTTTTTGTCTTGTAACTTGTGCCGTACTGTCGACCTGTGTAGACTCTATTTTTGCGACTATTTCGCTTTTTACCGTTCTCTTTACCGTAGTACAACAAACGGCTACTATTGCAATAGTTAATACTGTGATTGATTTAAAAGTTTTCATGCTTTTTTTGTTATGGTTTTGACGTTTTCAAGACGAGCGTTAAGCTCTTCTATTTCTTTGCTCATCTTCTTGTTCTCTGTTGCCAAGCGTTGAACGTCGTATCGGAGAGCAGAGTTCTCTAAGCGAAGTGCTGTTATCTCCTCTACAAGTATCTTGTTTTTTTCGACAAGCAGGTCGATGCTCGCCTGCATCTCGTGCAAGAAGTCGTTTTTCGATTTCCTGCGACCGACAAGCCAGGCAATCACACTTGTTATGGGAGCAATGATATATCCAATAAAGCTAGTCCAATCGTTCATAACATTACATTTAGATCAACACGTCCACTAATGCCATCAACACTATCGCTGACGGAGTACTGCCAACAAACAAAGCTATTCCATCCCTTAGGCAGCTTTGGCTTAATTGCAGGATTAAATACAGCAGGGTAACTCGCTATCCATAAAGGTATATGTGTAAGTCCACCGTTACTGCGGTTATTAAGATATGGGGCATAGGAGTATATCCACATTTTATACCCATGCTCTTTTAGGCGATTTTCAAAAGAGAGTACCCATTTGTCGAACGCAGCCCCCTTAAATACTATACCAGCGTCCTCTATGTCGAGAGCAAGAGGGAAGTCGGCTTTTCCAACCTCTTTCTCGATAGCTTGTACAAAACGGATAAAGGAGTCAGCTTCTATTTTTGCATCGTTGCCTTTGGCAAAATGGTAAAAGCCTATGCTCAGCCCAGCAGCTTTCGCTCCCTTAGCTTGCTCTATGTCCTGTTTTAGGTTGAAGTTGCCAATTCCTTCGGTCGCCTTGATAAAGACAAATGATATGCCGTGTTTTTTTACGCGGTTGAAGTCGATGTTCTTCTGATAAGCCGATATGTCTATTCCTTTGTTCATAATAAAAATAATTATCCAAGTTCGTTTGTTTTTTTACGATTTAGAAATACCTGAAAATCTATTGTCTGCAGGTACAACTCTTCATTGTATGCCCGTAGATTAGAGAAAATGTCATCCATAACGTCTATGTACATACCGAGCGTTATTCTGTTTGTCTTATCGCTATCACTGAGGGCTTTGTTTTGTTTGGAAATATCGTCGGACAAACGACTTGCCTCACGTCGTAGCTCAAGTTCGGCGTCCTTATCGCCCGATGCGATGGCATCGTTTATCTGCTGCTCAACTGTCAGTTTACGTTCCGACAATAGAGCTATTATCTGCTTGATATTATGAGCAGTATTGCTTACAGTTGATTGTCTTGCTCGACGAAGTTCCCGCCATCCTCCCTTGCTTGCCCAAGCTGATAGGGTGGTTTCGGAGACCCCGAGCAGTGCGGATGTCTCTTTTTGGGTCATTCCCTGCTCGACAATATATTGGTATGCCGAGTGCTGAAGCTTTTGATATTCTTTTTTCGTTGTTTTTGCCATAAATAGTGTGATTACAGTGGCGTTTGAGGCAAAGCCTCAAACATAACGCCGTTTTTTTCGAAAGGCAAAGTTCGCTCGTTAGGCGTGTCTGTACAAATAATGTTATATGCCTTATAGTTAATAATGTAACTGTTGCTTTTTTATTTTTTCGAGTGTGCGGGACGCTCTAACTTTGCAAACAAAAATCGAAGGCAAGATGTCAGATAGTAATATACCGTTTCAAATAACGGCAACAAAACAAGAGGGAAAGGCGGTCATCCGCATTGTGGGAGAGATTGGCTGGACAACAAACGCCGAAGAGTTTCGCTCTCAGGTAGACAGTCTCATAGCGGAGGGTGTAGAAGATGTACACGTGTATATCAATTCCCCCGGCGGAAGTTGTTTCGATGCAGCGGAAATAGTAAACATACTTTCAAAATTCGAAGGCAAAGTCACGGGTGAGGGCGGTGCTTTAGTGGCAAGTGCGGCTACATATATCGCCGTTCATTGTAGCGATTTTTCTATGCCCGAAAACGGTATGTTTATGGTTCACAAGCCAAGCGGCGGCGTGTATGGCACCGCCGACGAAATAGAAAGCTATCTATCGCTACTCAAGGCTATCGACGGAGAGTACTACAGCAGCTACTCGAAGATAGCAAAAGATAAGGCTACTCTGGACAAACACTGGGGAGTATCGGACTATTGGATGACCGCAAAGAAGGCAAAAGAACAGGGCTTTGTGTCGAAGGTTACTCCTAAAATCACTCTCGGCAAGGATGCCGATGCCATACGAGCCATGATGGAGGGCAAAGGAAAAGAACTTAACAATACCAATAATATTAACAAAAATATCAAACAGATGGACGTAAAAGTAATTGCTGTTACTCTTGGACTGTCGGCTGATGCCACAGAAGAACAAGTCGGCGCAAAGATTGCGGAAAACGCACGCAAGGCTGCCGAACTCGATGCCCTGAAGGCTCAGTTGGAAGCAGAGAGAAAGAGTGAGAAGGAGGCTTCGGTGAAAGCCTTGTTGGAAAAAGCCATCGCCGACAAACGTATCACAGCAGATACGAGTGCGGCTTGGCAAAAGATGCTCGAAGATAATTTCGAGGCGGCAAAAGCAGCTATCGAGGCAATAAAGCCTATCGAAAAGCTATCTTCACAGGTTGCCATCTCAAAAGATGGGGGTAAGGCAACTTACAACGGCAAGACATTTGCCGAGCTTCAGGATACCGACCCTGAAATGTTGGAAGAACTCGAACGCAAAGATCCCGAAGCGTTCGCGGAATTGTTTAACGCTCAGTACAAAAAAGGAGGTAAATAATGGGACAGACAACAACGGGACTATTTTTGCAACAGTATGTTGCTCCGCAACTCTTGGAGGAGTTCAAAAATTATAAAGACGATTTCATCGGTACACTTAAAGGAGCTCCGGCAGATGCCATCACTGCCGATGGTATCAGGTTTAACCGCTTGATAAACAATGTCAGTTTCTATGTAAACAATTCAGCCAACTTCACTCCGACGACAATGAACGGAGAGAAGGTGTTTGTGGAATGGGAGAAGTACGATACGTCACTTACTCCGGTAACGGATGCAGAGGTACGCTCGCTGGCCTTCGACAAGAGAGCCGAAGTGAGAGTAAAACATTCGCAGGCAATGAAGATAGGTATCCGCAATCACGTGATGTGGAAGCTGGCACCTGAGGACAGTACTAAAGCCGGTATGCCTGTGATGAGAACTACGGGCGAAACGGTTGGAACACGCAAACGATTGACGTTCCGAGATGCGGTATCGTATCTGGAGATGGTAAAGGGTCTCAACCTTCCTATCGAGGACGAACTGTATATGATATTGTGCCGCGAGCACGTCAGCGACCTTATAGTAGACAGGGACTCGGCGAAGTTTTTTGCCGATAGCCGTATCTTCTTCGACTCGGCTACGGGTAAAGTTCGCTCGATTTTAGGCTTTAAGTTCTTCGAAAACAACTCGGCAGTAGCCTACGACCAGACAGGCAACAAAAAGCCCGAAGGTTCGGTGCTTGCTGCTACCGATAGGAACGCCTCTTTGTTTTATTACGGTCCCAATACGGTATATCATCTCAATGAGGTGAAAGTGCTGTATAAGCCGGAGACGATAGATACTCGTTCGGCAGACCCGACTTCGGAATTCCGTCTTCAGACCTATGGTCTGGTAGACAGAATATTGGACTATGGAGTAGGTGCTATTGTAAGTGGTATCGCTTAATTGTATAACTAAATAAAATCCAACAATATGGCAAAGACAACTAACAACAATGTCGGCACCGTTCCGGCGTATCAGCATCCACGAAGTGTGGTCTCGCCACGTTGCCAAAGGGTAGAACAACCAAGCAAAAAAGGAGAAAAGCGATGAAAAAAGAAGAAATGAAAGAGGTAGCCAGAGACGTGTTCGAGCGTATCGACGGAGTAGAGAAGGTTTTTGTGACCTCAGATGGACAGGCGTTCGTCGACGAACACTACGCTAAGTCGCACGCTCTACGCAACAGAGATGGCAAGGAACTTTCGATGGAGGCATTTCTGAAATCGGAGGTATGCGTTTCGGACACAGACGAAGGTAAACTGGGTAAAGGCAATTCGGGCAAAAATAACAAGCCCGAAAAGTAACAACCAAGAGGCGACTTATTAATCACGAACAGTACGATAGTAGGAGCAAAGAAAAAGACCAACAGTGCGTAGCGGATTACGGATTATGAGTCGCCCCTTTAAAAAGACAAAAAGATATGGGATTTAATTCAATTAAAATAAACAAATTGGACGGTTCTCTCGGCGGAGGACAAGTCACCGACAGAATAGCCGTAATGGTTTTGGGCTGTGGGGCCATAGGTTCTACTTTGGCAATAGGCAAGGCGTATAAGCTATTGCAATTATCGGACGCCGAGGCGTTGGGTATAACCGAGAGTAGAGATGCCGCAGAGGGCAGGCTCGACTATTATCATTTGTCGGAAGCATTTCGCTTGTCGCCAGATAGCCAGGTGTGGGTAACGGCGGTAGCTGGCACGGCAAAAGTATCGGACTTAAAGAATGACGCCAACCTTATAGCCGCTATTCGCTCGATAGATGGCGTAAATACTATCGCTGTTGCAGGTTTGACAAAAGACACCGATGTGACGGCGGCAGTAACGGGAGCACAGCTACTTGTAGACAGGCTCAAAGACGACCATATATACATAGACGCCATATTGCTCGAAGGTGTGGGTGACTACATATCGGGGGCAATATCTACGTGGACGGACTTGCGACCGCTTGCCTCGCCTAATGTATCGGTAATAATAGGCAGAGATACAAAGGTAGCGGCATCGAACGCCGCATACGCCAAACACGCGGCCGTGGGCTCGGCTCTCGGTATGTTGCTTGTGCGTGCCGTGCACGAAAATCTCGGTTCGGTGGATATAGAAACTAAACCGTCGGCGTCGCGTGGACAGCAGGATTACCCTCTGTCTGACGTAAAGAGAGGTCTATTTATGGACGCTTCTCTTAGTAACGGAGTTGCATACAATAAGCTGTCGGTAGCCGACCAAAGGCAAATCGACCAATTTGGTTACATATACATAGGGGCGTTCGACGGGTACGCCGGATATTACTTCAGCAACTCGCATACTGCCGAGAAATCGGACAGCGACTACTGCTTCATAGAACGTAATGCCGTATGGAATAAGGCAGCACGTATCGTCCGTAAGACGCTTATACCGCGTATACGCTCTAAGGTAGAAGCCAACCCTGCTACAGGCTATATCAAGGGCACTACGATAGACAGCTGGAAAAGACGCTGCCTGCGTGCGCTGGAGCCTATGGTGGTGGCAGGGAACTGTGCCTCGGTAGATGTACAGATAAACGAGAAACAGGCAGCCGTATCAAGCGTTCCGTTCAAGATTGGTGTGCGGATAGTAGCGGGCGGAGTGGTTCACGAATTTGAGGTGGACTTGGGTTTCACAAATAAAATTTAAACGACATGGCAACGATAATTAATCGATTTGGAAAGGTAGCGGGATGGAACTCTATCACGGTAAACCTGCTCGGACGTGATGTGGAAGGTATCACGGAGATTGAATACAGCGACTCGCTCGAGAAGGAGAATATTCGTGGTGCAGGGGCTTACCCTGTTGGTCGTGGAGAGGGCAACTATGAGGCGAAAGCATCTATTACCCTGCAACACGAGGAGGCAGTAGCTCTCAAAGCATCGCTTGGAGCAGGTAGAACGCTTACGGATATAGCTCCGTTTGACATAGTGGTACGGTACGAGTACGACAACTTTGTATACAAAGATGTCATTTGCAATTGTGAGTTCACGGGCAATGCCCGCTCTGTAAAGCAAGGCGATCAATCGATATCGAACAAGTATGACCTCATAGTGTCGCACATCGAGTGGAACGCTCAATAACTTAGTGAATAATAATAACAAATTAATAATCAATTAAAAGCAATGAAGATTTTTTTTGGAAGATTTTTGACAGTGTTGCTTCTCTTTGTAGGGGCAATGGTTTGCGTTGCAAACGCAACAGGTTTAACGGACTTGTCTTTTGCCGATACGGGAGGACAGTACACTATCGTCTCGACGGCAATGGCAGGCATAGCTATTCCCGCATTCGACATCGGTCGCCTGAAAGCGGTGAGTCGAGAGGCGTTCGCCGAGTTACAAGCGAAATACAAACATCTTTATGTGATAGATGTTGTGGTTGACAAGGGCGAGGCGTATCAATTCATACTCCGACGCCCGACAAGAGACATTATAATGGCACTGGGAGACACAAACGATGCAACCAAGAGGAGCGATATGATAATAAAGAACCTCGTAGTTGCGGGTAACGAGGACAACGTATTGGACGACGGAGTGGTGTTTAGTGCGTTTATGAGTAGGTCTGCCGAAATACTCAACGATGCTCAACATTTTTTATTCAAGGCATAGAGGGGGCAGAGCCTGACGGCTTTGTCCGTCAGGTAAATGCATTGCTCAGAGCAAGCTATCCTAATATAAACATAGATGAGCTTAGCGACGACCGGTGGGTCTCGCTCTATGCGGAATGGAAATACTGTGAACGACAGAAATACGAGATACTCGTAGAAGCACAAAAAGAGGCACTCTCATTTATCCTTAACGAACTATTTAAGCGACAATAAAGGTGGCAACTCAAAAACAGCGAGACAGACAGAAAGCGGAGCTATACCTGAAAAAACTGGAAGTAGCTCGCCAGTCGACCTCCGTCAATCCGTTCGAGACACGAGAGGAGACGGAGGCTCGCATTGCCCGTGCAAGGGAAGATGTCGCCTATATGGTAAAGACATATTTCCCAAAGTATGCCGAAGTAGAGAGTGCCCCTTTTCAGGTTGATTTTGCAAGTGCGGTAGCCAATGATCCCCTATTCAAGGGCTTTGCCGAGTGGGGGCGAGGTTTGGCTAAATCGGTATGGTGTAATATCTTTATACCAATATGGCTGTGGATGCGAGGCGAGGATGTGTTTATGTGTCTTATGTCCGATAGCGAGGACAGGGCAGATGAACTCCTTGCCGACGTCCAGGCAGAACTTGACGGGAATCCGCTGATATTGCACGATTTTGGTCGTCAGAAAGCTGAGGGCGATTGGGAGGTTGGTAATTTCAAGACGATAGACCATCGCTTTATCGGTATGGCTTTCGGTGCAAAACAAAAGGTCAGAGGGCTTAGGGTAAGGCAACGCCGTCCTACTCTTTGGGTAATAGACGACCTGGAGACTCCTGACACCATCACGAACCCCAAACGTATGGCCAGGCAGGCAAAACACATAGAGGCTGACATAATGGGAACTATGGTAGCCGACAGACGACGAATTCTGTATGCAAACAACAGGTTTGCGAGGGTAATGACGCAGACTATGTTGCAGGAACGACACCCGGAGTGGAAAGTATTCCAGGTAAAGGCATATAACAAGGTGACGTATGAGCCCGCTTGGAAGGCTCGTTACGATGCAGGGTTCTATCGTCAACAAGAGAAAGATATGGGCATAGTAGCCGCTTATGCGGAGTATAACCACGAGCATAAGATAGAGGGTAAAATATTCTCAGAAGAGAATATACAATGGACGGATTTGCCCGATTTGACAGAATTCAAGATGATAGTTGCACATTGGGATATTGCCTATGCAGGCAACGAGACATCGGACTATAACGCTATAAAGGTATGGGGACTGAAGGACAGAAACTTTTATCTGATTGATTGTTATGTAAAACAGAGTAAAATGCTTCCTGCGGTAATGTGGCTTGCCGACTTCAAGAAGTCGCTGCCCGAGGGTGTAAACTTCATCGCTCAATACGAAAGCCAGTTTTGGAACGGTGAAGTACAACGTAGTATCGACGACGCAGAGGAGGCGGCGGGCATCTACCTAAATCTTATGAAGTGTCAGACGCCGAAGACTAACAAGCTGGGTAGGATGATAACGATGCAACCCTATTATCAAAACAGCCGTATATATTACAACGCCAAGCTCAAATCTCATAACGACACGCAGATAGGTATAATACAGCTATGTGCTGTCGAGGAAGGAAGTACCGAACACGACGACTCTCCCGATGCGGATCAGCAGGCTTTGGCAGTGCTCGACAAATACGATACGCCGGTAAAAAGGGTATCGGGAGAAAAGAGCTGGCGTGTGGGAAAATTCAAACATAAATATGAGTGGTAAATAAGGCTTTATGAGGTACATAGAGAGAGAAGACTTGACGGCAGTGATACAAGGTAGGCTATTGGACGAGAGTATAGCCGAAGCCCCCGCTGATATATTAGACAAGCTGGAACACAGTGCAATAGTGTTTGTGTGGTCGTATATATCGGGACGGTACGACTGTCCTAAGATATTCGGCAGCCCTGTACTAAGACACGAGTTGCTTGTGCAGGTAATGTCTATGATAGTGTGTTATCGTATGGTAAGACGCAATGCGGCGCGTAAGGTACCGGACGACTATTTGGCTCTCTATCGTGAAGCTCTCGAGATATTGGCTAATATACAGAAAGGTAGTCAACGACTCAACGGACTGCCCGAGATAACGGGTGAAAGCGGTACGAGTGGAAGCCTTATGTATGGAAGCAACCGCAATCCCGACTTCTTTATTTAGGGGATCTGTGAAAAGGTTTTACGAAAAGCTCCGTAAACAGATAATGAGCCGTCGATAGTGTGGCTAAGATAATGTATATAATCAACGGAACGCTTATAGTCCCGATGATTACCATAAGAACGATTTCGAAAATAGTAGGCTTCATAGTAGTATTATTTTGAGGCAAAGGTACAAAATAATTTTTGAATACAACAACAGATGTCGAGTAAAGTAACGCAATGGGTTTTGGAGTTTGTCGACAAGATAAGCTCTCCGATGAAACAGGTCGACGGTAACGTAAAAAAAGCTACCGAAGGGGCAACTAAGTTCGGCGACTGTCTCAGGCGTATCAACGCCATTAACTGGCAGGCAACACGCATGGGAGTAGAAGCCCTAAAAAATGGTTTCGGAGAGATGTCGCAGGTGGGAGCCAACTTCGATGCGTCGATGCGACAGGTGTCGGCGATCACAGGCGTTACGGGAAAAGATCTCGATAAGCTCGGCGACCAGGCTCGGCAGCTGGCTAAGGAGTTCGGCAGTTCGGCAACGAGCAATATGGAGGTATTCCAGACGGTTCTCTCGCGATTGGGACCGCAGATAGGCGATAACGCTACCGCCCTTGGTAATATGGGTAAATATGCTAATACTCTTTCTAAGACGATGGGAGGGGATGTTACAGGAGCTGTAGATGCACTGACGACATCGCTGTTGCAGTTCCAGGTAGACCTGAATGATCCTATCGCCGCCGCGAAAGAGATGGAGAGCATGATGAACGTAATAGCTGCGGGAGCCAAGTATGGGGCGGCGGAAGTGCCGCAGATAAGTGCAGCTATCGAGCAGGCGGGTGTAGCCGCTAACCTTGCAGGTGTGAGCTTTGCAGAAGCCAACGCGGCTATTCAGGCTATGGCAGGAGGCGGCAAGTACGGTTCTGAGGCAGGTATAGCAATTAGAAACGTTATTACAAGTATGTCGGCAGAAGCCAAACTAAACAAAAAAGCTGCCGATGCTTTAAGAGCTTACGGTATAGATATGCAAAAGGTATCGGATGCCACCATACCGTTTGCCGATAGGCTTAAAATGTTGCAGCCTGTCCAGAACGATATCAACGCCCTGACGCTAATGTTTGGCAGGGAGAATGCCGCGGCGGCACAGATACTTATTCGCTCTGCCGAAGAACAGGAAGACCTGACACAGAAGATAACGGGTACAAACGTTGCATACGAACAGGCGCAGACCGTTATGGAGGGATGGACAGAGAAGCTATCTCGATTCAAGCAAAAGGTAGACGATATTAAAATTGGTACATTCGGGCTGACGAGCGTATTGGACGTTGTATTTGGGACTGCAGCAAGCGGCTTCGCACTATTGGCTAACTTCTCTACTGTATATTCCGGTTTCGGTCCTATCTTAAAATCTGCCACAGTCGCCTTAAAAGGTTGGGCGTTATGGGCAAAAATAACGACTGCCGCCAATTGGCTGCTCAACCTCTCTCTTTGGGCTAATCCAATCACATGGGTAGTGGGAGGAGTGATGGTTGCCGTCGGAGCTTTCGTATTGTTATGGAATAAGGTCGAGGGTTTTCGGGCTGTACTTACCGGTATGTGGGAGGTTCTAAAAACTTTCGGAAAAATCATAAAAGATTTTGTCGTAGACAGGATAAAAGGTTTTCTCAACGGAATAGGAGCACTCGGCAAAGCGATATCCGAACTGTTTTCCGGCAACTTCAAAGAGGCTTGGGAGTCGGCAAAAGAGGGTGTAAACGGCATTATCGGCGTAGATGCGGTAAAGAATGCCTACAACAATGCGAAGAGTATTGGAGAGAACTTTCAGAAGGGGTACAACGACGGCGTAGAAGCGTTTAGGGCATCAAACGGAATAAAGAGTACGTCGGGCGATACCTCAGGTTTCACCGGCTATGCTTGGACAGGTAACGGTATTATGGCAAACGGAGTATCTGCCCCTGCCGCTATCGGTGCAAAGTCGGTAACACAAGGAAAGAACGCCGCTACTCTAACTCCAAAACGCAATGCAACATCATCTTCGGGGGAAGGAGGCAAGGAGCTAAGCCTCTCGGGAGGAGGTTCGTCCGGCGGAGGTAAGTCGATAACGATGAACCTTACTATCAACAACCACCTAAACGGCGTTAAAAATCCCGACGAGTTTGTAGAGATAGTGGTAAGGAAAATAAACGACCGGCTGAGCGATGCTCTGGCTGTAGCTATATAAATCTATAAAAGACAATAACAATGACAACAAAAGAGTGGAAAAAGACGTTGACCGACGAATGGCTTAGGCAGCCGGGCGTAAAAGAGACTTACGGCATCGACCAAGATAAGACATTCGACGAACAGTTCTCGGCAGTGAGTGTAGAGAGTTTACTGTTTTATGCCCTTGCATACGGGCTGATGCTACTCGAAAAGATAACCGGCGATAGTATCACCAAACTCGAAGAGCATTTCAATCGCCTTCGTCCGCATACACTGAGCTGGTATGCAGAGAAAATCAAAGCGTTTCAACTGGGCGATACGCTACCCCCGGATACCGACGTGTATCCGGAAATAAACAAGGCAAAACAAGTAGTCAAATACTGCTCACTAACGGAAAGAAACGGCATCTTGTCCGCAAAGATAGCCGGACAAAAAGATGGCAAGCCGAGCCGCCTGGAACACGATACCGTAAAAAAAGTATCGGAATATGTCGCCCGTATAAAAGATGCCGGCGTAAGGGTAATGCTCTCGAGCGGCGATGCGGATAAGTTTAGCGTGAAGCTACTCATACACTTTGACCCACTGAAAGACCTAACTACACGGGACATAGAGAGAGCGATATCGACATACTTGGAGAGTATGCCTTTCGATGGCATATACTCCAATATGGCTCTAATAGACACCATTCAGAAGATAGACGGTGTACGTGTTGCCGAGGTTCTTTTATCGTCGGCGAGCTACGGAAACAATACTCCGGAAGAGATAGTAAGCACATACGTGCCTATGTCCGGCTATATGGAGCTCAACAAGGCAGAAATAACCTTTAAATCCTATTCCGCTATATGACCGATTTTAGAAAAATATTGAGATTTGCCTTTGTAGGTAGAGTTTTCAAAGGCATAGCAAAGGCGATACTGGCGGCTCTCGGTACAGTGCTTAATAATACCTTAAATGGTCTTGAAGTGGTGTTTGGCAAGTGGCATTACGACCTTACCATTACTCCTCAGGTATGTTTTCTCGAGAAGATGCTTAACGACGAGTACGACGCAATACAGCGACGTATATATATCGAGGAGATGGGCTCGACGCAAGGGTATTTCTTTTTTCGTGCCACCGACCCCGCCTATGTAAAATTCTACTTTGGCAAGGCGTGGTTTATCAAAGACACGCGTTATGGCGTAGCGATGGGCTTTACCGTCGTATTGCCTACCGACATACAGGCAACCGATAGAATGAGGGCACAGATAGATAGGTACAAATTAATTTCAATCAATTATACAATAGTAAACAGATGAGAAAGATAATGCTTAACAATATGGCAGCGGGTTTCCCTGCCGACGAAACGTTCGTCAGGACGGTGGACGAGCACCGGGAATTCTTACAACAGCTATGTCGAGGGCTATTCGGTAGCAATGATGTGATACTGTCGGGTGTAGAGCGAGAGGTCAAAGACGGTGTCGCCATATTAACAGAGGGGTATGTATGGTTTGACGGCGACCTGATGTACATAGAGCGTACTAAATTTGAATACCTCGCTCCCGCCGAACACATCTGGTTAGGTAGGAGAAAACAAACATTAATGGGCGTATATTATAACGGCGAGGAGAAAGCGTGTTATGATTATGACTCATGTTATGCTGTCGCAATTGATAATCCCGGAATGCCGGGGGCTATTTTGCGTAACTATAATAGTTTCAAAAGGGTAAAACCATTAGAATTGCTGTAGAGATGAGATACGAAGATATAGAGGTACTTCTAAAACAGATAAGAGACGAAGCATCCGCAGGTGGAAACACAAGAGAACGAATATATTGGGCTCTGAAATCGGTGTTAGACTATGCTCATAATGGTATTACAGCCATCCCGGTAGGCAATGCAAGGGAGTATGTTCCCGCTACTGGCAACACTATACTAAAGCCACAAACAGAGACCATCATTGACAAAGCGTTATCCGACGGCGACAGCATATCGGTAACGCTGCCGAGTGGCGATGCCACCAAGATGACATGGGCAATATTGATCTTTTCTACGGGTACCGGTATACCAATGCTTACCTTGCCGAACAATATAATATGGAGCGGCGAGACAGCTCCTACATTAGAACCTAACACAATATACCGGCTATTGTTCAACATATACGAAAGTAAAGTTTTGGTTAACACCTATTGATTATGAGTGATATATTTGAAGATAAACGACTATACGGCAGGCGTAGCGGTGGCAATACAGACAAAACGCTGGAGGTAATGCTTGGGAGACTGACAGGTAATTATTTTTTGTCGTACCCGACAGAAGTGGTTACTGTCCCCGATACTGTAAAGCGGATACCAAGAGAAATGTTTGAGCACTCGTATGGCATACGACGACTGGTATTGAATAACAATATTGAACGCGTTGACGGTCTCACCTTTAATGGATCTTCGATACGAGAACTCGAGATAAACAACAACAAGCCTATAATAACATTTGATGCCAACAATGGAGCATTTAGCATGACTGCACAGATAAAAAGAGTATATATCGGTGCAGACTATACGGCAACGGCAAAGTATGAGACGCATAATAATAATATGGCGCTTTACCGCCGAGAGCCTGCAGGCAAGACTCTTCTGTTCGTCTCCGACGATTTCAGTGGGGTATTTACTATGGACTCTGCAACTAAGACGATAGCCCCCTATGCATTTGCAGGGAGAAATAGTAATATTACAGGTATCGTATTCAACGACTCTCTAAACAGAATAGGGATGTACGCCTTCCATTCGTGCAGTAAGGTAAAAAACTTTACGCTACCAAGAAGCGTAACGAGAATAGACTCGTACGCTTTCTGGTATTGTAACGGTATGGAGACGATAACAATACCGAAAGAAACGGCAAGCATAGATTCACATCAGTTGTTTATCGAGGCGAAATCATTGAAGTTTATCTATACGGACAAAGGTAATGGGGCTGCGTTACAGGCAAAGCTGAGTAATGCACGACTACCGGCAGGATGCCAGATAGTAGAAAAGGAGAATTTGTATAACTAATTAATAATGTATGAACAAGAGATTTGCAAAACTAAACAGCGGAGTGTTGGAGTGGTATGAACAGCCGGCAAACATGCTTGGTGATTGTAGTGTTCATGCTGCAGAAAACGGCTACAAGGAGGTGGAATATCGCACTGGCGGCAACGGCACGTTCGAAGAGAACGATAAGATAGTTGTAGAGACACCGGAGCGCCAAAGGCTATGGGTCGAGGTTTTGAATCCATATTTGGTGGGGTATTCCGAGCAACAGATACAGAACACCAACGCCGACCTTCTGCAAGGGCTACATAAGGCGAGAAGATATAGTAGAGGTTACCTTTGCGAGACAAAGTATTTTGCCGACGCAGAGCACAATAATGTCGCTGTAAAACGTACCTGTGAACTTGTCTTCCGTGAGAGTGTTCTTTGCGGTGAAAAAACGGTAATAACGTGGTATAAAGAGGACGGAACCGAGGCATTCACCAAAGAGAGCATTGTGGAGTACTCTGCAAAAGATGCCGCGAGCCGGCTAAGAGAAATACGTCAAATACGTATAGACTATCTGCAATATCCCGAACCTCAGTATATGACTTCGCAGGTCATCGAATATATAACCAAACTTTTCGAGCACTATAAGAATGTTGTGGTGGACTATATCTTGTCGGGCGGCACTGCGTTTGCCGAATCTATAAAAAACGAGACGCAGCAGCCGTATTTGTCGATACTTAACGCCATTTTGCCTGATGGCAAAACGGTAAAAGAGAGCATACTTTACCAAATAGAAGGAGAATATTAATATGATTGCATTATTGTTTTTTTCAATGATTATGTTTTTGGCGTTTAATGCCAAAATAGTAGGCACGTACGGAGTACCTACAAGCCTATCGAGGAGTTATTACTTGCTCGACAAAAAAGGTTGGATTTTTAGCGTAATGCTGACTATAACTGCGATGTCGCTTATGGTCGTGTTACTTTCGGTAACGACTGGCAGGTGGTATCAGTTTATTGCTTTTATCGCTGCCGCAAGTACCATATTTGTGGCATTCTCGCCACGCTATATTGAGGTGTACCACTCTAAAATACACCTGATAGCAGCCACAGCCGGTGCTGTAGCTGCTGTTATGTTGTCGCTACTGCTCGGTTATTGGTATGTTATAGTCGGAGCGGTGGTTCTGTTTGGGGCTATAGCCATAAAACGTGGTAACATTATCTATTGGGCGGAAATGGCTTGTTTCGCCGTAGTTTATATATCGGGATTCTTTGCTATTTACGGGGTATAAAAAAGCCCCCGCCATTTAAACGGGACTCTCACCTCCCGTATAACATTTAAAGTGTCGACGCACTACTGACAGAGGCAAATACCTCAAGTCAGGTGCGTCGACACCTGTTTTTTATGTAAAAAAATGTGAGAGATGACAAAGGTAATAATTAATTTGAAAATATAGAAAGGATAGAAACAAACTAAACTACAACCAAGCACCGCTACCGTTTCAGGGGCAAAAAAGAAAATTCGTTAAGTTGTTTGCAGAGAAGATTGAGACTTTGCCTGACGACACCATATTCGTCGACCTCTTCGGAGGTTCGGGGCTACTATCGAGAGCAGCCAAAGACACTAAGCCAATGTGTCAAGTAATATATAATGATTACGACGACTATCATCTACGGATAGCCAATATTGCCAACACCAACAAGCTTATCGCCGAAATAAGGAGTATTACTGGAAGTATGCCAAGATTTCAACGGCTATCATCGGACGCGAAAGAGAAAATATTGACGGTGATAGACAAACACGAACGGGAAGTGGGATACGTTGATTACATTACTATTAGCTCGTCCATAATGTTTAGCTCTAAATATGTTCTTTCTCTGAATGGTCTTCGAAAAGAAAGCTTTTATAATTCTGTCAAAAAGCAAGACTATGATAGAGCGAACGATTATTTAGACGGTCTGGAGATATGTAAATGCGATTATATGCGGTTGTTTGACGAGTTCAAAAACAACGATAAAGCATTCTTTATTTGTG
>ERZ773010.1261-NODE-1261-length-16086-cov-37.839623_pt1 | contig 16086 bp, 9 predicted proteins | sample MGYA00580842_ERZ773010 | MGnify/ENA primary metagenome ERZ773010 (study PRJEB29015, sample SAMEA2737982) | human oral metagenome | biome: human oral; feature: human-associated habitat; material: dental | place: China | collected 2107 ...
CAGTTTATGCCAAAAATAATCAAAATATTCAGCAGCTTGCAGATGAAATTACAGTTAACCTAACTAAATACCGTAAGAAAGACATAAAAACGCCTGAGTGGGTAAGATACTTTCCTGAAAAAGAAAAATTGTTCAATTTATATGGCTCTCCAGATGTGTTTATAAACTTTAATCCGCATGTAACCTTGCTTACTCAGGACAATTCATCCAAAATAAATTCATTTATCTCAAATTATACTTTTACTCCCTTCAAAACTAAAGCAATTAGTATAGGAATTGGTAAGGCAAATAACTCAGGACATACAAAAGAGATAATTTATTCACAAAGTTTAATCGGCTAATTGAAATATGCTCAAACTCCTTTTTTACATAAAATTTAATGTAAGTTACCGAATAAAAGAGCTGGAAAAATAATTAAAATAAATCAAAAGGGAATCATTTCTAACTTTTAACAAAAAACTAGAACCAATTCCCTTAATTTTATTTACCTAGTAATTTTAACCCATAAGATCTAAAAATTCCTTCAGCTTTTTCAACTAATTCTCTCGTTGGTGTCGGTGTATCTTTTAATTTGTATTCTTTTCCAACCTTTTCCCATTTATACTGCCCCATTTGGTGAAATGGCAAAACATCTACTCTTTCCACATTCTTTAACTGGGAAGTAAACTTTGCCCACTCATGTAAATCATTTTCATCATCAGAATATCCAGGAACTAACACATATCTTAGCCAAGTTGGCTTATTAATCTCATTCAAATATTTTGCAAACTTTAGAGTGTTTTCAAGCTCTACTCCAGTTAATATTTTATATCTTTCAGGATTTATATGCTTAATATCAAGAAGAACCATATCTACAAGCTCAAGCACCTGTTTCGCCTTATCAGAGAAAATATACCCAGATGTATCAAGTGCTGTATGAATACCATTTTCATGGCAAAGTTTGAATAATTCCATCAAAAATTCAGGCTGCATTAAAGGTTCTCCTCCAGAAACTGTAACTCCTCCTGTCTTTATAAATCCTTTTACTTTCAGAATCTCCTTCATAACTTCCTGTGCAGTCATTACCATCTTTTTATCTTTAATTTCCCAAGTATCAACATTATGGCAATACAGACATCTAAGCGGACACCCCTGCAAAAATAGCACAAATCTAATTCCTGGCCCATCTTTAGTCCCAAATGATTCAAACGAATGTATATACCCTTTCACTTCCATATCAATTTCTCTCTTTCTTTTTTTATTCAATAAATTATTCGATAACTTAAACTTTATTTTATACTATTTCCTAGTGAAATTTAATACTATATTATTTTCATTTTTTTAAACACAGTCTCGTATAAACTAATCTGTCGGAGCATTTTTCTGTGCTGGCAAAACTGTCTGAGCATAGCGAGTTTTTTGTCAGTGCAGAAAAATGTCGTAGACTAGCCATAGGTTGTAGGATTTGCGGCAATGAGCAATCCTACGAAAATAAAAAAGAAAAAACATAGTAATATGAAAAAATATTTATTAATCAAAATATCTAAAAATAATAAAAAACAATTTAGTTGAATAATTATGAATTAGCTATTAAACAACCCTATTATAAAAATTTATTCTTATTTTTAAACAGGGTTTCGTATTAAATTAAATAATCTAATACTAAATAAAAAGAGGAAACTCCCTCTAATACAATTGACAAATCATATTATAGGATGGTTTCCTCTATAAACTAACAATATTATTTCAAAATTCCAGACAAATAAACAAGGAAAAATATTGTAAACCCTGCTAAATATATAATTCCTGCCACTGATAAGAACCACAGCCAAACAGGCAGCTTGTTATTGTCTTTAACAAGTGAAAAATTAAGATATGAATATACTGGAGCTGAAACAAATGAGAATATCATGGCAAAATTCATCATTGCGGCGACATTTCCAGCAAAAAAGAATACGATAACCATTGCCACAGCTACTGTTACTATCATCCATATATTAAAATGTGATGTTTTAACTTCTTTCTGTTTCATAATTAATCTAAGACATTCAGCATTAGCACGTGAATAACCATCTACAACTGTAATTGTTGTACCAAAAATACACATAAATGCGATAAATGCAATAAGAAGTCCTGACCAGCTTCCAATAACGCTTGAGTACATTTGAATAAACTGGGCGATATAAGCTGCACTTGCTCCTTTAATCGCTGTTCCCGTTCCATATTGAATCAATGCTCCAAGTGCCAAAAATACAAAGGCTAGAATTGTTGTAACCCAGTAACCTACATTAAAATCCAACATTGCAAGTTTGTGGGGAACTTTCATATTTTGCTGTTTTTCAACAGTCCACATCGAATTAATTGCCGAAATTTCAATTGGAGCAGGCATCCATCCCATTAATGATACAATAAATGGCAATGCTGTCAGTTTCCAAGGCGATTGGATAACAAAATCAGGTGCCATCGGATGTTGCTTGAATAACGCAATAACAACTGCGATAATTGTTGCAACTGTCAATGAAATAACAATAAATTTTGAAGAACTGTCCAACAGTTTATAACCTCCAAATACCAGCATTGCAAGTGAACCTACAAGAACAATTGTAGTAAGCATGTTAATCATTGAAGCCATCGCTGCAGGAGTAAGACTGCTTAAAAATGTCAATTTTAAAATATTTGCTAAAATTGCCGCTGTCAAAATACCAATTGCCGCCACATTAATAACTGCAGAAAATATGTTCATAATAAAGAATACCCAAAGATAAATTTTCCCCTTTTCTTCATATCCTTCTATTAACGAATGTTTACGTTCCAGCGTATATTGTGTCCCAAAACGGAAAAATGGATATTTGAAAATATTGACTAAAATAACTATAATTGCCAATTGCCATCCATATAATGCACCTGCCTGCGTAGATGCTACGATATGGGAACCTCCAATAGCTGCTGAAGCCATAAGGATACCAGGTCCAAAGGCTTTAAACTTGTGATACCAGCTTGAGTGAGTAGCTATCATAAAAATACCTTCCTTTTCTCTTAGTCTTTCCAAAAATTATAACAAGTCATTTGATAGTCAAATTTTTGAAATTATAGGGATATTATAACATTTTGTACTGAATATTCAAAATTTTTTTAGTATTTTTATCAATATTTTTAATTTTTATTAGATTATTTTTAATATTTTTCTATCCTAATTTAAATACTTCTTCTTCAAAATGCCTTATCATTTCTCCATCAAAAAATTTTGACATTTCTTTTTCCATCATATCCACAAACAAATATTCACTTTCAAAATGTCCTACATCTACGAGAATCTTTCCATCTTCCAGAGCATCCAAAGCCTCATGATACCTCAAATCTCCAGTCAAAAAAACATCAATTTTATCTGCAACACCATGTAAAAATGAGCTTCCACCACCTGTAACAAGTCCAATTTTACGTACATAGGCATTTTTATCTCCAACATATCTTACATAGCTTATTCCAAGCGAATCCTTTATTCTTTCAAGCAGATCTCCCAGTTTCATTGCTTGGTTCAATACTTTTATTCTGGCAAGCCCGCCATGTACATGCTCCATTTTACGTTTTATTGGGTTATAATCATCAAATTTTTGCTCGTTATAAATTATTTTTTCTCCATCTAAATTTAATTTGTCCATTATAAAGTCATTCAAACCATTAATAGCAAAGTCAGCATTTGTATGAATTGAGTAAACTGCTATTTTATTTTCCATCAATTTTAAAAGTTTTCTTCCATGTGAAGTTTCATTTGTAATTCGTTTCAAGCCAGAAAAAATTATTGGATGATGTGAAATTATCAAATCTATATTTTTATCTATCGCCTTTTGTACAACTTTTTCAGTAACATCTAGACAAAACAATACTTTGTTTACTTCTCTTGTGTTATCTCCTATCAAAAGCCCCACATTGTCCCAGTCTTCTGCAATTCTTGGACTAAAAATTGTATGTAGTTCTCCCATTATTTCCCAAAGTTTCATAATTATTTTTCCCTTTCGTAATTTAATTAATTTATTGTATAATCCGTTGCTTCACTATTTTCCACAAAATCATTTCTCATTAAATCAATTGACAATTTGTTAAGAGCCTTTTCCTTTAAAATCTTCACATTGTGACTTGCGATATTTAGTGATTTTGCAATTTCCTTTTCTGTATACACTTTATCATCTAGTCCATAAGTCATTACCAAAATCTGTTCATCTAGATAATTCAATTTTTTTGGAATATTTTCTAAGATATACATTTGTGTAATTTTATCGGCTTTCTCCAATATTTGTGTATTTCCGATTAACTCTTCAGGCTCTACTTCGTCAAACAATTTTTCAAGCTGTTCAATATATTCTGTTGAAACATTCATTTGCTTACTAATTTCATCCATTGAAAATCCCATGCTTCTATCAACTTTTACTTTTAAATATAATATATACGATAATTCAGACGATTTAATATCCTTTAAAAGATTTTTCTGAAATTCTAAAATATACTTTACAGCAAAATTTTTCACAAAAAATTCAGGCTCTTTTGTTATTTTCATAATTTCATCGTAATAATTCAAACCCGACATAATTCCAAGTGTAGCTTCCTGAACAGTATCCAAAAACGAAAATCCGTATTTTGAATAAAGCAAGCTTTCTTTTACTGCAATTTTTAAATATTTATCAATTAATTCTTCCTTTTCTTTCCCAGTTTCACTTTTTTTCTCAAGATCTTCGTATTTTTCCTTTATGTTTTCCAAATACAATTTTATTGTATCTTTTTCTTCAATAAATATATTTTCATCTTCTAAAACAATAAAATCACTTCCATCAGTTGAAGTCCTAACTTCTGGAATGTTTTCCAAATGAATAAATTTTAAAAACTCAAAAAAATCATCATCGTTCATTGTATAATTTTCTATAATTTTTTCAAAGCTAAAACTTCCTTTTTTTCTAATATCTTCAAAAATATCTTTTAACATCCTTTTCTTTCTCCCGTTAGTCTTAATATCTAAAAAGAGCTAAATAATACCTTTAGCTCCTGTAATCTTCCAATTTTTTTCTTCTACTTGGGTGTCTTAATTTTCTTAATGCTTTTACCTCAATCTGTCTGATTCGCTCTCTTGTAACATTAAATATTTTTCCAACTTCCTCCAGTGTTTTTTGAGAACCGTCATCCAATCCATATCTATATCTGAGTACCATCTCTTCTCGCTCATTTAATGTTTTTAAAACTTCATCAAGCTGTTCTTTTAACAGAACTCTTGTTGTTGCATCATAAGGATTTGCAAATTTGTCATCTTCTACAAAATCTCCAAGTTCGCTGTCTTCTTCACTTCCAACTGGTGTTTCAAGTGAAATTGGATCCTGATTCATTTCCAAAATACTTTTTACCTTTTCTACCGGTAATTCTAGTTTTTCAGCCAGTTCCTCAGCTGTTGGCTCTTTTCCAGTTTCCTGTAAAATAATACGGCTTTCCTTTTTAATTTTATTAATTGTTTCTATCATATGAACAGGTATTCTTATTGTTCTTCCCTGATCTGCAATTGCACGTGTTATAGCCTGTCTAATCCACCAAGTTGCATAAGTTGAAAACTTGAATCCTTTTTCATATTCAAATTTTTCTACGGCTTTCATAAGACCCATATTTCCCTCTTGAATTAAATCCAGCATTTTTAAGCCACGATTTGTATGCTTTTTAGCAATACTTACAACAAGTCTTAAATTTGATTCAATTAATTTTTGTTTTGCTTCCTCTTCTCCATTTAAAACTCTTTGAGCGTAGTCAATTTCCTCTTCATAGCTAAGTAATGGAATTTGTCCAATTTCACGCAAGTACATTTTAATCGGCTCATCCACATCCATACTTTCTGCCATTTTCAATAGATCTGTCTGTAATAATTTATCCACTTCCGAATCGTCGATTTCACTCTCTACAAATTCATCATGCGAATCTTCAAAATCTGATATTTCCATTTTTTCAATAGCTTCTATAGAATCAGGGACTTTCAGCAAATCCTCCTTTTCCCTTGCAGTATCTACGATTTGAACACCGTCATCAGTCAATTTTTTTATTAACTGATCAATTTTTTCAGTTGAAAATCCGATAGATAAAACAGAATTTATTTCTTCGTAACTTACAACTTTTTGCTCTCGTGCCTGTTTTATAAAATTTGCGAGACTATTTTTTAAATTTTGTTTTTTATCAGACATAATTCGGTCTCCTTATCAATATAAATTCGTTATATAATTTTTCTATTTCACTAATTTTATTAATATTTTTTAACTTTGATAATAATTTTTTTAATTCAATTTTCTTGATTCTATCGTTTTCCTCTTCAGTTTTTTGTCTTTCCTCGTCTATTTCACGCTCAAACCATCCAGAATAAATTTCCCTAAAATAAATTTTCTTGTCTTTGATATCATTATCTGCCCGTAATTTCAGCTTTGTAATAATTTCTCTGTTTTCTTCACTAATATCAATTTTTTCAAGCTGCATTATATCAAACTCTACAGCCTTTAACTTTTCTATCAGTTCATTAAAGAGCGGATGGCTAAATCCTTTGCTCAGCAGTTCCATGCACTTTTCCTTTTCAGATCTGTAAAATTCCAGGATGTACATGAGTGTCTGTTCTTCCAGCTCAATATACAAGTCTTTTTTTAATTTTTTATATTGAACTTTCTGATTTTCATAGATTTTTCTCTTTTTCCCTTCGGAAGTTTTCTTCGATAAATTTTTCAATTCCTCTGCTAAAATGAATTCATCAATTTCAAAATTAGCTGATAATCTCTGTAAATACAGATTTTTATTCAGATTGCTCGTAACATTTGAAAAAAATGGCTTTAATCTTTCAATGAACTTTCTTTTACCGCTTATATCATTCAAATCCAAATCTTTTGAAGCTTCCTTTGTCAAAAAATCAAAAATTTCTTCCGATTTCTTTACAACTTCTATAAACGCCTTCTTTCCATTTTTTCTTAGAAACTCATCGGGATCCTTTTCATTTCCATCCATAACTAGACATTTTACATCAAAATCATATTTCTTTAAAATATATCCTGCTTTTATTATGGCATTTTTTCCAGCTTCATCATTGTCATACGAAATCAGTATTTTATCCGTATATTTTTTTAAAAGCTGCGCCTGTTCCTCAGTAAATGCTGTTCCAAGGCTTGCAATTGCACTTTCAAAACCATTTTTCTGGGCTGTCAATACGTCAAGATAGCCTTCCATCAGCATTGCAAAACCTTTTTTCCTAATATTTTCTCCCTGATGCTTTATTCCAAAAAGCTCATTTCCTTTTTTAAAAATGGGAGAATCTGGAGAATTTAAATATTTAGGCAAATTGGTATTTTTTTCAATTATACGCCCTCCAAATCCTACAATCTGAGCATTTACATTATAAATTGGAAAAATTATCCTGTTTCTGAAACTATCATAAATCTCGCCATTTTCATTTCTTTTGGCAAGTCCTAACAACATTATCTTCTCTTCTGGAAATTCCTTTTTTACTAAATGCTGAAATAAGTCATCACGGAAACTAGGGGCAAAGCCAATTCCAAATCTTCTTATTTCCTCAAGGGAAAAATCACGTTCCTTCATATATTCCAATGCTTCGGAATATTTTTCAATATTTTCCCTGAAAAATATCTGGGCTTCATTCATTATTTCATAATATTCCCTGTTTACAGCTTTTTTTCTCTCAATTTCCTGATCAATTGTCCTGTATTCCCTGCTTTTTTTGAGTGGAATATTATATTTTCGCGATAATTCTTCTACAGCTTGAAGAAAACCGATGTCATTGATTTTCATATAAAATGAAATTACGTTTCCGCCAATTTGTGTACTAAAGTCTTTAAAAATATTTTTCACTGGGCTGACTGTAAAGGAAGGAGTTTTTTCATCTTTAAAAGGAGATAGCCCTTTATAATCTGAACCTGCCTTTTTTAAATTTACATATTCTCCAATTACTTGAACAATATCCAGATTGTCAATCAGTTTCTGTATTTCTTTTTTACTATAAATCATTATTTTTTATTCCTCCAAAAAAACAGTCAATAAAAAATATTTACACTATTAGTATAATTTATTTTTCCAAATAGTCAATACTTTGTAAACAAAATTTTTTAATTTTCCTCATTAATTTCACGAACTACTTCCACTTCATCTTCCATTATATCTTTAAAAACTTCATCCATTATTTCTGATTTCTGTTTCCCTTTAGCAAATTCCTTTTTTGCAATTTTTCCTGAAACAATCGCAAGCTCATATTTATTAGGTATTTTAGTCAATAGTTCGTCTATTGTTATTTTTTCTTTTTTCATTTTTATAATTCTCCCCTATTATTTTAGAATTTATATCAATTTTATGGATTAATAATGCTTATCAATGCTGCGCAAGACTCCTCGATATCATTGTTTATTATGGTATAATCGTATTTTTTTTCATATTCCAGCTCTTTTAATGCGTTTTTTAGACGTGTCTGAATAACTTCCTCCGTATCAGTCTTCCTATCACGAAGTCTTTTTTCAAGAGTTTCCATATCCTTTGTACGAAAAAACACCAATACAGCGTCCTTTTTCTTTTCTTTCGCAATCAATGCTCCTTGCACATCAATTTCCAGAATTACATTCAGCCCTTTGTTCAGGTTACTTTCCACAACTTCCTTCAATGTGCCGTAATAATTTCCATGAACATTTGCGTATTCATAAAATTCATCATTTTTTATTTTCTGTTCAAATATTTCCTTAGTTAAAAAAAAGTAGTCTTTGCCGTCGATTTCTCCATCTCTTGGCTGCCGAGTTGTAGCTGATATTGATAACGGGATATTCAGTCTATCTTTTACTAATTTTGTGACTGTTGATTTTCCTGAACCTGAAGGCCCTGAAACAATGAATAGTTTTCCTTTCATAAAAAACCACCTTTATTTTTAAGCGAATAAGGGAAATTCATATTCATAAATCTCCCTATTCACCGTTCTTTCTTAATTTTCTTTAGATTTTAGGCTGATAATTATTAAACTTCTGTTTCTTCCGTGTTTTCTGCAACGCTATTTGCTTCTTTGCTTAAAGTTCCCAATGCCTTAATTTTTTGATTTTTAACATCTTCCTGGTCTTGTTCCTCTTCTTCTGCAACGTCATTTTTCAAAACTGCATCCAAATATTTATAATCCTTAAATCCAGTTCCTCCAGGTATTTTCTTACCAATAATTACATTTTCCTTAAGACCTTCAAGTCTGTCTGTTTTACCTTCAACAGCAGCATTTGCAAGAACTTTTGTTGTTTCTTGGAATGATGATGCCGAAATAAAACTTTCTGTATTTACTGCGGCTTTTGTAATACCTTGAATTACTGGCTCATAAGTTGCTGGGCGTTTTCCTTTTGAAATTAATATTTCATTTTCACGTTCCACAACTTTCTTATCAATTAGTTCATCTTCTAGGAATAATGAATCTCCAGCTTCCTTAATCTTAATCTTTTGGAACATTTGTTTTACGATTATTTCAATATGCTTGTCATTAACTGCAACTCCTTGCTCCCTATATACTTGCTGTACTGACTCAAGAATAAATTGCTGTGCTTCTACAAGCCCTTTTATTTTCAAAATATCATGTGGTGAAACAGGTCCGTCCGTTATTTTCGCACCTTTTTCGATTAACATTTCATTAGTTACAACTAAATGTTCTCCCACAGGGACAGTATATTCTTGGATTAATTCTCCTGTTTCAGGATCTTCAATCAAGATTAATCTCATACCTTTTTTCTTTTTGTCAGAGAAAACTACACGTCCTGCAACTTCTGATAAAATGGCTTTTCCTTTAGGATTTCTTGCCTCAAACAACTCTTGGACACGAGGAAGACCTCCTGTAATATCCTTATTCCCTTCTCCAGTTTTCAAGATTTTTGTAATAATTTGCCCTTTTTTTACTGTATCTCCTTCATTTACCATCAAATATGCCCCATAAGGAACTGCATATTCCACTTTCTTGTCACCTTTTGTATAAATTATAATTCTAGGGTTGACATCATTACTTTCTACAGGTTTTATTGCTACTTTTTCAGTAACCCCATATTTCACGTCAATATTTTCTCTCACGTAAATATCTCTAAATTCTACTTTTCCTGCCACAGAAGTAATAATCGGTATTTGATAAGGATCAAATTCTACCAGCACTTGCCCTTTCTTAACTGAATCTCCATCTTTTACATGCAAAGTTGAGCCTGATGGCACTTCATATCTGTGTTTTCCTATTATCACACGTCCATTTTGTGAAACAACAATTTCTTTTCCTTCATCATTTACAAGTATGGAAATATCCTTAAGTTTAACTTTTCCAGAAACATCAGCTTTGTAATCAGATTGAACAGACGCTGCCGTTGCTACCCCTCCAGTATGGAAAGTACGCATTGTAAGCTGTGTACCTGGCTCTCCAATTGATTGAGCTGCAATAACCCCAACTGCTTCACCTTTTAGGATTTCCTTATGATTAGAAAGGTCTAATCCATAACATTTTTTACAAACTCCTTTTTCCAGTTTACAAGTTAAAGGCGTTCTTATTTCAACTTCACGAATATCTAATTCTTCAATCTTCTTAATTAAATCATCAGTTATCAAAGTATTTCTCTCAGCAATAACTTTTCCTTCATGAATCAAGTCTGTTGCCAAGTTTCTTCCATAAATTCTTTCACTTAACTTTTCAATTACTTCCCCAGCATCCATCAAATCTGATACGACAATTCCATGTTCGCATCCACAGTCATCATGATTTACAATAACTTCGTGTGAAATATCAACAAGCCTTCTTGTCAAATATCCCGAATCGGCAGTTCTCAATGCTGTATCGGCAAGTCCTTTTCTCGCTCCATGTGATGACATAAAGAATTCAAGAATATTAAGTCCTTCTCTAAAGTTGGCTTTAATTGGCATTTCGATAATACGACCTTGCGTGTCTGCCATAAGTCCACGCATTCCACCAAGCTGACGCATTTGTGCAATTGACCCTCTAGCTCCAGAGTTTGCCATCATGTAAACTGGGTTAAATTCATCCAAGTTGTCCATCATTTCCTTAGTTACTCTTGAAACTGTCTCATCCCATATAGCAACTGTTCTTCTGTATCTTTCTGCATCAATTATTTCACCAGATTTATACTGCTCTTCGATTTCAGCTACTTCATTTTCAGCTTTTTCCAAAATAGTTTTTTTGCTTTCTGGAATTTCCAGATCTTCAATTCCAACAGTAATACCAGCAAGTGTCCCATAATGGAATCCAAATTCTTTAATTTTATCCAATAATTCTGATGTTTTTTCAAATCCAAATTTTTTGTATAATTCAGCGATTAATTTTCCTAATTCACCTTTACCAAAAGTTTTTGTATAATCTCTTACTTCTTTTGGAAGCATTGTATTAAACATAAGACGTCCTGGTGTAGTTTGAACTATTTCTCCATCAATTCTCACATTTACAAGTGCGTGAACTGCAACTTGCCCATTTTGATAGGCTGTAATTAACTGATTTTTGTTAGAGAACGATTTTCCTTCTCCCTTAACACCTTTTCTTTCTTTTGTCATATAATAACATCCCATTACCATATCTTGTGATGGAACCGCTATTGGTCTACCACTTGATGGTGCGATAATGTTGTTTGTTGCAAGCATTAATAATTTTGCTTCCATCTGTGCTTCTTGTGACAATACCAAGTGTACTGCCATTTGGTCTCCATCAAAATCTGCGTTAAAAGCAGAACATACAAGTGGATGAAGTCTTATTGCTTTCCCTTCAATTAATGTTGGCTCAAAAGCTTGAATTGAAAGTCTGTGCAATGTTGGCGCTCTATTTAAAAGAACTGGGTGATTTTTAATAATTTCTTCAATCAATTCCCATACATTTTCATCTTCTTCCTCAACCATTTTCTTAGCCACTTTTATATTTGAGGCAAGTTCCCTTTTTACAAGTTCTCTCATTAAAAATGGTTTATACAGCTCAAGTGCCATTTTTTTAGGAAGTCCGCATTGATTCATTTTCAAGTTTGGTCCAACGACGATAACCGATCTTCCTGAATAATCCACACGTTTTCCCAAAAGATTTTGTCTGAAACGCCCTTGTTTACCTTTTAACATATCAGAAAGCGATTTTAATTCCCTGTTATTTTGTGTAACAACTGGTTTCCCACGTCTACCATTGTCAATTAATGCGTCAACTGCTTCCTGAAGCATTCTTTTTTCATTTTTTATTACAATTTCAGGCGCTTTTATTGACATCAATTTTTTAAGTCTTATATTTCTGTTGATTACTCTTCTGTATAAATCATTCAAGTCAGAAGTGGCAAATCTTCCACCATCTAACTGAACCATTGGACGTAAATCCGCAGGAATTACAGGCAGTACAGTCAAAATCATCCATTCAGGCCTATTCCCAGCCTCTATTAAATCTCTTACTACTTTTAATCTTTTTATAATTTTTCTTCTTTTTTGCGTAGAATGTTCTGTATCCATTTCACCTTGCAGTTTTTTCTCCAAATCAAACAGGTCAATTTCCTCAAGCAAGGCTAAAACTCCTTCAGCCCCCATTTTCGCTGTAAATTCGTTTTTAAACTGATTTTCATGCAATTTGTATTCACGTTCAGTCAAAATTTCCCCTTTTTTAAGCTCAGTTTCTCCTGGATCAGTTACAATGTATCTTGAAAAATACAGAACTGACTCAAGTTCCTTCGTACTGATTCCCAATAAAAGGCTCATTTTGTTAGGGGTACCTTTAGAATACCAGATATGTGCAATCGGTGTAGCAAGCTTAATATGTCCCATTCTTTCACGTCTAACTTTTGAAGTTGTTACTTCAACACCACATTTTTCACATACCATGCCTTTGTAACGCATTCTCTTATACTTCCCGCAGGCACACTCATAGTCCTTAGACGGTCCAAATATTCTCTCACAGAATAATCCGTCCATTTCAGGTTTTAAAGTTCTATAATTTATTGTTTCGGCTTTTGTAATTTCACCATACGACCATTCCAAAATCTTTTCTGGCGATGCCAATTTTATTTGAATACTGTCAAAATCTCTTATACTCATTCGTTAAGAGCCTCCTCTATTCTTTAATTCCACTTTTTTTGAAAAGTAAAGTGGGAAAACTTTTTATATTCCAATTTTAAATTTAAAAATCTGTTTTAATCATTTTTTTCTAAGCATCTACATTCTTATCTAATTCAATTGGTTCCCCATCTTTATCATAAAGAGCCACATCTAGTCCAAGTGACTGGAATTCCTTAATTAATACTCTAAATGATTCTGGAGCGTCTGCTTCTGGCATTGCCTGTCCTTTTACGATAGCTTCATAAGTTTTTGTTCTTCCGCTGATGTCGTCTGATTTAACTGTAAGCATTTCTTGAAGGATATTTGACGCACCGTAGGCTTCCAATGCCCAAACTTCCATTTCCCCAAGTCTTTGTCCACCAAATTGGGCTTTTCCTCCAAGTGGCTGTTGAGTAACAAGCGAATACGGTCCAATTGCTCTGGCGTGCATTTTGTCTTCTACCAAGTGGTGAAGTTTTAGCATATACATACGTCCAACTGTTACTGGGTTGTCAAATGGCTGTCCAGTTCTTCCGTCAATAAGTTTTACTTTACCAGTTCTACTGTATCCAGCCTCTTCCAAGTAATTTTTAACATCTTCTTCACTTGCCCCATCGAATACTGGCGTTGCAATGTATTTGTCAATATCTCCAATTGCAAGTCCCAAATGTACTTCCAGAACCTGTCCAATATTCATACGTGATGGTACTCCAAGCGGGTTAAGACACACATCAATTGGTGTTCCATTTTCTAAATGCGGCATATCTTCAACTGGCAATACTCTTGAAATTACCCCTTTGTTTCCATGACGTCCAGACATTTTATCCCCAACCATTATTTTTCTTTTTTCTGCAATATAAATTCTGATTAGTTTGTTTACTCCAGCTTTCAGGTCGTCTCCATTTTCCTTAGATAATTCAAGCACGTCTACAACAGTACCTTTTACCCCATGTGGAAGTCTTAATGAAGTATCTCTTACATCTTTTGCCTTTTCCCCAAAGATTGCACGTAGTAATTTTTCTTCTGCTGGCGGTTCAGTTTCCCCTTTAGGAGTTACTTTTCCAACAAGAATATCATCAGGAGTTACGTGAGCCCCTATTCTTATAATTCCATTTTCATCAAGATTTCTCAAGGCTTCCTCAGAAACATTAGGAATTTCTCTTGTAATTTCCTCATCTCCTAATTTTGTAGTTCTTGCCTCAATATCAAATTCCTCAATATGAATTGACGTAAACACATCATCTTTTCTAAGTCTTTCAGAAATAAGGATTCCATCCTCAAAGTTATATCCTTCCCAAGGCATAAATGCCAGCAGGATATTTTTACCTAATGCCAAATCTCCACCTGCAGTAGATGGTCCATCTGCAATAATATCGCCTTTTTTAACTTTATCTCCCAAGTCAATAATCGGTTTTTGATGTAAACACATTGACTGGTTAGATTTTTCAAAGTTTAGTAATCTATGGTAATGCTCTTTTCCATCTTCATCAGTTACAATAATTTTTCTCGCATCTACAAAAGTTACAGTTCCAGCTGCTTTTGAAGTAATAACTGCCCCTGAATCCACAGCAACTTTTCTTTCAAGCCCAGTTCCTACATAAGGAGCCTGAGTTTTTAATAACGGTACGGCTTGACGCTGCATATTTGATCCCATTAACGCACGGTTGGCATCATCATGTTCCAAGAATGGAATTAATCCCGCTGAAACAGATACTAGCTGCTTAGGCGACACATCCAGAATATCAACTTTTGATTTGTCAATATGTACGATTTCATCCCCATAACGGCACACAACTTCATCAGTCAGGAAGTTTCCGTCTTTATCAATAGGAGTATCAGCCTGTGCGATAAACAGACCTTCCTCTTCATCAGCCGCTAAATATCTAATATCATTAAAATCAGCTTTTCCATCGTTTATTTTTACAAACGGAGTTTCAATAAATCCGTATTTATTAACTTTTCCATAAGTCGAAAGTGAAGCAATAAGTCCGATATTTGGTCCCTCTGGAGTTTCTATTGGACAAATTCTTCCGTAATGCGAGTTATGAACGTCACGAACCTCAAATCCTGCTCTGTCTCTAGAAAGCCCTCCTGGTCCTAATGCTGAAATTCTTCTCTTATGAGTCAATTCTGACAATGGATTAGACTGATCCATAAATTGTGACAGCTGTCCACTTCCAAAAAACTCAAGGATTAACGCATTTAACGGTTTTGTATTTAATAAACTTTGTGGAGTCAATGTTGTAATATCTTGAATTGTCATTTTTTCTCTGACCATTTTAGACATTTTAAGCATCCCACCTTTTATTTGGATAGAAAGCAGCTCTCCAACACCTCTTACACGTCTATTTGACAAGTTGTCAATATCATCCGTAAATCCTTCTCCGCTTACAAGATTTTTTACATACTCAATAGTCTGTAAAACATCCTCTTTTGTCAATACGATTACATCTGCTGGAACATCCAGTTTCAATCTTTTGTTGACCTTGTATCTTCCAACATCTGCCAAATCGTATCTTTGTGGATTAAAGAACATCTGCTTAACAAGCGATCTGGCACTGTCCACAGTTACCAAATCTCCTGGACGCAATTTTCTAAATACTTCAATAACAGCCTCATCACTGTTTTTGGTACTATCATGAACCAAAGCATTAGCGATAATTCTATCTTCAGGTTTTACTTCCCAAATGCTTAGTACAGGCACTTTTGCATCAATTATTTTTTGAATAACCGGCATGTCGACAATTTCCTCGGCTTCTGCAACAAATTCTCCTGTTTCTTCATCTAAAATATCCTCTTTTACAAAACTTCCTTCTAATCTTGAACGTAGAACTTCTTCTAACTCAGTATCTCTATATTTTTCATAAAGTTCTGACAATTCAACTTCTTTTTCTTCAAAAAAGTGACCCATAATTTCCGCATTATTTTGGAAAAAATCTACTGCTTTTAAAAATACAGGTAATAAAACTTTCTTTCTTCTATCAATTTTTACATTTAAAATGTCATTTTTATCAGTTTCAAATTCAAGCCATGTTCCTTTAT
>ERZ773010.1262-NODE-1262-length-16085-cov-3.386400_pt1 | contig 16085 bp, 9 predicted proteins | sample MGYA00580842_ERZ773010 | MGnify/ENA primary metagenome ERZ773010 (study PRJEB29015, sample SAMEA2737982) | human oral metagenome | biome: human oral; feature: human-associated habitat; material: dental | place: China | collected 2107 ...
TTTCCTTGTTGGGAGGGCGGGTTTTGCATGTATTTGTTACATGCCCTTTGTGCATTCTGCATAATGCTTAGTGTGCGGGAGGGGAATGTACCGGTGGGAACGTTATGTTGAATGCGTCTGATGCCTCGGGGGTAGTGCGGGGGAGTGGCTATTTCATATGGGGAAGAAAACACATTACGGCTAGGTATCACGTGTAGTGCATAAACATAAATTATGTTTAAACTAAGTAAATTCTTTGCTATATGTCTTTTTATTATGGATTTGCTTAAATTTTTCACATATGCGGAACTAGGGTGATGGCTCTTTTACTGTCGTGCGGCATCCATGTGGTGCGTACAGGACGTGAATGACCACTTTCCCTTTCCCGTATTAGGGCGCCTGAGGCACCCAGCGAGATTCTTATAAAGGACGTACGAGTGAGAAACACGCGTAGGCTCATGCGGCTGCCGCTGACGGTGTTGGCTGCGGCGGGGCTTATCCTTGCGAGCACGCCTGACGTTGCCACAACTGTGGCGGCGCAGGCGCAAGTTGCGTCAGATGCGTCGAAAGATGCGCAGACACAGACAACAACGCCCACTTCGGATCCCACCCCAACCACGGCCAGTACACCAGCCGTTCGCGCGCCGCTGGCTGTACCGCTACAAGGTGTAGGGGTGGGAACAAACCTCGACCTGCGGATTGCCATTGAATCCGACGGCACGCCCGACTTCAATGGTGACGACACCGCAGGTAACGATTCAAGCGCCAATAACGGCATCGTCCGCGTGAACGACACCGTGACTTACCGTGTCCAGTTTTCGGTCAACGGTACTGTTGGTACCAACACGACATTCCGCATGACCCTGCCCAAGGGCATGGAGATGACGGCGGTACCGGGATTCTGCCAGGCCGGAAGCACGTTGACTCCGCCCACGGCCGGCGAACCAACCTTGCCGCTCAGCGCCGATTCCGTAAACCAATTGAGCGAACAGACGCTGGAATGCAACCTTGGTTCAAGAGAAAATGCAACTGACAGTGTGAGCGTGACGGCACGGGTGTCCAACCTGGTCCACCAGGGGCAGAAACTCGCACCCGTATCTGCGGAGATCAGCGCGGATGGGGTAGCGCCGGTGTCGGTGCCGCAGGCGAAACTCCCCGAGGTCACGGCGTCGGCACGCCTCATGTGGGATATATCCAAAAACAGTGTGGCACTTACGGAGGACTCCGGTTACCGCTATGGCCCTGCCACGGAGCCGTGTCCGTGGGACACTAAGCAGGTATGTAAACGTACGGGCTACACTCTGCTGATGTCTGCTCCGGCCGGCGGCAAAGGCGCCATGCCTGCTATCGGGGACATCACCCTTGTGGATGACCTGTCGTTTGCATCGATGTACCCGGATGCCACCCCAGAGCAGATCTCCGCAATGAACGCGGCCCCGGAAAAGTACGGGAGCCGCATCTACCCTGAAAGCTATTTCTATAACGCCCCAGGAAACAAGATCGGCACCACTGTCAACGGGGTTGCCCTGACGGAGAAGAATTCTGTCCGTGACGCGGGAACCTTGACGTTTGATAGCACTCTCGTGGGTAAGCCGGTTCCGATGCGCATCACTGGTGCGGACATGACACTGCGGACGTATCCGACGCAGGTCAGTAGGCCGCAAGGTACTGCGATTCCAGGGAACAAAGCATATGCGGTCGCGCAGTCGTTCAGCGTATTCACCCCTGTCGATGTGCTCACTGACTTTGGTGTGCAAAACCAAGCGAAAAATACCTGGACGCTGAAGACCGTGAACAGGTACAAAGACCTCAGTATCAATGGTTTTACCGCCTCGGATCATCAAGATAGTGCGAGCCAAGATCAGAGCAATGACTACCGGACCACTACGCCGGATGTGTCCTTGGGTGCTCGCATGAACAAAGTGTTTACAGGGGTTCCAGGCGAAGCGGGGAACATGTCGCCGGATGAGTTTTCACCAGGCTATGCAGCTCGTGGTGAAGGGCCAACTGGCGGTGCGACCCTGCATAGTGGTGGCATTACGGTTGCGCCGACGCAGGACGTGTTGTCGCAGATAGAGGTGACCGGTTCAACCCCGGATTTGCCAGCTGATGTGAGCATGGTGCTGTGCGATGCCTGGGATAATTCCCGGCTGCACCTGCATGCGCGGGACGTTCCCGCCAGCACCGTCCGTGACACGGACTTGCAGAGTATCCCATCGAACGGTGCTCCGGTATGGGTGTCCGGATACAACAATGCCGCCGACGGCAGCAAATCCCGATGGGCCACCAACAGTGGCGAAACTCCGGCGCTGAAGGTGCAGTATTCCACGGTCAAGGGTGGTTCCGGCACGGACTCTACCTGCGGTGATGATAAGGGGCCATGGTATGACGACCCCGCCGCAGTGCCGGGCAATGACCAGGCTCTTCTTGCCCAAGGCGTCTACAGCGCGGTATCGCGTGTGCGCATTCATGCCGTGCTGCCCCCGCCTGTGGATAACAACCCCGCTGTGGGTGGTGGCGTACGTATGGCGCTGTCCATCAACCACCGCGTTGTTGATTCCGGCCGCGACACCGGGGATATTCTGCCGAACTGGGCGTCGATCAAGTACGTGCTGAAGAAGAACACCGATATGCAGGGTGTGCTGGCCGATTCCGGTTTGTGGGGAATCTCGAACTATAACCCTGATTCACACACGGGTGCCCCTGGTGACCGCCTGATTCTTGCGCTGGCGCAGGCACGCGTGGATAAGCAGGTTCGCAAAGGCGAAACAGGCGAGTTTTCGGACATACCGCCGCAGCTCAGTGGTGGTGACGCAGGCGCGCAGCCGCCCATCCCTGCGGACAACGTGCAGTACCGTATTGCGCCGTCGTTGACTTCCGGGGCGTCGACACGCAACATCCTGAAGGACGTATGGGTGGAGGATTGTCTTCCTGCGTCGCAGATGTATGTGAAAGCGTCGCGGGAGCCTGACGTGATGTCGGTGGGGTCCACCCCAGACGACAAGAAGCGCCCAGCGTGTGGACCCGACGAAACCTACATTCGGTGGGTGTATCCGAAACACGAGGTCAACATGGCCATTGATCCTATTATCCTCACTGCTGAGGTTTCGCCCGGCGCGACCTCAGGTGTGTACAACAATGTGGTGCAGGTCTGGGCCGAGGATGATGCCTCCCCAGCGGCTGTACGTACCAATGACGCACAGGTGCAGATCAGCAACATCGCGGGCATCAAACTGCAAAAAGAAGCCCTCACCCCGGTGGTGCAGGTCAATCGCTCTGGTCAGGCCGCCAACGAACGCAATAAGTGGCGCATCCAGTTGTACAACACCCTGCCACCAGCGCAGGCAAGCCTGGTGAGCAACCCGGATATTATCGACGTCCTGCCACAGAACAACGTCGCAGGCACCAGCTTCAATGGCACGTTCACTTTTGATTCTGCTGAGGTGAAAAACGGGAATAAGCCGGGCCAAGAGGTTCGTATCCTGTACACCAACGCCGCGGCGGTTCAGCTGGATCCGCGTGATGCCTCCAACCAGGCGGACGGCACCACCACATGGTGTGATAAGGCTGAAGGTGGCACGGCTGTTAGTGGCAGTGGTACCTGCCCTTCCTCGCCGAGTGAGGTGACGGCCTTGCGCGTGCAGCGCCCTGGCGCCTACAACACCGGTGAGGTGATTGAGGTTGAGCTGACGATGGTGGGCGTGGATAATGCGGGCGGCGATACCTACGTCAACCGTGTGCTTGCCCGTGCCGATGGGTTCCAGTTTGTTGTTGGGCCTATTGCCCGTGCTGAACACGCTATTGAATCCTCGGTCGGCGACTACACGTGGTGGGATATTAACCGCAACGGTGTGCAAGACGCGGGTGAACCTGCGGCCGCTGATGTTCCCGTCCAGCTGGAGGGTGTTGACGACCTCGGCAACAAGGTCTCCGTCAGTACACACACGAATGCACAAGGGCTTTATTCCTTCCCGCATCTGCGTTCCTCTAATGCTGATGGGTATGTGGTGACGTTCAACAAAGACACCCCACGCGCCCTGACGTTCACGACTAAGGGAACCAAAGCCCAGGATCCGGCGACCGCCTCGAATGCGGATCCCGCAACGGGGGCAGCCGATCCGGTGGTGCTGACCAAAGACACCAACAACACCACCATTGATGCTGGTTTCATTGCCGACGGCAGCCTCGTGGTCACCAAAATGCTGGAAGGTCCTGGTGCGAACTTCGCGCATGGGAATACCTTGGAATTCCAGGTGCGCTGTACAGCGGACGGCAAGACCGTAAAAGAAGAAACCGTGAAACTCACGGCAGAACGCGGGAAAACCCAGCTGAACAGTGCACCCATTACTGGTATCCCTGTGGGGGCCAGCTGCACCGTTACTGAAACAAAAGCAGGCGGGGCTGATCCCACCAATACGGGTGACCTACCCAGTACAACCGTGGAGATTGGCTTGGATGCGCAACGTGGAACGGGCGCGCAGATGACCGCCGTTCTCACTAACCGCTACTCTGCTGGTGTGGTCACCATTGCCAAGAAAATTGTGGGTGAACCCGCTGCGGTGGCTGCGGCGCAGCAGAAACACTTCACTTTTGACGTTACGTGCCAACTGCCAGGGCAGGGCGGTGCGGAACCGTTGACCGTGCTGAAGAAAAACGTGACTGTCACTGGAGAAGCGGCGGTTCCGGTCCCCGGCGACGATGGTGGTCCCGCGAAACTACCCGTGGGTGCACGCTGCTTTGCCACAGAAACCGATAACGGCGGTGCCGACAGCGTTGAGATTGATTTCAACAGCTATGACAAAGCCGCGCTGGTCACCGCCAGTGCCGCTGACGAACCCGCGCAGCTCACTATCACCGCCACCAACACCTTCACCGTGCCTCGTGGAGAATTCATCGTATCTAAAACCGTTGTGGCTGGTGGTTCCACCGGCGATGAGACCTTCCCTGTCAACTACACATGCTCGGCAGCGGGCCAAGCCATCGACAGTGACGATGACGTTGCTGCAACAGGAACCATCACTGTGACCGCAGGTAAAGACACAAAGGTTGGGCGTTTCCCCGTGGGCACCACGTGTGAGATCACCAGCGAGGACAACAAAGCTGCCAAGCGCGCCGGGTATTCGGTGAATGTTCAGCTGGGCGAAAAGGTGGAGATTGCGCGGCCGTCGTCACGCGTGGAGGTGACCAACACCTACAGTCGCGATCATGGCACCTTTAGTGTGCAGAAAATAGTTGAAGGTGATGGCGCGGATACCATCGGTGACAAGCGTTTTGACATTGACTACGTGTGTGGCGACCTCACAGGAACGCTGACGGTTGCGTCTGGTGCTACTGTTACCGGTCCGCAGGTTCCTACAGGGACGGAATGCCTCCTTTCGGAGAAGAAAGAAAGTGCCGAACGCGAGGGGTACGCACACACCATGCGGATTGATAAGCCGACCTTCACCGTTAGTGAGAAAGACTCTGTTGTCGCCGTTATAGTGACCAACACCTACAGCCGTGATCTCGGCAGCTTCACTGTGGCGAAGAAGCTCACGGGTGATGATGTCGACGCCGCACGTGCCACAACGTTTACTGTCCATTACGTGTGTGGTGAGCAGAACGGGGACCTGCAGGTTCCTGGCGACGGCACGGCGGTGGCTGGGCCTGCCTTACCCACGGGAACGCAATGCCAGCTGAGCGAGGACGAGAAGTCAGCCCGGCGTGATGGCTACAGCGTGGCCGGGAACTTCGACCACCCCACGTTCACCATCGGAGCGAAGGATTCGGTCTCTGCTGTGACGCTGACCAATAACTACAAGCGCCACAAGGGCGGATTTACCCTGGCTAAGAGCGTGACGGGTAACGCCGCCACACTAGCGGGTAAGAGCTTTGACTTCACTTACACCTGCACAGGGTTGGGGGAGAAGGAACATACTGTCAAGGTGGTGCCGGGGACTGTTACAGAGGTCACGGATATTCCTACGGGTACGTGCACCATTACTGAATCCGATGCCCCTGTCGACAATGCGGATTACACCACCTCACTGAGCGTGAACGGCGCAACTCCGGTTGTGGGCCGCAGCGTGACCATTGATGTTGCTAATGCAGCAACGGTGCAGGTCACGGCCGTCAACGAGTACACCGCCCACAATGGTTCCTTCGAGATTGTCAAGAAGGTTGAACCCGCCACGGGAGAGTCCATCAACATTCCAGAGGATAAAACCTTCGACTTCACCTACACGTGCGAACCCGCCTACGACGGTGCGGCCCACCCATCTGGCACACTTACCGTCCGTGCTGATGGAAAAGCTGTGTCCTCGCCGCAGCTGCCCGTTGGAACGTCCTGCACGATTGCGGAGGATGCTGCGAGCGCGAAGGAACACGGCTATGAGGCGATCACACCGCAGCCGGTGAGCGTGACCATCAGTAAGAAGGTGATCACGGTTGAGGCAACCAACACCTATAAGCGCCTCATTCCGCCGCCCACGACGTCCGTGCCACCCACGACGCCCCGCGAAACCCCGCCGGAGACCCCGAGGCGTCCACGCGGTACCGTGACAAAGCCTGTTCCGGTGCCTAGCACCACACCGGTCACTCCGGCTGTGGGCACGACGGTGGTCATGCCGCCTGGGAAACCACAGCAACCTGGTGGCCAGGCTCCTGAAAAACCGCATCGTGCTCTTGCGAAAACGGGACTGTCTAAGCAATGGCCGGTCATCGTCATGGGTGCTGGGCTGCTCATTGTCGCAGGTGTCGGCTGCGTTGTTGTAGCTCGACGGAAGCGGTAATGCGGCAACGGTAACGCATAACCACTACACATAACTACTCCCCAGGTGCGCATATGATGCGTCATCCTGGGGAGTAGTTTTTCGCGCGCCGGGGCTACAGCAGCTAGGGCTGCAGCGGCACTTTCACCCATGGGGAGTCGGGGTGGGTTAGGGCGGTGCTGAACAGGTCGTCGTACACGGTCAGCAGGCCAATATCCAGTGGTTCGTCGGCCATCCACATGGCTCGGCCCCACCAGAAACTCAACGCCACCTGGTACCAGTTGGCGAAGCTTTTCTGCAGCTCCTGGACGGCGCGATGGGAGTAATCCTGGCCCTCTTCGGGGGACAGCAATCCGCAACCGACGGCGCGACCTGCAGTGAGTTCTACCCGAACCACATCCCAGGCGCGGGTGGTGTGGGGCATCCGGTCAGGGCACACGTTCTGGAACTCTTGGTTAACAAGCATGTTGACCCAATGGTGGAAATGCTGTGCCTCGTGGTCTGGGTCAAAGTTGTTGTAGTAGTACAGGCCGCGAAGGAAGCTGGTGAAAAGGTCAGTCTGGGTGCGAAAATCCAGGGGCGATGCTGATTCTCTATACATTTGGGCCAGCGTATTTGAGGGGGTCAGCATGGCATCAAAGGCGCGGTAGTGCATGCCGTTGCCCAGGAGTATTTCGCATGTTTGGCGCACGTCGTCTGAGTCATTGAAACCCCATTGAGCTTGTAAGACTTGCTGAATTTGGGTTTGCATTTTTTTGGGTAGCAGTTCACCGGGAGCGTCCACTGGCTGTGGCTCGCGATAAGGTAAACCGAATGAGTTGGCGCGTACCATGGCCGGGTCGAGGGGACGCCCTGACCATTTAAAAGGGGATTTTTGGTTGGGTTTGAAGCTAATGGGGGTGACTGTTACGGTCATGAAAACAACCATACACAGTGCATGGTGCCGTGATGAAAAGTTATCTATATTTCATAACAAAATGTGCTGAGATACCCAGAATATGGTGATAGATTAGAGCCTCATGGAGCAAACTTTCAGCGATATGTCAGTGCAAATGGCTGTCGAACGGGCGGGGGCGTCGGAGCTTGTGATGATGGTAGCAAAAGATGTGCACGATGTGTTGCGTCCGAATGAGTTTGTGTTGGAGTTCGCTGATACAACCTCCCCGGGGTTTCACTCAGCACTGGCGGTAACTAATTACAGGATACTCATCGGCGTTGGTCCTGGTCAGCTGCAGGAAATTGCAGTGGATAGTGTGACTCGGGTGGATGCTGTTCGGGCGCCAGAAGTGACCCTGCTGGTTCGTGTGTATAACGCGGATGTGACGGTCTATGGGTTGGGGGACAGGGGACTTCGTCGCATTTTCCACGCGTTTAATTGGATTGTGTCGCAGAATGCTGCTCGTCCTGCTCATGCGGATCCTGAAAATTCCATTGCTGATATGTATAACGAATGGATTGACGTTCAACGTTTCCTCCACGAAAACCCGGATGTTTCTGATGAGGAAGGAAATCAGCGCCTTGCCGGGATGGTGGCCAATAAGCGCTGGTGGTAAGGGAAATAGAGATGACGAGAAAAGGCTACGCACGTGGATAATTCACCCAACAGCAGGGGAAACGGAATGGGCCCTAGGGATCAACTGTCGTCGTATGATCCGGCACCGGAATCCATTCATGGATCTGACTCATTGCCAAACCCGCCGCAGCGAGGTCCAGAGGCGATTGGTCGCCATATCGATTCGATGATGGCTAGTCAGTCACCCCTGGGTACGCACACCAACCCGAAGATTAAGCTATCGCCGCTGGTGCAGGTCCTTATTGCGCTGGGGGTTGTGGCGCTGATCGCCATTATGGTGCTGGTGTGGACAACAGTGTTTGGCACTAAGAAAAGTGACACCACCGCGTTGGACTCCTCCCAGACGATCACTACCCCGACGGTCAGTGTGCCTCAACTGGCTCCATCCGCAGTGCCGACCACACCCGAAGAATCGCTACCGGATTCCCTTCATAAGAATCTTCCCCCTGAGATTGCCAGCCATGTTCCTCAAGAGATTCGCGATAATGTGGTTTCCTGCCATGCTGCCGCAGCATTTGGGTTTGTGTTTGGTTTACCGAGTGCACAGTCGACTTCGTGTACTTGGGTGAATATGGCGGACGCGGAATCTGAGTATGGTCATGGCACTGTGCTATTCACCACCGATAAGAAATTGGCGGAGAGCGCCAGGAAGCCGCTGATGATGAAGAAACAGGACATCAGTCTGAAGCCCACGCAGGGGCATGACATACTGGTGAGTTCCTTAAGCTCCCCGGGTACTACCTTTGTTTATATCACGGACTTCGCCAGCGACGGTGCCACCATTGTTTACTTTATCGAGGGCGGCAAAAACGAGGCCGAAGCATTTCTCAAGAAGTTCCATCTCGCTGAATAGTCATATATGATAACCCCCGCTTATCGACATCGCGTCCTCACCGCCCTCATGATTGCCCAGGTAATGGGTGGCATTTCGGCTGGTGTGGCGTTTTCCTTAGGGTCACTGCTGGCTGCGGATATCGGCGGCACAGAGTGGGGTGGCGCCGCCTCGACAGTGACAACTGTGGGGGCGGCGTTGTTTTCTGTCGTCCTAGCCAAGATTGCGGCCGCCCATGGGCGTCGATTGTCCTTGACCTCTGGGATGATCCTCGGCGCGCTTGGCGCAACCGGGGCTATGTTCGCCGCCGAATGGCGACTATTATGGCTGCTCCTGGCTAGTTTTCTCTTCATTGGTGCCTCGTCCGCAGTGAATCTGCAAAGCCGCTTCGTTGCGGGCGATGTCGCAGCTACTGCCACCCGCGGCCGCGATCTGTCCCTGGTGGTGTGGTCCACGACGATTGGGGCGGTGGCGGGTCCGAACCTGATGGAGCCAGGTCAGCGACTCAGTGAATTGTTGGGTTTTAGTAGTTTCTCGGGTGCCTACCTGATCTGTATTGGAGCGCAGGCGGTAGCGGTGCTGGTGTTGTCCGTGGCGCTGCACCCCGATCCAGTGGCACCCGCAGCGCCAGATGAGGAGACTGCGACCGACGCGACGTCGATACGCGCATACCCCATGGTCATTGTTGTTATTGCGTCGTTGGCGGTGGCGCATGCGGTGATGGTCGCAGTGATGGCGATGACACCGGTGCATCTGCACGGGCATGGTGCGTCGCTGCGGCTGATCGGAATCACTATCAGCGCGCATGTGGCGGGCATGTACGCCTGTTCGCCCTTATTCGGCCTGTTGGCGGACCGCGTTGGGCGTCGATGGACGCTTGCGTTGGGCTTTGTAGTGCAGCTCGCGTCATTGGGCTTGCTGATTGCGTATGGGCAGCGGGATGCGGCCGTGGTAGCCGCACTGGTGCTGCTGGGCTTGGGCTGGTCAGCGGCGCTAGTGTCCTGTTCCACCCTGCTTATCGACGCCGCGCCTGCCACCCGCCGCACCCACATTCAGGGTCGCAGCGACTTCACCATGAACATCGTCGGTGCCGCAGGCGGAGCGGTGGCGGGGCCCATCGTCCACAACTGGGGCATGCCGACCCTTGCCAGCCTGACGGGATTCCTCATCATTGTTGCTGTAGTGGTACTGCTGCCCAGGGTGCGTGACATATCAACGCGGTGACGTCTGTGCAGCGCAGCACCCCTCCTGCCGGGCTGAAAATGGTGATAGATTTATCTGTTACAAAACCAAAGTATCGGTGTGAAGGGCTGAACATATGGATAACCAACAGGGTGGCACCAACCCCCAGGGCGGTGACAATAATCCGCAGGGCAGCGGCAATAGTCCGCAGGGCGGTGACAACACGCAAGGAAACAACTACGAGTACGGCCAAAACATGGACGGCTCTCAGCCTTATTACAACCCATACCTGCAGAACCAACAGAACCAGCAGCCACCACAGGGGCAGGTCCCGCAGAGCCAGCCGCCCCAGAACCCTGTACCCCAGAATCAGCCACAGCCGAACCCTTACCTGAACCAACAAACCCCGCCGACAGGGCCACAGGTACCTCCACAGCCGACTCAACCGCCGCAGCAGCCCATGGGAGCGCCCAACGGATACGCGCCTCAGCAGGGACAGCAGCCTCAACAGCCGCCAGCTCAACCTGGTGGGCCGCAGTACTACCAGTACCCACAGAATGATTACGGCGCAGGCTATCCGAACCAACCGGGTCCCGGGCAGATGGCTGGGCAGCCAATGCCGCGCAAGAAATCAAACGCCGGTGCCATTGTGGTTGTGGTGCTTCTGGTTGTGGTGCTCGGACTTTTAGCCATGCTCAGGATTCTTTCTGCCTTAGTGGACGCTGGCACAACCGCATCAACCGAGCGCACCTACCCCTCGTCCCGCGTGCTGCCAACCTCACCGCACATGCGGGTGCCATCCACGCCCATGCCCAGCCGAACCACCGCTCCAACCCGTGGCGACACCCCGCCTACCGTTATTGCCGATGATGTGCGGGCAGTCCTCCCCGCTAATATTGCCAACCTGGTTATCGGAGAAAGCTGCGAAGAAGACGTCTTCTCCCTTGACGACGTAACCCCAGAGAAACTCTGCCAGCTCAACACCGACGGCAACTCAGAGTACGCCAACTACCTAGGTGTTGTGACAGACCGGACTGTCATTGCGGATGTCCGCCGATATGGTGACTTTGAAGAATGGAAGAGTATTGAATCCGCCCCAGGTCACACGCTGAAACTGGGGTTCACGGGGCCTCAGGAACGTGTCGGTGAATCCACTGTCTTTTTTGACTTTGTCAACAGCAACACGCTGGTGACCTACCGGATGCTCGGCAACGAGGATGCTGTGAGCCAATACCTTGTGGACCTTGGCCTGGCGCAGTTCCGCGACAAGGCCTAGGCCCTACTGATTTGACTAGTTCCAACAGCGTGGGCTAGTGTTGCCGATCGAAGTTTGATGTGCATTTTCGCACAGCTCAAGTTTCACCGAAGACCGTCGGTTACCCCGTCTAATCTGATGGGGTCGAAGGAGTCTGACTGAAGTTGGACCAACCTACGCAGGAGACACTTGGAGCCATTTCATCAACGTATGGATGCGCCTCGTGCTCTTGCACGGGGCTTTTTGCTGTTATAGCGAAAAACCCCGGCGGATCGAACACCATACGTTAATGAGGAAGGAGGCGAAGTAATGGCAAATGCTAAGAACACTGCTGCAGTGGCCGAGCTGAAAAAGCGTTTTGAGGAAACCAACGCTATTGTGCTGACCGAGTACCGTGGCTTGACTGTTGCTCAGACCACTGAGCTGCGTCGTAAGCTTGGCGCTGATGTCCAGTACTCCGTCGCCAAGAACACCATGATCAAGCTGGCTGCTCGTGAAGCTGGCGTTGAAGGTCTTGATGATCTCCTCTCCGGTCCCACCGCTGTGGCATTCATCAAGGGCGAAGCCGTTGATGCTGCTAAGGCGCTGAAGGAATTCGGTAAGGACAACAAGGCATTCGTGGTCAAGGGTGGCTACATGGACGGCAATGCCTTGAGCGCGGCTCAGGTTGAAGCCATCGCTGAGATGGACAACCGCGAGACCACGTTCGCGAAGATTGCTGGTGCCATGAACGGCGGCTTGGCAAGTACCGCAGCCCTGTTTGACGCTCACGCTTCTCAGCTTGCACGTCTTTTCGCTGCGTACGAGGAAAAACTGCAGGACGCATAAGTCGTTCTCGGCGCGCATGACGCGCCACGCATACACATTGCTTTACCCCATAAACTTGAAAGGATTGCCACCATGGCTAAACTTACCCCCGAAGAGCTCATTGAAGCTTTCAAGGAAATGACCCTCATCGAGGCTTCCGAATTCCGCAAGCTGTTCGAAGAGACCTTCGACGTTACCGCTGCTGCTCCGGTTGCTGTTGCTGCTCCTGGTGCTGCTGGTGGCGACGCTGCTGCCGCTGCTGAAGAGAAGGACGAGTTTGACGTTGTTCTCGAAGACGCTGGCGCTAAGAAGATCGGCGTGATCAAGGTTGTCCGCGAAATCGTGTCCGGCCTGGGCCTGAAGGAAGCCAAGGAACTCGTTGAGAGCGCTCCGAAGGCTCTGCTCGAAGGCGTGTCCAAGGACGACGCTGAGGCTGCTAAGACCAAGCTGGAAGAAGCTGGCGCTAAGGTCTCCCTCAAGTAATATCTTTCTTTCAGGAAAGATTCCCCCGATTGCTGCGTTCGCGTGGCGGTCGGGGGTTTTGTCTGTTGTGGATATGCAAACCTGGTGGGGGAGGGGAAACGGTGATAGGGGCGACGTCGATAAGCGCCCGACTGTAACATCACTGTAACATCGGAAACTATGCTTCCTAAGTCGCGGGTCTTTTGTGTGATGCTGTTGGGTCTGAGCGCTGCACTACTGGTCGTTGGTGTGCTACTTCCGCGCTACGTTCATGCCGACAGCAGGCTACCGCTGTCGCTGGGACAGACCACAATGGTGCTGCGCGACAACAATGGCACGGTGGGCAGCGGGGAAAGCGAATATAAGGGGGCGCTGCTCAAGCAGGTGAATACGGAGTTGATGGACCCCGTGGACGCCACCGAGGTGACACTCCGGATTGGTATGACGCTGAGCAAAGACATTAAGGAAAGCGATCTGAATCGTTTGGTGAACGCGAAAATCTGGAGCTACCGGATGGACCGCATCACGGGGGAAGCGGTCGGGGATGCAACGTTGACGGATCAGATTGTGGGACCCACGCAAACCGTGGCCGTTGATGGTGTGTGGACGAAATTCCCCATGGACGCAGGTCAAGGCCCTTACCAAGTTTTTGACGACACCCTCCGGCAGTCCCGGCCCGCACATTTCGTGGGGGAGGAGCGGCGCGAAGGACGCACCATCCTGCACTTCCGCCAGGATATTCAACCCGTCAACGTGGCCACACTGTTTGCCGACGCCGCGAACACCACCAACTTCGCTGAACCCGATGGTGCGATGACCTCTGGATATTTATTCCACTCCGCCGTACGGGACTGGTATGTGGACCGCGCCACCGGCCTGATCATTGATGCGGAGGAGCATATTGATGATTTCTATGGCACTCGGGAAGGGGAAAAACGTGAGCAGGTCATTCTTTTCCATGGTAAGGTGACGCCGGACAGTGCTTCGACATTGATGTCGCAGGCATCGTCAGTATCTAATGGGAACTGGGTGCACACCACCAGCACGGTTCTATTGGGAGCAGGCGGCGCGCTCGCGTTTGTTGGATTGATTGGCGTCTTTGGCGCTTTCAGCCTTGGGCGTGGGAGGAGTGAGCGTGAAAGCCGACGCGAGCGTGGAAGTCAGCGTGGGCGCGGGAGGCGGCGCGGCGCACGGTCATAATGTAAAGTATCCCTTTACTTTTTTGCGCTGTTGGTATAAGCTATTTCGTTGCGCTGGAACCTCCCTCCATATCGCATGTGAGACCTTGTTGCCTCGGGTTGAAAAAAACTCGATTTGACAAGGTCATTCAGTGCTATCTGGGCGGCGTTTCCACAGCAGACCGTATTCTCAAATTCTAGCGGCCCGGTAGCCCACCCACCTTAGGTTGCCGACCGCGTGAGGTGCTGGAAGGACCCATCTTGGCAGTCTCCCGCCAGACCAAGTCAATGGCCGAAATCCCCGGTGCTCCGGAGCGATACTCTTTTGCGAAGATCACGGAACCCATTGAGGTTCCTGGTCTCCTCGACTTGCAGCTTGAGTCTTTTGCATGGCTCATTGGTACGCCTGAGTGGCGTGCCCGCATGCAAGAAAAGGTCTCCGAGGGTACCCGTGTAACAAGTGGTCTTGAGGACATTCTTGAAGAATTGTCCCCAATTCAGGACTACTCAGGAAACATGTCCCTATCTCTGTCGGAGCCCCGCTTCGAAGAGGTGAAGTACTCCATTGATGAGTGCAAAGAAAAAGACATTAACTACTCGGCTCCGCTGTATGTGACAGCGGAGTTCGTGAACAACGATACTGGTGAAATTAAATCGCAGACCGTATTCATCGGCGACTTCCCGATGATGACGGACAAGGGAACGTTCATTGTCAATGGCACGGAACGTGTTGTTGTCTCCCAGCTGGTTCGTTCCCCCGGTGTGTATTTTGATCAGACGATCGACAAGTCCACAGAGCGTGCTCTGCACTCGGTGAAGGTGATCCCTTCCCGCGGCGCATGGCTAGAGTTCGACGTGGATAAGCGCGACACCGTTGGTGTGCGCATTGACCGCAAGCGCCGTCAGCCCGTCACCGTCCTGTTGAAGGCCCTGGGTTGGACCCACGAGCAAATCGTGGAGCGTTTCGGTTTCTCTGAGATCATGATGACCACGCTGGAATCCGACGGTGTATCCAACACCGACGAAGCCTTGCTGGAAATTTACCGCAAGCAGCGCCCCGGCGAGCAGCCGACGCGCGACCTTGCACAGTCCCTGCTGGATAGCAGCTTCTTCCGGGCGAAGCGCTACGACCTTGCCAAGGTTGGCCGCTACAAGGTCAACCGCAAACTGGGTCTTGGTGGCGACCATGATGGCACCATGGTGCTGACCGAGGAAGATATTGCCACCACCCTGGAGTACCTGGTGCGCCTGCACGCAGGTGAAACCACCATGACCTCCCCAACCGGCGCGGTCATTCCGGTTGAGGTGGACGATATCGACCACTTTGGTAACCGTCGTCTCCGCACCGTGGGCGAGCTGATCCAGAACCAGGTCCGTGTGGGCCTTTCCCGCATGGAGCGTGTGGTGCGTGAGCGTATGACCACGCAGGATGCGGAGTCCATCACTCCCACCTCGCTGATTAACGTGCGCCCCGTGTCTGCGGCGATCCGCGAGTTTTTCGGTACCTCGCAGCTGTCGCAGTTCATGGACCAGAACAACTCCCTGTCTGGTCTGACCCACAAGCGCCGTTTGTCTGCTCTTGGCCCGGGTGGTCTGTCCCGTGAGCGTGCAGGCATTGAAGTTCGCGACGTGCACCCCTCGCACTACGGCCGCATGTGTCCGATTGAAACCCCTGAAGGCCCCAACATTGGTCTCATTGGTTCACTGTCCTCCTACGCGCAGGTCAACCCGTTCGGCTTCATTGAAACCCCCTACCGCAAGGTTGTGGACGGCAAACTGACGGATCAGATTGACTACCTCACCGCAGATGAGGAAGACCGCCACGTGGTCGCCCAGGCGAACACGCCTTTTGATAAGGACGGCAACATCACCGAAGAGCGTGTTGTGGTCCGCATGAAAGGTGGGGACATTGAGGTGGTCAACGCCACCGACATCGACTACATGGATATTTCCCCACGTCAGATGGTGTCCGTGGCTACCGCCATGATTCCCTTCCTGGAGCACGACGACGCTAACCGTGCCCTCATGGGTGCGAACATGCAGCGTCAGGCCGTGCCGCTGGTGCGTT
>ERZ773010.1265-NODE-1265-length-16072-cov-3.670787_pt1 | contig 16072 bp, 16 predicted proteins | sample MGYA00580842_ERZ773010 | MGnify/ENA primary metagenome ERZ773010 (study PRJEB29015, sample SAMEA2737982) | human oral metagenome | biome: human oral; feature: human-associated habitat; material: dental | place: China | collected 2107 ...
TTTGTAACTCACTTTATTAACAGTACTAACCGCTAAAAAGATTGAAATAGGGAGTATTTCTGTAATCACTACCCCGCAAGAAATAGCTGTATAAGAGTTTGGAGTAGACAAATAGCCATTGTTTATGTTGCTAAGGGGAAGGGAAAGGAGGAGGAGTGGCAGCGACTTTTATTCACATCTTAAAAACAGTCGTCCGTATAGGGAGAAGAAGTAAAGGTTAGGGTGCAGCTTGTATTTTAACCTTGCTTATTGCGTTTTTATAAGATTTCGACCGATTTCCGGTTTGTTGCATCCTTCCTCCCCCTCTCACCCTTGTGTCGAGAATAACTGTTTTTTTATAAGGTCTACAGTTGAGGGTTGGGCAGTCTGAAAATAACTTCTGTAGGAAACATCCGCAGTGTCGGTACTTCTTTTATGCAAACGACAGTGCAGCAGAAAAGTTAGTACCGCTACACGAGGACTTAAGCGCAAGCGGTTTCCGAAAGAAGTTATTTTCAGACAAGCTATTATAAACAACTTATTACTATACAAGTTATTCTCGACAAACCATTAAATCTACCTTATCACTCCGCTCATTACCATAACTATAAGAATTATTGTAATTAAACTAAGTATAATAAATACCGCCCTATACATTAATTCATTCACAACTACTATATCCTCAACCTCCGGTTTTCTTAATTCATCTCCTATACTTTCTTTTTTTACCAATTTTCCAAAATAATAGGCATCTCCGGCAAGTTTAACTCCCAAGGCTCCGGCAACTACCGCCTCGGTATGTGCCGCATTGGGGCTTGAGTGCTTGTATCTGTCTCTTTTATAGATTTTAAAAGCATTTTTATAATTAAGTCCCATAAAAAATGAAGCTATTATCAATAAATAGGCTGCAAGTCTTGCCGGTATAAAATTAGCCACATCATCAAGCTTTGCCGCAGCCATTCCTATATCCTTATACTTTTCGTCCTTATAACCTATCATTGAATCCATGGTATTGATCATTTTATATATATAAGTTCCGTATATACCAAAAAGCAGGGCATAAAAGCAAGGTGCTACGACTCCGTCCGAAAAATTCTCAGCTATGGTTTCCACATCCGCTTTTATTATAGCCTCCTCATCAAGGCTTTTTGTATCCCTTCCCACTATCATGGATATGGCATATCTGGACTTTTCTATATCTCCTTCTTTAAGGGCATAATACACCTTCATACTCTCCTGCTTAAGCGACTTTGCCGCAAGCATGTGGGATATAAGTATGGTTTCCAAAATACATATCGCTATTATAGGAATTTTTGTAATATACAGGGCTTTTACTACACTTACAAAAGCAATAGTTATAAGTATATCTAAAATAACTATTATAAAGCCTGCTGCTTTAAGATATTTTTTATCAAAATGCTTTCTGAAAAACTTTTCAAAAAACGAAATACATTTCCCCATATATATAACCAAATGAGGTAGCTTCCTCGGATCTCCCACTATCAAATCAAGTATTATTGCAAAACCGAGTATTGTTATATTTTTACATATATATAAAGCAATATTAAAATGCATATAAGACCATCCTTACTAAGGTACTGACTAAATAATATTTAAACCGGTGTATAAGTTCAGTGCACTAAAATAATACTAATACAAATAATACCAACAGCTCAAATATCTGTAATAAAAACCCCGACAGATCTCCGGTAGTTCCTCCGAACTCCCGCTTAAACATACAACGGCAATAAATAAATGCCAAAAACTGTACTGCCAGAACTGTCAAGCCCATCTTTAATGATATGTAAAGTGTGGCGGTTGCCGATAGTATATACATAACTATTATACCTATTTTGGTTGTCGTTCTTGCACCGGCACTTACGAAGGTGGCTGCATATCCGCTGCCTCTGGCATTTTCTATAGTCATAAGCGAATATATGCTGTAGCAGCGGTTTTCTACAAAACCAAGTGCAAATATTAAAATCTTGTCAAAATCATCTAATTTATCAGCAAATGCCGTATATAAAAGTAAATATATCGCTATTCCTATAGCGGCAAATGCTCCTACATGACTGTCTTTTAATATTTGCACTTTTTTTTCTTTTTCCGCATGGGAAGAAAGGGCATCTACAGTATCCATAAAACCGTCTATATGTATGGCTCCGGTATAAAAAATAGGAAACACAGTGATGAGTGCCGCCCTCATTAGGTCTTCTATATCAAAAAAATCAAGTACTTTAATCAAAAGTACAAATAATATCGCTTCCACAAAGCCTACTATGGGAAATACCATAAGAGCATATTTCAAACTGTCGTCTTCCCACTTTGTAAAAGGCATGGGCAGCTTTGAGTACATACTGAAACTAAGTATCAAGGATTTAAAAAATATCATCTTTTCTCTCGTAAGGCAGTCCGTATATAACTTCTACGACTGCCTTTGCCTCTTTTGCTATTTCTCTTTGTATCTCTTTAAGTGCCTTGATATAAGCCTTGACCTCCAAACTATGCTCACCCTTATCCATAAATACATCATTTCCCACTATGATAAGTTCATATGCCTTTGAATTAAGTTTTTTTATATCCGCACTTATTTTTTTTGCTACGCTATCCGCATCTACTGTCAAATCTTCTTTAAACATTTCATTGGCAAGCAGATTCGACATACATTCAAGAAGTACAAGTTCATCCTTCTCTACATCTGTATTGGCGACATCTGTAGGCAGTTCTATGCTTCTGTCAAACTTGCCCTCTCGCATCTTTCTATGCTTTTTTACTTTTTTACGCCCTTCTTCGTCATAGACTTTCATAGTCGCAAGATAGGCTTTTTTACATTGATAAGCTTCTACCAGTTTTTCCGCATAGGCTGACTTCCCACTGCCTATACCTCCAAAAACCAATATCATATTAATCTCCATTCCGCTATTTTGTTGCAGTTTAAACAGCAGTAAACTATACTGCACGCTATTCTTTATTTCATCACTTGTTTACGCAATAAAGAGTATTTTACTATTCTGCATTTCTTTAATATTTCAATCTATTCTCCCATAGGCTCGTAAGCTTCTATGCCTATCTCGGCAAAGGACTCGGACTTCCTATATACATTATTTACCATGTCTATAAGCGGAAAAAGCATGGCAGTGCCGGTTCCCTCTCCAAGACCGAGGCTTGCATCTATCATAGGTCTTAAGCCAAGTTCCTGCATTATTTTAAGACTGCCCGGCTCCTTGCTGATATGTGAAGCTATCATATAATCAGCTGTTTTAGGATTTAACCTGTAGGCTATAAGTGCCGCTACGGAAGATATCAGCCCGTCTATAACTATGGGGAGTTTATAGATAGCTCCTCCAATAAACATACCGCACATTCCGGCTATATCAAAGCCTCCAAGTTTCCTAAGCATATCCAGTTCGTCTGTAAATGGTGAATGTTTTTTAATACCGAGTTTTATAACCTCTATTTTTCTTTGTATACCTTCCTTGGAAAGTCCCGCACCGGCTCCGGTAACGCTTTCTACTTCAAGACCCAGTAAAACAGAGGCAAGGGCTGAAGAGGTAGTAGTATTTCCTATACCCATTTCCCCAGTACCTATCATTTTGTACCCCTTTTCCTTGGCATCTTTTACCATGTCTATACCGGCAGTTATCGCCTGTATAAGCTCTTCTTCACTCATAGCCGCTTCATCAAGAAAGTTTTTAGTACCTTTTGTGACCTTTTTATCTACGATTCCCTCTTCGCTAAAGTCTTCAATTACGCCTATATCTACCGGAATAACATCCGTATCGGTATAGCTTGAGAGTATATTTACACTGGTTGTTTTTCTTACAAAATTTCTTGTAACTACGGCGGTTACACTGCTGTCCGTTTGAGTGACTCCTTCTTTGACTACACCGTTGTCGGCACACATAACTATAACGCATTTTTTTGAGATATCTACATTTGGAGTCCCCTGTATCGCAGCCAGTTTTGCTATTAAGTTTTCAAACTCTCCAAGCCCCTTTATGGGCTTTGCCATATTGTTGAATCTCTCCAACACTTCTTTTTTTGTTGCTTTATCACTTGCTTCTATCTTAGATATAAGATTTAATAAATCATTTCTATTCATAATAATGCTTTTGTCCTCAATACTTATCTCTTTTCCTGATTGCATACATCAAAAATCCTCAGTGCAACCACACTACGCTAAAGGTTTTGATGTATGCACTCAGAAAAATATTCATCGTTTTTGGTATACTTATTTTGTACACTATGCACTAGTATAGTGTATCATTGATATTTAACTAATATCTGTAATAGGAGAGTAAATCTTGATTCCCTTTATTATGAATTCTACAATCTATTAACAAAGCAGTAATAATGCCAAATATCAACGATACACTACACCAGCTATGCAGATCATTTTATAACATAACTGTAAACCACCTGACATAGTTTATCATAAAATCAGGGTAAATAAAATCTTACTACTGCATTTTATTATGATTTAACAGTCTTTTAGGTTGCAGTTCAGGTAGGTTATTCATCTTTGTCAAAAACTAAATATCACCCTATACTTTTTAGCCTCTTGACATACTTCGGTATTTGTTGACATATTAAAAATATCTTTTATCAACCTATTACTATAGTCGTATTAAGATTCATCACGACATCTATTCTTTTTAACCTATACAAATATCCTTATAAAGAAATAAAACTTATAGTTTAACTTTCCCCTTAAGTTCAAAAAAAGGGCAAGCTTTTTCAAGATTTATTATTTCTTTTGGCTTATGTTCAAATTTATCGCATTTTGTTTCAACATCTTTTATACGATAAATACATCCTTCACACTGCTTATTTGAAATAAAGATATCCCCTGTTCTATAATTGAATTTGTCCATACTTCCTTATCCCCCAAATCGACCTAACATAGTTGCACAAATTGTTCGATTCCCGAAACAATCTCTCCTTACGTCTGTAATCACGAGACGCTGCCCACAGTCAAATAACACTTCGCTTTCATAATGCCCACACTGGCTGATGTATCCTATATACACACCATTTGCTCCCATTGGAACCGAGATCTCAAGCCTAATATCTCCACTAAAGGCATCATTACTATTAATACTTGTACTCATAAATCCATTATCCGTTATTATCATACCTATTAATTGCTCATCAGGACAATTTCCAAACTCACCAAGAGCTTCAACAGAAGCCCCTCTATAAACAACACAATCACAAGGTATACTACTTCTTTGTAGTATATTATGAATATAACAGGCAATTTCATGATTATTCCCGGTAAAATCACTCTCTCTTCCTCTTAGGACGGCATTGATATTTTTGTACGCTGTCCCACTATAATCGAAGATTGAATTTCTCTCTTCAACACATAGACAATTAGTCCATTCTTTTCCTGTATTTATCACTACTGATGATACTTCCTGTGTTGCACTGTTTCTTATCCCCTCATTGCTAACTGAAGTTTGTAATGACTCAGATGTATGCCCTCCGTTTGTAGCATTAATACTTATACTTTCATATTCTTGTATACTTTTTACAAGCTGAAGTATAAATTTTTCTCCCTGAAGTAGAAGCATAAGAATATCATATAATGCCTTTCTACATTCATTAACAATACAACATAGCTCTTGATATTTTTTATCATTCCAGTTTTGTCCGAGTTGATCAAGTCGCATTTGTAAAGAATTTCTTGTTGTTTTAATACTATCTGCCGCATTACTAATGTTTTGTAGAGCATTCATCAAATCATCAAGAATTACATTTGTAACTCCCATTATAAAAGCTCCTTTTTCTATATTTACTCTACTACTTCTTTGACAAACTTTTCCAACTCAATAGGAGTGGGCAAAATATAAGGTTTTAATTGGAAAGTGTTTTTTACGCCGTCAGTGTAATAAACTGTATTGTCCCTAAGTCCTTCAACTGATACATTTTCAATCAAATTGTCAGCATCATTTGAGCCAAGAGAGAAAATAATTCGTTCAGGAAATCTGCTTAACACATTCTCTCCATAATACATAGTTTCTCTTACAGTTTGATACTCCAGACAGGTAATAACAAAATAAATACCAAATCCTGAGCCATCCTCAATCATTTTAATCAGTTTTTCACCTACTCCTAAATTATCATCGCCTCTTTTATTGGCAAACATATTATTGATTGCTGCAAACGGATCATTAGGATCACTTTTTTCTTCTTCGACAAGCTTATCATCAATAAATTCCGACTCATCAATACTTTCACCTTTAAGCATGGATTTGACAATATCCAAAAACTGAAGATTCCTTACCACCATAAATATAACTTCATTGCTATTTTGCTTTTTCCACATTTGGAATCGAGTATAAGCATCATTAATAAAATTAATAATATCTGCTCTATTATTAGCAATCCTGAATCTATCACTAAAATCAGTCAATGCATTATAAAATGGAATGGATGAATCATCTCCCACAAGATAGTCACCGTCAATACAGTATACATTTGCATTTGTATTCATAAGTGCTGATATTATATAATTTCCGGAGACTGTACTTGCCATTCTTTCATTTGCTCCACATACAAGCATATTGTGCTTTTTCTTCTTGTCAATCAATACAGAGAATGGAGGAGCGACCTTAATCAAACTGCCCATATGTATATTAATAGGACTCTCATTAGTAAGCTGTATATTATTCTCTGCAAAATAATCAAGTAGCTTAACAGTTCTGCTGCCCTCAAATGTTTGAAGCGTATAAGGGGTATCTGAAAACGCAGCAGCAATCTTTTCCAACAACCTTTTCTGAGTATCTTCATTACAATATGCTGCTCTAAAACCTATATTAGATTGCTCCGTATAGTCTAAATTCATTACAGTTGTTCCTATAGGTCCCTTCATCATTGATAAAGCCTTCGTATCGTTCTGATCCGAGAACAAATATCTTGCATCATCCTCACCACATTTTAAGCCAATACGTATACGCATTTGTTCTATAGTGCCCCTAGATAATGTCAAGTCAGAAATTACTTTTGTAGATTGTGTAGCCATCAACAGATGAATACCAAATGCTCGTCCCTCTGTTACAATTCTTTTGCTAAGTTCCGCACAATTCATAGCAACTTTCCTATTGGTGGCATCATTAAATAAAATTTGAAACTCATCCATTATAACAAGTATACGTGGCAAAGGTTTCCCTGTAGTCTGAATATACCCCCTTAAGCTTGTCTGCCCAACCTCCTTAAAAATATTTCCTCTTCGTTCCATCTCGCTAACTAAATTTTCAAGAATACTTTCACCAAACTCCTGCATAGCATCCAATGCAAGAAGTTTAATATGTGGCAGTTTTACAGATTCGTACACCTTAAACTCTGTACCACTTTTAAAGTCCATCAAATATAGATTTAGTTGCTCCGGACTATAATGCAACATACTACTCATAATTAAAGTATGTAAAAGAGTTGACTTTCCTGAACCTGTTGCACCTGCTATTAGAGCATGGTGCGATGATCCTTCTCCAATAACAATATCAACGATATTATCACCATCTCCGATTCCCACAGCTATTTTGAGACATTTGGACGAATCCATAGTAAACAGGTCTTTAGATATAATATCATCAAATGAAAGACCTTGTTTCTTTATTTGCTCACTTTTTTCAATATATTCGTTTATAAACAAATCTGCTTTATCACCAAGCAAAATATCAGGTATATTAATTTGCAAATTATACGGTAAAAGACGATAATGTCTATCCTTATAATCTGCCATAACGCAGAAACGCTGGATATCTTCTAACCTTTCATCAATTCTTTCATATTTGGAAAATATAATATTTGGATTAAAACAAATAACAGTGAACACACCACATTTATTGCCATTTCTAAGAATATTTAAAAGAAGATCCAGACTTCCGCCATCCATCCCACTAGGAAAATCATAAAGCACGAGAAGAGTAACAGTTTCAGCTCTATTAGGAGTATTAAGATTATAGTCTAAAATATCCTTATACCTATTTCCAAGTTTTTCTTGAATAAATTCGTCTATCTGAGCATTTATTTTTTTAAGACGTTCCAGTATTGCATCTTTGCTTGTATATATTTTATTATCAAAGGTGTCTTGAGATTTTTTCCTGAAGTCCAAAAAAGGTATTATACTATTACCTCTTTGTTCAGGGTCAAATACACATATATTTACCTTAGTAAGCGGCATAAATGATAGAAAGCTCCAAATAACATGATGAGTAAATGCAAGCATCTCTGTAGAACTATCTTCAGGTACATTTAAAAACAAGTTAAAACTATTTCTTAAATCAAATGTTAAAGGAAGTTCGACATAACCGGGATCATATTTAGAATTATTAAGTGTTCCGAAAGTATCTATTATTCTCTGATATCCAATACTGTCTGAAAATACATCTGAGGGATACATAACATTTCCCAAAGTCACAATCGAAGGAAAAATAGCCTTTATATTTGGTACTTTTGCATACATCTCATCGTAATTTTTCATCATATCACATATAAGTGAAATGTGATTATCCAAATCAGTAAAATCTTTTGTCTCAATAAGTTTTTTGATAAGAGGCGAGAAGGCAATTCCCCTATTTTTTATACCTTCAAATATCAACATATATTTACTAAAAAATTTAGAAAACTCAATTTTATCAGGTATAGAAAAATAAGATAGTGGCATTCCCCTCAATAAAAAATCGTTATCAGCTTGAGTTAAAACAACAGAAAGTTCCTGTATTGAGTCAATACTCTTTTCATATTCCCTTGACCTCGATCCATCGCTCTCTGATGTATAAGAAATAATCACAAAAATACCGCATCTACTTCCATTTCTAAGAACATTTCGTAAATCTGCAAGTGTTCTCTCATCAAATCCTTTAGGGAAATCAAACAGCAATACCAATTCTGACACAACTATATAGTCTGTATTATTCTTTGCATAATCAAAAATAGTATCATACTGATTGCCCAGACGATCCTGTAATATACTTTCAATCTTCTCATTGAGTTTTGCAATTTTAGCATAAATATCTTCTTTGGTAATATATATTTTTTCACCAAACAGCTCCGCCAACTTCTTTTTTGCATCAAAAAAAGGTGATACACTATTTCCCCTGTTTTCAGGATCAATAACTGTATACACTAATCCGGATACCGGAAGTGAAGATAGATAAGCAAACATGATTGAATTAACAAATTCCTGAATCGATTTAAAGTTACTTCCATCTGATTTAATTAACCAAACCGGTGCATTTTCCGTTGACATCACAACCGGTAATCTTATAGCATTATTTTCAGTCAAAAGTTTTGAACACTTTTCCTTAATTACTGATGCAACAATCTTTGAATTTACAAAGAAATCAATAGGATAGTCAATAAAACACATATTTAACACATCATCTTGAATAATTCCGCTACCATTTACCTTATATATCGTTCTTACGTAATTTAATATCAAATCATTTAGATAAGAAACAAAATCATCAGGCAATATTGTATCCAACTCATTATATATTTTGTCGGCTACAGCATCCAGAGAATTATTATAACTAATTTCCAATTCATTTTCTTCCTTCTGCTGACGCATTAAGATAGCACTACGTCTTGACAAATATGTTTCCTTCATTGAAGCAATACTCTCTTCAACAATAGGCGGAAGCTCTTTTTCTATTTCAGAAACAAACGATGTAACAGTATTCTTAAGAACGATCAATTCCTCATAGTTTTTTTTCCTCTGACTTGAAAATATGTAGTTAAGACCATTTATAATACTTGGAAGAATATCCTCCGAGTATTTCTTAAACAGAACATTATAACTATCCTGTATTTTATATAGTGTATTAAAATATTCTGTTGCATTTGAATAGATATCGCTCGTCTTACCTGCCAGTAATGATTCCTTTTTCTTCTTTGTCTTTACATAATATTTATCAATTTCAGATAGCTTATAGTCTAAAGTTTCAATGTCAGCAAGAATTTTCTTTGCATCTCTTATTGTACTATGAGATTTTTTAAGTATAGCGTCACAACTTGATTTATAATCATTATCAAGAATTGTAATTTCCGACAAATGTGACTGTTTCATTTTCGATTTTTTTAAATTATAAGAATTCTGAGCTGAACTTATCATACTCTCCGCATTATCTGTAAAACTATTGATATCAGACATGAGTGCAATTATTTCATTTTGTGATATTGCTTGCATAAACACTTACCTCAATTTTACTTTTCTTCTAATTCATATTTACAAACACAAGCTTCTTTACATTGTTTTTTACCAAAACCAACAACTAACGATGTTGTCAACTGCAGCGGATAACTGAATATTTCTACCATCTCACCACCAATTTCAGGATTATTTGTATTGCAGACTACCGTATATTGCTTAAGGTTGTTTAGAACACGAGGTATATATCCATCACTATTTATATTAAGCATATCAATAATTATTTTTATACCTATCGTTGTAATAAAATTAATATCAACTGAAATACCGGGTTCAAATTTTAGTCCTTCTGTATCCTCTTGATTTGAATATACATGATGGTTTGCCTGCGCTCTGGCAGATATATTTCCACCATCTCCCAAAGCACACTCATAGCAAGGCATGCCTTTTTCTGGAATATGATAAAAAATCTCTCCTGCGTATGCCCTTTCCCAAAATCCAATAGAAATAAAATATGCTCCATAATAAATACTGATGCGATTTGTGTATACATCAGCAATCCTATTGTCAGCACATCCAATAAACACTGTATCTCCCGAAACACAAAAACTATCAAGTTGTGCTTTAGGGAGATTCTGGACAATCCCCTCAAATTTTGAAACTTTAACCTGGGGATTAATACTTTTCAATTTCCTCTCAAGTGCATTTATTTTCAAATCTCCAACATCTTCAATTCCACATTGATGTCGACAAATATTATGATACTCTACTATGTCTGCATCAACAAGAAGGAAATGACCAACTCCACCTCTTGCAAGTTCCATTGCAACAAGGCTTCCCACTGAACCGCACCCTAAAATAATTGCTTTTTTTTGTGCCATTCTATCAGTTTCCAATATTCCCTTATTCCTCGAAAAAATACTTTGATATAAGCTATAAGATTCAACCTTTAACTCTTCACCACAATAGAAGAATTTAAGTCTATCTTCTCCTTTTATTGAACAAAACCCTTCACTTATCGGTTTACTTCCTTTTGGAAGAATTTTACATAATTCTTCACCCTTTTCCTGTATTGCGGTCGGAAATATACTATATATTCGAGTATCCTCTCTATATCGTCCATATAAACTAATTGATGATAAGTCTTTTAATTGCTCATCCGATATGAACACAACTCTTTCTATTTCATCTTCAAAAAAATTCTCCATGCCTACTTGTCACTCCTATCAGATTTAATAAATCGTAAAATCATATTTATAATATCTCTTTTTTTAGGTTTAACTTCATTTTGTGAACTAACATATACATTCGGTTCACATACATCATTCTTATTCTCCACCATATTATACAGTGTTTCAAATAAACCATCTTCATATATATAATTTTCCCCATCATATTGAAAGAACACCTCATCATTAGGTTCAGAATAAGCAAAAAATACTTTCATAACACCGTCAATGCTATCTTGTATGAATGCAACATAACTGTTTTTTTGAACCACTGACATTTTTATACCGATTTCGTCCGACATAAACATGATATCTGACAATACAGAATTAATAATCTTTTCCTTTACCTCATCCGGATTTTTACTTGGTTTTTCAATTTTACCTTCGAACCTTCGTTCTTTAAACAGTGGTTCTAATGTCTTCATAAAAGAGTTTAAGCTTACTGAATTTTGCCAAACTTCTTCAGTACTATGAGGATCAATTATATTCCGTATCATATTCTCATATGTATCCACTGTCTTTAGTTTCAAATAACGATCCGGTATAAGATTATTTCCTACTTCATACTTGATCTTATTATATAAACAAGGAGAGGTCACATGATATACTGTTAATCTGAATTTAGGATCAACATTAACAAGGGCAGAAATTGCACCTTCTTTTCTCATTCCTGCATACTTTGTATTTGTTCCATCATCAGTCCTTGAAAAAACATCAAAAGAACCCGGATGCCTATGCCATAAGCCTATCAAAGTAAGCTTCTCATTATATAAAGCTGCTATCTTATTAATAAGGTGCTGTGTATAAAATTTATCATATTCAAAATAAGCTACTTCAAATACAGATTCAGGTCCGGGATCAATAGTTTCAATAACGTACCATGTATCCCCATCAATAGTTCCTAAAAACAAACCGCCAGTTTCAGTTTCTATTTTTTCTACTGTTTCAGATAAGATAGCTGCATATGCTCTATCAGAGAAAACAACCTTCATGTTTTCACCCCCCGCTTTCTTATATAAAAATACCCAGCCCTCTAAAAGGCCGGGTATCATAAAGTGATTAATAATTTCCCTCTAAGGCTACGTCGTCACTAATTTCCCCGTTCATCCACATCTCACAAAGCATTATCCACTTACAAGCCCAGCTAAGTGCAGAAGCCGCAGACGTTGATCTGGTTTGACCGGCCTTAAAATATTTCGGATCTGCAGTACAGATAAAATACTCCTCATTTCTTCCGAAATTTTGTCGGTAAATATGTGGTAATCCTAATCCAAATCCTCTACGTGCAGCATTATCATATCCGCCATACGTATCTTCAAGAAGCGGCATCATTTGAGTTGCTATGTCTTTTAATCTGGGTTTAATGGGTAATATCTGTATGGAGCCTCCATACTCTCCTTCAGTTGCATGTGGATGATCATTCTTATAAATCAACATCAAATCCCATATCATTCCACCTTCACCCATAGGTTGTACACTACCTCGCCAATATAGCCTTCCGGATCCGTCTTGAAGCTGATTGATCTGAAAAGAAGGAAAAAACTTTCTCATAGCAGCAACCTCAGCCTGATAAAGATCTGGATCACTATGGTACCAATAAAAAGCCATAATCCTTACTCCTCCTGCTTTGCCAATTTCCCATCAGGAACCTGAATTCCTGATAATCCATTTTCCATAGCCTCATCTTTCATCTCTACTTCTCCTGTTGGTGTAACCACAACAGGTTCACCTGTTCTCAGAGCCTCAGCTAACGCTCTACGACGAGCGGCAATCACATCATCATTCATCATACACTTCTCCTTTGTTAATATTATTTATGCAGCAGCATGGAAATCTCTGATGATCTCTCCATTTTCTGCAATTCTTGTAGTTGCTTGTCTTAGAACAGCATCTGCAGCTTGCTCACCATTATTTCTGACTGACCTTGCATAAGAATTGTTATACAGCTGACTTCCTTCATTCATAAGACTATCCAAATCTATTCCTTTATTCTGATTTCTTACAAGTGTGTATTCCATATAATCACGCATCTGTTGTAATGCGGCACTGTCTTCTTCAATAAAACCGGAAGTACGTTTTAAATAGTTGATATAATAAATTGTGTTGCTAATAGTTGCTATAATACACTTCACAGCAATAACAACACCTTGAATCATTATAAAAATAAGTGCAGCAATCCAACCGCCTTTACCGGAAAAGCACATTTTTATCGCTTCCCACATGGACAATAAATACATTTTCAATGCAGTAAGAAAAACACCTCCAATACATGCATAGATTATTCCTGCCAATAATCCTACTCCTATGCTGCCACTTGTAATACCTGCACTCATCCCAAGCACAAAACCTATCACCATTCCAATTATCGAAAGAATAAACTGTGTTTTTATTTTGTTTTTATTTACAGTTAAGTCTCTGACATTCTGTGCTACCAGCTCTTGACAACAATCAAAACACAGGCATTTGCCGGCATATTCTCCTGATACCACTCCATACGCCTCTGCACAATCCTTGCATACATACTTACCACATCTTGCACAGCCGGCAACTGCCGGTTCAGAAGTATGATGAAAACAAACCGCACCTCCAACACCACTTTCTCTCGGAGGGGTAAATATCGGTGTAGAATTATTAGGAGGTGTAAAAATTGGTGTTTCTTGGTTTATCGGATTAGACTTAGGCACAATTTTATCTTCTCCAACTTTTTTTACCCTCTTTCCACAAGAACTACAAAATAATGCATCATCCTGTAATTTGCTGCCACATTCAGAACAAAAAGCCATGTTTCCAACCTCCTTTAAAACTTAACGCTGTTATATTGATCCAGCGACTGTGCCAACTTTTCCAATTTTGGAAGAGCAGCATTTAATGTTTCCGTTGGAGCTTGTGTAAGCTTAGCAATTTGCTGCATTATAGCATTAAACTGTGTAGCTTGAGCATCATCCCATCCTGATGTTGCCGACATTGCGGATTTGATTCCACTACTTATTTTTTCTATCTCTTTAATTGTATTAGAAATCCCTTTCTTCATTTCCCGTATAGTCTCTGACGAAGCTTTTACAGCCATTATATCCCCTCCTATAAATTTATAGACTCATAAGAATCAACTGCTTTCATAAGGTCTTGCAGTCTTCTCATACATTCTTGTAATTCACCTATCGGCTTTTGCAAGGCATCGCAACATTCATCAACAATACCTCCTAAAGCCACATATTTTTGATCTTTCCATCCACCCGCTCCCGCTTGGCGATAACTCCTTTGTAATCCACTAGATGCAGATTCTAATTCATTGATAGATATTTGACAACAGCCCATCCCACCTTGAATTGCTGCTTTTTCTACGGATACACCACCTGCCATTCCTCAACCCTCCTTGTTGTTATAATTTTACTACAATAACTATAGATTTACTGACATATATCCATCTATAGCAGTAATACAAATATCTACAGCCGATATATCTTTCTGAACAGTCTCAACAGAATTTGATTCAAATTTTTTTATTGCATCAACATAAGCATTTAAATCTGATTCAATCCTATTGTATGCTATTTTCTGTCTTTCTAACTTATTTTTATATTTACTGTTCCTATTTTTTAATATATCAAGTTCATTTTCATATTGCATTTGCATAGATTTGTTCTTATCAATTTTATTTTGTAAATCCGCTTTTTTATTTTCATTTTCACTAATCTCTGTTTCCAAAGCAGACAAATTTCTTTTGGCTAGATACAACTCACCCTCTTTATCCTCTATCTGAGATTGAATTTGCTGACGCATTTCATCATTTTCACAACCGGACAACTTTGAATTAAGCGAAGCTATCTTACTATTTAAAGACTCTATCTCAAAATTTACTTGATGTTTTCTATTATATAGCAGTGTTATATGTGCATCTACACTGTCAAGCATACTACTATCTTTTGCTATTTCATCACACAAATATTTAATCTGATTTTCAGTATAATTTATTCTTTCCTCAATACCACTTATAATTATTTTAGTTTGCTGTATTTGACTACGGCACTCTAAAGTAATACTCTCTGCCTTATTTCCGCTTTTTTGTGAAATTCCCTCTATATCCGACTTGAAATCCATCAACGCACTCTTCACTATAGCAAGTGCCTCATCTGATACTGAAACCATCAATTCACTCCTTTAGTATTGTTCCTCTGATAATTTAGCAAAATTATCAATTGACGAGCAGCATCTGTCACCGTTTACTATAACATCCTTTGACATATTTGCAATGATACTTACAACCTTATAAAGCTCTGCAAATTTCGGATCACTCCACAAAGCTCCAGCTTTTCCAACCTCTCCACTTAATTTCTTAACCGCAGATTGAAACAGATTTATATCTTGTCTTATAATGCCGGAATTCATAACTTCACCTCCTACTGCTCATTTTTAATTAAGCACATTCTTCTTGATAATATAAAAATCTTATAATATCTCTGTCAAATATCTATAATACATATACGGTAGTATAGTTAAATACTCCAAAGCCGACACAACAAAATACTTCTTCACTTTTAATATTATGTATCTTATTTAAGACATTGAGTATGATAATTTTCTTGATACATTTTTAAAAATTAAGCTTGGGCATATTAATCTATACTAAATATAATTACAAACATTGCTTAACAAAATTACTGTAAATTTTTAGCATGATATACCATTATAATATAATTTAAATATTTTT
>ERZ773010.1267-NODE-1267-length-16057-cov-25.941945_pt1 | contig 16057 bp, 17 predicted proteins | sample MGYA00580842_ERZ773010 | MGnify/ENA primary metagenome ERZ773010 (study PRJEB29015, sample SAMEA2737982) | human oral metagenome | biome: human oral; feature: human-associated habitat; material: dental | place: China | collected 2107 ...
ATAGACATAAATATTTTTTCATATTTTCCTCCAAAAACTTCGTCATTTAATTTTAACATACTTTTTTCACATATTCAAGTTAGAAAAAATAAATTTTTGCTTTTTTCTTCCACTATTTTTTCTTATTTCTCCATCTCTTATGCTGCCACATGTACTGTTCTGGATACTCCCTGATAATTTCTTCAAATTCATGGTAAATTTTTTGCATATTATACTGCATTGTTTCCTTCAACTTTGCCTGTTTTTCAATTTCAATAATTTTTTTATTCTTAACACGGATTACATCTCCGTCAAATATAGCATAAGCCAGCACTACCGGTATCTTATGTTTCATTGAAAGTAGCACAGGTCCTGCTACCCCTGTTGTTTCTCTTCCAAAAAAAGTTACATCCACATCTTTTCCATAATGATCTGAAGCAAGAGCAATAATTGATTTTTCATTTATGGCACTTCTTAGTGCATCACTATCATGCAATGGTAATGAATTAAGCCCTCCTTTTTCACGCCATTTTGTCATCAAGTCATTAATTTTTTTATTTTTCTGATTTCTAAAAACAGCATAAAACTTTCTTATATCCCTCATTTTGCTTCCAGCTTCAAATCCGCCAAGATGAAGCGAAACAATTAAAACAGCCTTTTCATTATTTTTACACGCCTGTTTCATCAGCTCCTCATTTTCTACAACAGTATTTCCATCACGTGTAACCTCTTCCAAAAAAATAGAAGTCATAATCATTTTTCCCATCGTCTTATATGATTCTTTCGCAATGCTCTCAACGTCTTTCTCATTTTTTTCAGGAAAAGCATTTTTTATATTATCTATTGCCAGCATCCGTCTCTTTTTTATAAGGTAATATGCCACTATCCCAAAACCTTCAAAAATTCTATACCTAGTTTTAAGAGAAAAAATTGACAAAATCTTTTTTAATAAAATAACAAAGAAGCCTGTTATTTCTTCACTTACTTTATATTTCATCCTATTTTTAAGCTCCTTAAAAATTTTTTCAAAAAAAGAGCATACATAAAATACGCTCTTCTATCTTAATTACTTACTATTTTCTAATTCCTAATTTTTCGATTAATGATCTGTAATCATCAACATTTCTATTTTTAATGTAGTTTAATAGTCTTCTTCTTTTACCAACCATTTTTAATAATCCTACTCTTGAGTGAACATCTTTAGGATGTGTTTTCAAGTGTGCTGTTAAATGACTGATTCTATCTGTAAGAAGTGCAACTTGTACTTCAGCAGATCCTGTATCTTGAGCATTTTTTCCGTATGCTTCAATGATTTCTTTTTTTGGTTTTAATGCCATTATATTTCCTCCTAATAATTATTATTTAAACCAAGAATATAGCGGCAAACTTATATTCATAGTATAAATTCAAGTGTTATTCTATCACATATTTCTTTATTTGTAAAGGCTTCCAACTTCATTTTTTCAAAAATTGCCTATTTTGCAAACGAAGCTGTTAATGAATCAAAGTCAACTGGCAACTCAAGCTTTTCCTCAACTTTACCATTGTTTATTTTTAAATTGTATGGAAATCCTTCAACTGCAAACCCACGGGCAATCGAACCGCTTTCATCATAGTAGGCTGGGAATGTGTATTCATTATCCTTTACATAAGTCCGTGTTTTCCCTAAATCAGTCTGGGAATTTGAAAATACTACAACTACGTTGATTTTATTCTTATTTGCATCATAAAATCTTTGAACTTCAGGCAACTCTTCCTTACAATGTGGACACCATTCAGCAGCTACGATAAACAGCGTTTTTTTACCATTGTTCATTAATTTTTCGGCATTAACAGTTTTGTTGCTGTTTAGTTCCTTTAATTCAAAGCTAGGTATCTTCCCTTTGCTATCCACATCAACACTAAATTCCTTTGAACCTCCGCAAGATACTGCAAATAGCAGAAGTAACGACATCATTAAAATTATTTTTTTCATTTTCTCTCCTTAAATTTATTTTTTATTGCTTAAAACAATATTTTATCGTACAATTATACAATACTATTATTAGAATTCCCTATAAAAATATTTATTTTTACTTATCTAATCCAAGTGTTAAAATTGAGATAAGCTCTAAATTTTTTTCTCCAATCAGAACCCAGTTATTTCCCTGTTTTTCCAATATTACATCTATTGTTTTTTCACTATAGGATAGCTTATTTTCTTTAATTTTTTCATTGAAAAATTTAGTTGCTTCCTGAATAACTATTTTATTAACTTCTGCTTTTGAAGATATATTTGAAGATTTATATTTTTCAGTAATCATATTATGAAATTCATTTCCAAAAATACTGTAATCAGGATATTTTATAGTTACATTTATTGTAGCCGTTTTATCTTTTGTTTCAACTTTGTTTATTTTGTAGGTAATTTTTTTAAATCCTTCAAGTACAATCCCAATTTCGGGAGTGTTCATCGATGCATCCCATTTTTTTATCTTGTTCATGTCTCCAGACTGAATAATTTTCATATGTTCTTCAAACATTCTTTTAGCGGCGGCATCTTTTCCACAACTGATAGTCAGCAGAATCATGCTTAACAATAGTAAGACATATTTTTTCATAAATTTTCTCCCTCTAATTCATTAAGTAAGCATCAAAAATTTCTCCAATGTCATAGCCATTTTCCTTAGCAACTTTAAAATAAAATTTTGATTTTTGTTTATTTTTTTTATTATAATAATAAACCCCTAAGTTGTAAAAAGCTGTTGTATTAAGTTTTGCAGCAGCCTGTAGATTTAGAATCCGTACCATTTTATCAGTTTCTGGATAGTAAAGGCTCAGGTCAACCATTGAATAATCATCTCCGCTGTTTGCAAGCCTCTCAAGTATTTTCTTAGCTTCCTTGCTTTGTTTTACCTGGTCTTCTTCAGCTTTCGCAGGATTTTTCTCCTTTTCCATATCTTCCAGAATATAGGCAAGTTTGTATCCTGCTGAAATTGAACCTAGCAAATATGCCTTGTTATAAATATTTCTTGCTTTTTTTATTTCCTTTTGAGTTTCATACAGACGACCTAGATAATTCATTGCATCAATATCATTCTTGTTTGCGGCTTTTTGATAAAATTCTTCAGCTTTTGCAAAATCCTTTAAGTTTTCATAGATAAATCCTTTGTATCCAAGAATTAAAACTTCATCTGAATTTGTATCTTCCAGTATTTTTAATGCAAGATCATAGTTCTTTTCACCTTTTACAAGTCTAGATGCAAGCTCAAATGCTGCAAGATAATATTTATTCTGTGAAAATATCTGATTATAAATTTGTACTGCCTCTTCTTCCTTATCGTCATTTTCCAAAAGTTTTGCTTTTGCATACAGCGCTGGCGAATAATTTTCAGAAAGAAAATCCTTTAGGATGTCGTATGCTTTTTCGGGATTTGAAACTTTTTCTAAAACTAATGTTCCTAGCTCCTTTTTTTCTTCGATTGAAATTGTTCCATCATTTAACTTTTTATTTAATTCTTCTATACGTTTATAAAAATTCATTAGATTTTTATTATATTCATAGGAGTAAAGAGCATAAATTTCTCCAGCATCTTTACCTTTTTTTAAATATTCCTGCGCTTTTGTAAACTCCAGCTTATTTTCATAAATGTTTCCAATCATATAATACGCTTTTATATTCCCCTGCTTTGTAGCGCTTTCTAGTAAATCTAGAATTTGAGTTTCATCTCCGTTAGTCTGCTGCAGTAAAAGTGCCTGATAATATTCGGCAATACCCTTACTTTTTTTCATGTATTTATTAAAAAACATAGTTCCATTTTCAGCAAGGTAGGTATAGGCAAGTCCATAAACATCCTCATTCCCAGCTTTTGCCGAATCATTTATATTTTTCATTATATATTCATAATCCTTTTTTTCAAGGATTCCGATAAGTCCCTTTTCAAGTGCATCATAGCCGCTGTCTGTTTTTGAACAAGCCGCTAAAAGTAACGATGCAAATAATATGTATATCCATTTTTTCATATTTTTATCACATTTCCTATTCGTAAAAAAATTGTCCCCCTCTTTTACTTCAACTCTGACAAATTCTGGAATACATTGATTTCAGCACTATTATCTTACTGTAGTTCCAATTTTTACCTCGTCATTTATAATTACCAATTTGGTTTTTTTCTTTTCTGTAGTTGTTAAAAGCATTCCTTGTGACAATTCACCTTTTAACTCAACTGGATTTAAATTCAATACAGCCTGTGCTTTTTTCCCAACTAATTCCTGCTCATTCGGATACCATTTTGCAATCCCAGAAATAATCTGCCTCTTCTCTTTCCCTGTATTTACAATGAATTTTAACAATTTATCCGCATTTTCAATTTTCTCTACTTTTTCAATTTGAACGACTTTTATTTCAATTTTATTAAAATCATCTATTGTAATTGGATTTTCAATTTTCAAGTTTTCATTGTAGTCTTTTTTAGGCTCTTCTTCCAGCTCAATTCTCGGAAATAATGGAACTGCTTCATTCAATTTATTTCCAGCAGGATAGCTTTTCCATTCTCTTATGTCGTCCAGATGTAATTTTGTCACATCCTTGTCAAGTCCTAGCTGATTTATCATTTTTTGTGCAGTTTCAGGCATAAATGGCGAAATCAGCACTGCAATTTTGTAAAGTGAATCGACTAAGTTGTACATAACAGTTGATAGCCTGTCCTTTCGGCTTTCATCCTTTGAAAGTTTCCAAGGCTCGCATTCATCAATATATTTATTCATCCTTGAAATAAATCTCCAAATGTCTTTCAGTGCTTCAGAAAATTGATAATTATTTACATGCTTATCCAGATTAGCCAATGTATTTTTCCATAATTTCTTAATTTCAATATCAAAATTTTCTTCAACTTCATTTAACACAACTTCTGAATTAAAATATTTTTTTTGCATTCCAATCGTTCTATTAAGCAAATTTCCTAAATCATTTGCCAAGTCAGCATTTATTCTCTGAACCATTGCCTTTTTAGAATAATCGGCATCCTGTCCAAAAGTCGCCTCTCTCATCAAATAATATCTAAAAGCATCCAATCCGTATTTTTCAACTTCTTCCTCTGGATTAACAACATTTCCAAGTGATTTTGACATTTTTTCACCTTCTACAGTCCACCAGCCATGCGCCGCAATCGTATCAGGAATCTTTATTCCAGCTGACATCAGCATCGCTGGCCAGATTATAGCATGGAATCTCAAAATATCCTTCCCAACAACATGATTTACAGTTCCATTAGTCCAGAACTTGTCAAACTGCTCTGTATCAGTTGAAAACCCTGCTCCTGTCAGATAAATATTCAAAGCGTCAAACCATACATAAATTATATGTCCTTCTTCAAGCTCTAATGGTATTCCCCAGTCAAATGTAGTTCTTGAAATTGATAAATCTTGAAGCCCTTGCTTTATAAAGGCAATTACTTCATTTTTCTTTCCTTCAGGCTTTATAAAATCAGGATTTTTTTCAATATGTTCCAATAACGCATTTTCATATTTGGATAACTTAAAAAAATACGAAGTTTCCTTTACATCAATAACTTCCTTTCCCATATACTTTCCATCAACAAGCTGATTTTCAGGAACAAAAGTTTCTTCAGAAACGCTGTATTTACCAACATACTCTCCTCTATAAATATCTCCCTTGTCATGAACCCTTTTTATTATTTCTCTTACAGTTTTCAAATGTCTTTCCTGCGTTGTTCTTAAAAAATCTGTATTTGAAATATTTAACTTTTCCCATAAAGTTGTGAAATTAAGAGACATTTTATCTACCCATTGCTGTGGCGTAAATCCGTTTTTTTCAGCGGCTTCCTGAATTTTCTGCCCATGTTCATCAACTCCAGTCATAAAGCCAACTTCTTTCCCAGTTAATCTTTTGTATCTGGCTACAACGTCACAAATTATAGTTGTGTAGGCTGTTCCTACGTGCGGTGCCGCATTAGGGTAATAAATTGGCGTTGTTATGTAAAACGGTTTTGACATATTTTTTCCTCCTTCTGATTTTATAATTTATTTATGTCTGCAGTTTTATATTTTTAAAGTCATTATTTATGTAAAACTTTCTTCTTTAAATTCAATATTTTTACTTTTATTATATTTTTTATTATAAATTTCAAATGCCTTATTTCCAGCTTCATGTATCTTTTCCTTCACTAATTTTACTGAATCCTCTAAAGAAGTTTCCCGTGTCAAGTAAAACGGCTCTGCAACGTAATGAACGCACTTTGCAAAAGGTATCGGTATTTCCAGCTTGTCCCACATATTCTTAAAAATCCACTTTTTACTGCAATAGGAACTGACTGGAACGATTGGCATTCCTGTTTTCTGCGCTATAAAAATCGCACCTGCCTTAGGCTCAAAAATAGGTCCTTTTGGTCCATCGATTGCAATTCCAAGAGCATAATTTTTTTTTGCATATTTCATAGCTTCCTTCAAACTTTTTATGTTATCCCTGTTTGATGAGCCTCGAATAAGCTCATTTCCTTCTCTTTTAAGAAGTTCAGCCAATATCTCGCCATCTTTTGACGCACTTACAATAGAGGCTTTTTTCTTAATAATTCTTGTAGCATTACATACTGTAAAAATTTTTCTATGCCAGAAAACGACAATATTCGGACTACTCATTTCTACTCCATCTGCATAAAAATATTCCTTTCGTGTCATAAAACTGAGTATTCTATACACAATGTGAAGAATTGTGCCTAAAAGTTTATATTTGTTCATTTTTTCTCCCATTATTTTTAAATTACACCAAAACCTTCTCAAATCAAGTTAATCAAAATTAATAAAATTTCAATTTACAACTTCAATATTAAACAGCATACATTCAAATTTTTGTTATATTTGCATTTTAAAATGTTTCACTATATCGGAAATCTTATTTTCTATAACTTCATTAGTCTCATTTTTCCTATAATTGTCATCAAGTCTTGTACAAAGCATAGTTGCATAACCAAATAGAAAATACCATATTTTATTTATGACATTTTTAGCCTCTTCTTCCTCTAATGCGGGAAAACTTTCCTGCAGATTTTCTTTTGTCAGAAGTTCTCTAAGTGTCACTTCGTAAAGCTTTTCAAATCTTTCTGTTGTATCAAGAAAAATTGTCCTAAATAATTCCTTTTCTTCCCTAGCAAATATCACAAAACCAATTGCTCCACTCAGTATTTTTCTTTCAGCATAATTTCCATACAAATATTTTTTCAGTTTTTCTTTACACATGTCTATAATTTCTTCCTTTAATTCATCTACTGTATTAAAGTTAAAATAAATAGGCGCTGTAGAGCATTTCAAGTAATTGGCTATTTTTCTGACACTTACATTTTGAAAGCCTTCCTTTTTCATTAACTCATATCCAGCCTCAATTATCACTTCTTTTGTAAACTTAAGCCTAGGCATTGCTTTCTCCTTTTCAGATTTTCATCTGTTCTATCCATTAATTTTTTCATAAATGCAAAATTTCCAGCCATCATAATTTTCCTCAGTTAAGGTTATCCATTTATCCAAATCTATCTTTGGAAAATAAGCATCTGCCTCAGTATCAGAAAAATCAACATGACTCATATAAATCCTTTTTATAATTCCCATTTCAAGAGATTTTTTATAAATCTCACCTCCACCAATAATAAAAATTTCTTTTTTCAAATCTTTATACTTTTCGATAACTTTTTGAAAATCATTGTAAAACTCCAGCTTTGTAGTTTCATTTTCGTATTTTTTTTTATCTTCTTTAACTTTCTCATCCGTTTCCAAAAAATTCCTAGATAAAACTATATTTGTTCGGTTTGGTAAAGCTCTACCTATACTTTTATAAGTGTTTCTTCCCATAATAACCGTCTTTCCTGTCGTTATTTTCTTAAAGTTTTTCAAATCTTCAGGAATATGCCACAAAAGCTGATTATTTTTCCCAATTTCATTATTTTTCCCAACAGCAACTACTATGCTATACATTTTATACTCCTTAATTTTATAATTTAATCGAAGTAATAAAATATAGAAAAACCATTATCTTTTATTTAACTTTATATACTAGTTTAAAATACTGATTTTACTATATTCTACTACTTCTTAAACTTTTCCATTCTTAAACCGCAACTTCAAATTTAATTACAGGATGGCTTTCATAATCTTCTAACGTAATATCCTCGAATGTCAATTCATTAAATGGCTTATCTGCAATATTAATTTTGGCAAGTTTTAACGGTTCTCTTGTCAGTTGCTCCTTTAGCCCTTCAATATGATTTTCATAAATATGAGCATCAATTATTGTGTGAGCAAATTCTCCAGCTTCATATCCACATTCTTTTGCAATCATCATTGTAAGCAATGAGTAACAAGCTAGATTAAATGGTATCCCAAGTGCAATATCTCCGCTTCTTTGTGTTAAATGGCAGTTAAGTTTATTCCTAAGAACATTAAACGCAAAAGTATAATGGCATGGCGGCAACTTACTAATTGTTGCATTTCCTGGATTCCAAGCTAAAACTATCATTCTTCTTCCGTTTTTGTGATTAGGATTTGTTTTCATTTCCTTTAGAGTGTCAATAATATACTGAATCTGGTCAAATACAAGCTGTCCATTTTCTTCTCTAGTTACCCAAGGATTATTCTCATCAGCAAAAACTTCTCCATCTAATGAAATTTCAGGTACAGGATATCTTCTCCAAAATCTTCCATAAGCCGTTTCCAGCCTTCCTTCCTCATCTGCCCAGGCATCCCATATTTTCGTCTTTTTTTGTAAATTCTTAATATGCTCTTCTCCCGATAAATACCAGAACAACTCGTGCAACATCGAATTAAAATACATTTTTTTTGTTGTCAAAAGCGGATAGCCTTTGCCTAAATCTACTTTATATGAATAAGCAAAAGTAGAAATTGTATCAACTCCTGTCCTATTTTCTTTTTTTATTCCATTGTCAAGTACATACTTAACCATATCCAGATATTGTTTCATTTTCTCTCCTAAATTTATTTAAATTAATATTCAAAATTATTCTGTCTCAAAGCTTCAAACAGCACAATCGCCACAGCATTTGACAAATTCAGCGAACGTCCAAGTGGAAGCATCGGAATCGTGATATTGTTTTCTTTGTATTTATTTAATATTTCTTCAGGTATCCCACGTGATTCAGGCCCAAACATTATATAATCGTTGTCATCAAATTTCACATCTGTGTATCTCTGTTTTGTTTTTGTTGTTGCAAAATAGATTTTTGCATTGCTATTTTCGATGTTTTCCTGCCAGAAGTGTTCCCAATTTTCCCATACGAAAAGCTGTACATCTTTCCAGTAGTCCAGTCCTGCACGCTTTATTTTCTTATCATCCAGTTCAAAACCGAGAGGTTTTATTAAATGTAATTTTGTGTTTGTTAAGACACAAGTTCTTCCTATATTTCCTGTATTTACGTGAATTTCTGGATTTAATAGAACTATGTTCATTTTATCTACCATTCTTTCTATTCAAGTTTATTTTACCATACAAATCTATTTATTTCATCAATTTTTTGTAATCTTCCAGTTTTATTCGATTAGAAGTAATTTTATTTAATTTTTTGGTAATGTTATCTCCTCTATCAAAACCACCAAATCCTATTTTGGAATTAATGTGAGTAATTGCTATAGCAAGTGCATCTGCAGCATCATCAGGCTTTGGAATTTCTTCCAATTTTAATATTAATTTTACCATTTCCTGAATTTGCTTTTTTTCAGCTCTACCATAACTTGCAATTCCCATTTTTACTTGAAGCGGAGTGTAACTATATAAATTCAGCTTATTTTTCTGCCCTGCTAAAGTTATGACTCCACGTGCCTGTCCAACTTTTATTACCGTCTTCTGATTTTTAAAGAAAAATAAGTCTTCAATTGCCATATCTGTCGGCTTCCAAAGCTTTATAATATTTTCCAGTCCATCATAAATTTTTTCCAGCCTTACTGGCATATCCTCATCTTTATCCGTAAAAATACAGCCATAATCAAGTGGCACATATTTCCCATTTTCATAATCTACAATGGCGTATCCCACTATTGCTGTACCGGGATCGACCCCTAAAATCCTCATGTTTCTCCTATTTATTTACTTTCTTATTTCTTTATTTTTTATTATATCACACCTAAAGGTTGTATGCAAGATTTCCGTATACGCTATTCAAAATATTTTTGTATATAGTTCCGAGTATAGTCAACATAGCTTCTCAAGTCAATATCATCATAATTGACAAAGTCTTTTACATTTGTTTCAACTTTTCTTATTTTGTATAAATTGCTGTTTATATCTCCAAAACCGTATTTTTCATAATACTTTTCCTGCTTCTGCATAACTGCCTTATACAGTCCTGTCTTTGAAAAATACAGCCGGTATTTCCTAAACTTAGACAGCACTTCGTCACTTTCAAACCTCATTTGCCCATTTTCGTCACAAGCATAGATATCTTCATAAACAGAGGCGTACATAAAGAATATGTCTGGATTTTTTGCAAAAATTTCCTCCACAGCTTCTAAGATTTCCTTTTTTTCCCAAAAATGCAATTTTAAAACTTCTGATATCCAGACATGATTTCTTGGCATAATTAACTTGCTGTAATAATATTCGTTAGTTCCTGTAACTTCATTGCCTATCCTGTATAAAAGAGAACTTTTATTTTTCAGGAAGTTATTGACATCCCTTATATCGAAAATATTTTTATATTGAACAGCTATCTTCTTTTTTATTTTATGCAGAATACTGCCATTTATATTTGTGATGAAAATATCATTTTCCGAAACCGCAACCATTTCTATGTTTTCTTTTGCAAAAATTCTTTTTAACCGTTTTACAATACTTGTTTTATACCTGTTTAAAGTATGTTTTGCAAACGATGAATTTAAAAGCATGTCTCTTGGTATTTTTTTTATTATATTTTTGTTCTTTTCAATAAAAAGTTTGCTTTCAAGCAGCCATTCGTACAGATAATCTTTCTGAATTGATAATTTGTATACCTTTTTTTGAAGATAATTGTCATAATCATCCATATTTACTTTTTTTGAATAGTTTATCCCGGACTGGCTGGCATTTGTAAATCCATTATCTAAAAGCAAGGTTATCAGCTTGTCGTTACTGTAATTCAAATACTTTATTTTCTTTTTAAGCTTCATATTGTTACTGTAACTTCCATTTGTAATTATATTCAAAAGATTTTCCTTTTCATCCCAGTTGCTTTTTTCTTTTATTATAAAATTGTACATTTTTTCTGTTGCCAGTACATCCTGCAGGCAATAGTCAATCACTTTATCTACAATTTCATCATATATATTTTTTTTGATTACGTAATTAAAATTGGCAAAATCCTGTTCCTCAATATTATCCCCACAATTAAACTCAAATCCTTTTACACCTAGATTCAAATTATATTCATACGCCAAGTCATACGAGTAAAACTCATGGTTCTCATTCTTATACTCATCCTTTGGCATGTTCCTTATTATTTTTATTTCACTATTTAATTTATTCCTGTTTACATTTGAATTTCTGTATTTTAAAAGGTTATTAATCACAATGTCATCAAATCCGTGTCCTGCATACGAAATTAAAACATTTTTAGAAATTATGTCAAATAAAAGTTTTTTCTGACGATTAAAATTATCCGAATCAATAATCAATATTTTATCATCGTTTAACTTTTTTAACACAATACAGAAATAATTTGGAAAAACTTCAATATCAAATACATATTTATTTGACTTCTTCATATATTATTATCACCACTTTTCAGTTCTGCAAGTTACAAAAAGTACTTGTCTCTTTTCAAATAAATCCTGTCTCCCCTAATATTTACAATCTTCACAATTCCCTTAAATTCTCTTGCATTTGTATTCTTATTTCTCACATATATCTTAAATTTCTGATTTTCTCTTACATTTGTCCCTTTACTGGCTTCCTTGCTTATATTTTCAAATTTTTTAAACGTGTCAATTACTGTCATCCCATTTTTCAGCTTCCCATACTTCACATTTGAAACATTTATTCCGTAATAGTCCAGCACATACTCTATTTCCACAAAACAAACTATTTCCCGAATTTTTTCAGCCCTTATAGCTGAATCATTCTTTGTAGCCCAGAAAGACTCATTTTCTGTTTTTCCTTCCATAAGATTCTTCAATTTATCAATTTCAGCTTTAGCCTTTTCCAAAGTAATCGCATCTTCAATCTCAAATCTTCCAATTTTAGTCCTCACAAGTCTTGTCATTGTGGCAAAAACTCCCAATTTTTCTCCAATATCATAAACTAATGAACGGATATAGGTACCACTGCTGACTTTTGCATAAAATGAAATTTTAATATTTTGAGCATTTTCTGAATTTTTATCTGGACGCACTATCTTTATTTCTCTAATTTCTGATATTTCTACATTCCTTTCGGCTCTTTCCACTTCGATCCCTTTTCTTGCCAGATCATAAAGCTTCTGCCCTTCAATCTTTATTGCAGAATACATCGGCGGTACTTGCTTTATCTTGCCTTTGAAACTGTTTACAGCCTTTATTATCTCAGAATCACTTATATTAATTTCAGAATCATATTTTGCAACAACTGTCCCTTCCAGGTCGTAAGTGTCTGTTTTGTAACCAAGCTCCATTTCTACATAATATTCCTTGTCTTTTTTCATTAAATTATCAGAAAATTTTGTAGCTTCATTAATCATAACAATCATAAGTCCCTCAGCCATTGGATCAAGGGTTCCAGCATGTCCTACTTTCTTAGCCTTTATCACTCTTTTCAAATGATTTATTGCCCCAAACGAACTTACCCCCTTGCTTTTATTTAAAAGAATAAGTCCATCCTTAGTAAAATTTTTTTCCATTTTACTCCCTTCCTTCCTACAATTGCTATAATTTATTTACATTATCGGTGAAATCAGTTTAAACACAGAGTTTCTGAGCCGTTTCATAAAAGTCACCTTTTTTAGCCTTACCTCATCGAATCTTTCACATACTTCCAAATCCTCTATAAACTGTGTCTTCAAGTCCTTGCTAATATTTTCATTATAAAATACCGAATTTACCTCGTAATTTATTTCAAAACTTCGCATATCAAAGTTACACGTTCCAAGAGTTGCTATTTTTTCATCCACAATAATATTTTTACTGTGTAAAAATCCCGCTGTATAACGGTAAATCTCAATTCCCGCTTCAATTAATTCTGCAAAATAAGTTTCTGCTATCCAGTAAGGCATTTTCTTATCTGGCACTCCTGTAACCATTATCTTTATTTTTACTCCAGAAAGAGCCGCCATTTTCAGTTGTGAAATCAAGTCATAGTCAGGTACAAAATATGGACTTTGAATCAGCACTTCCTCTTTCGCCGTTGCAATCATTTTAGAATACAGATATTTCAAAGTTGTCCATTCGGTGTCAGGCCCGCTTGAGGAAACCTGCATCAGATATTCCAGCTTTTCTTGCTTATCTATCGGTTTTTGCTCTTCCAGTTCGTGAACTGCCTCTTTTTTTATATCTTCAATAAAATCGTCTTTCCCGCCGCTGTTTAGCCAGTCTGTAACAAAAATTGCCAGATACTGCCCAATTATTTCTCCTGTAATCCGAATATTCGTATCCCTCCAGCTGTCAAATCTCTTTCCACCGTCTATATGTTCCTGCCCTACATTCATGCCGCCAGTATGCACTATATTATTATCGATTAACGCTATTTTTCTATGATTACGATAATTCATCTTGGAAACAAAAAATTTAACATCTAAAAACCATCTTATCTCAATTCCAGCGTTTCTAAGTTCCTTTTTATATTTTCTAGGCAATTTCCAAGTTCCCACTCCGTCAAAAAGCAGTTTTATTTTAACTCCTTCCTTAGCCTTTTTCAAAAGTGCATTTTTTATTCTTTCCCCAAGTTCATCAGCTCTCCAAATAAAATATTCCATATAAATTGTACTTTTTGCATTTTCTATATCAGAAATAATCGAATCAAATGCCTCTTTTCCATGAAAAAACAATTTATACGAATCATTATTTGTCAAAAATGTCCCTTCAGCCTCATACAGCATTTTTACAAGTTCACTTTGCTGACTGCCTAAATTAATATTTTTTATCATTGTATCAATCTGATTCCGTATTGCAGCTTTTATTTCTGCTTCAGTCATTTTATCTGTGTTTCCATCTACATTTTCAAGACGATTATAATAAAAAAAGTCCTGTGATCTAAAAATATCCGATACGTCCCGCTGCATAAAATTAAAAATCCTTGAATACAGCTTTTTTTCTTCCCCTTTCATCTTCTTAGAAATTATCTTATTCCTTCTCCAGTTAATCCCAAACAAAAGATACAAAACCGCTCCACCAAGCGGAAACGTAAAAATCGTAAAAATCCAGGCAAGCATCGCATTTGGCGATTTATCCGACAACAGTACCGATACTGTCAGAACAATAATTATCAAATAATGCAGCCTTTCAAATGGAATTATCCAACTTGAAATAATTATAGCCAGTCCATGCAGCATATTATCCTCCTCATTTTTTATTTATTAAATTAATCTATCTTTTAGCATTATATCTATAATTTTATCACTTTTAACAAAGATTTTCAATCATTCTTATTGAACAAATTCTAAAAACGTGACATAACGAATTAAAATTAAAAAGTACATACATTATGTAAAAAAAAACAGTTCATAATTTATTAAATTAGTTAATTTCCTTATGTTAAAAATTTAAATTCCAGCTGTTTTTCCATTCCTTCCATTCCTTCGGCGTTACTGTTGCCAAATCAAAATCTTTCATAAAATCATACGGATCTTCGTAACTTTCTAGCGGTGTGTTGTCTATCAATTCTTTTGGTGCCACTTCATGGTCTATTTCTAAATCTATTCCATGATATAATGCTATTTTAGCATATATTATGACATACACATGTAAATAAAACTCATAATCTGGATTACAGTCATTAGAAAATTTTCTTGCCACCTTCTGTTCCATCATTCCATCTATCGCTTTTTTCATCCCATCAATATTTTTCTCTGCCAAAGCCTTTAAAAATTCATAATGCAATTCTCCATATTTATAATAACTGTCTTTCAATGGCTTTTCCAAATATGCAGTACATCTTTTCTTGACTTCTTCAAAATCTCCTCTTATTGTATGAAGAATTACACGAATTAAGAAAAATGATCCATAATCATTTTTTAAATATCCATATTTATTTTTTTCACTGTCATAATCATCAGGCATTATCATCTCTATATTATTTTTGAAAAATGTTATAAAATCAGGATTGTTTGACATAAACATTTCAAACATTTGAGAAACTTGAGAAAAAAGTCTACTTTTTATATCAGTACCAAGAATTTTTAGTTTCCCGCCGATAAAACAATTTTTTCTATGTTCTACTATATTTTTTTCTATCAATAAATTTTTTGAAGATAACATAAAATAATCCATTGCAAAAAATCTTATTCCTGCTAAAATATTTCCTTTTTTATTTTCAATAAACTCTAAGTTTTCTTCTATTTCTTTTTTTGTCATTTCGGCAATCTTTACTCTCTCAATCCCTTTTTTATATTTATTTTCACTTGCTACAATACTCATACTTCTAATCCTTTCTCATTATTATTTATTTTGTATTTCTACAGGTATAAATATTAAATCCTCATTATTTTTATCAACACCAATCCATCCTATTTTTATTTTCAAAAATTTTTTTTAATTTTAAATCATACAGTTCATTCTAAAATTTTAAAATCCTATAAAAAAAGATAACTTCAAGTTTCCCTAAAGTTATCCATTTCATTTAAAAATTATTCTCCAAAATAAGCTATTGCTTCAATTTCCACCAAAACTCCTTTTGGCAATTTGTCTACCGCAAAGGCTGATCTTGCTGGATATGGTTCAGTAAAGTATTCTGCATAAATGTTGTTTACTGCTCCGAAATCGTTGATGTTGTCTAATAATACAGTTGTTTTTATAACGTTTTTTGTTGTTAATCCGTTGTTTTCTAAGATTGCCTTCAAGTTTTCAAGAACTTGTCTTGCCTGTTCTTCTACTGTAACAGCTTCAATTTGCTGATTTTCAGGATTTATTGCGATTTGTC
>ERZ773010.1277-NODE-1277-length-15991-cov-4.801644_pt1 | contig 15991 bp, 27 predicted proteins | sample MGYA00580842_ERZ773010 | MGnify/ENA primary metagenome ERZ773010 (study PRJEB29015, sample SAMEA2737982) | human oral metagenome | biome: human oral; feature: human-associated habitat; material: dental | place: China | collected 2107 ...
TTTTTTGTTCCTCTTTGTACTATTCTTGCAAGAGGGTTATATGTATCTACAGTTATAAGTTTCTTTTCTTTTAATACACCATTTACATATACTTCCTTATATGTATTTACAGTATATCCTCTAGAACCACCTTGCACCACTTTTGTTTTTCCTTGTTTTAACTCTGGATTATCTTCATATTTTGTTTCTGGTTCTTTTGAAGATGTTTTACTTGTATATACTTTTGTTGTTACATTATCCACATTTATACCATATATTGAGATTTTCTCAATCCCATTTTGTGTTGTTGCAACTATTTTTATTGGATATCTTGTTGTATTTTTAAATTTAAAATCTATCGCTCCATAAAATACTGTTGCATCTCTTCCGTGGCTCTGCATATGATGTTATAAATGAGTGGTTTGATCTACTTGTTATTTCTAAATTTGAAAGTAATGCTGCATTATATAATGTTGAGGAAACTTGACATATTCCTCCTCCAATATCATCTACTACCTTACCACCACTATATATTGGTGCCGCTCTATATCCTGCATCTATTGTCCTTTTACCTACAACCTTATTATATGAAAATTCTTGTCCAGGTCTTAATATATATCCATTTATCTTACTTGTTGCAATTCTTAGATTTGTTGTCCTATCTACATTTCCAGTATTATAATTTGTTTGATATGTTCCGAAGTAAATCCGGGAATATATCTTTTCCAAGTTTATCATATGTAATCTCTGCTTTTACTTTTCTAAGTGGAATTATATATTCTTCTTTTTTTTCTTTTAACATATTTTTTGCTTCATCCATAGAAATTGCAAAATCAAGTCCATCTTTATCAAGTTTTAATTCTTTTGTTTGTTCATTATATGTTGCATTTTCTGGTTTTTCATAAATTTCATTATGTATTTTCTCAATATCAATATTATTAGGTTGTTTTATATCTACAGGTATAGTTATTTTTAGATCTTCATCAGATATCTTATCAATATCTTTCATAATTGAAACTATCTTTTCTCTTAGAGATAATTTATTTACTTCATTTCCTTTCATTCCTGGATATACAAAAAGCTTTGTCCCATCTACATTATATGAAGGTTCTTTCACCTTTTCTGGAATCTTTCCTGCAATTTCTTCAAGAAGTTTTTGCATTAATTCTTCGTTTATATTATATGATATTTCTAAATTTTTCTTATTAAAATATCTTGAAATAATTGTATAATTATTTTCTATTATATTACCATTTCTTCCTTCCATATATGCAAGATCTACTAGCTTATTTATATCTGCATTAAATTCTACCATTTCAGGTTTTATTATTTGCTCATAATCTTTTAATACTGCTTTTATTTCTTTATTACTTTTTTCTTCATATCTCTTAGCTATTTTTTCTTTAGCTTCTTCTTTTGTAAGTCCACCTATATTTATACTTCCCAAATATATATTTGGCGCTATTATATCTTTTCCCATATATATCATTGAAAATATTGTTGATACTAAACTTATCGCAATCATAAATAATAATATTGTTATTATAGCAACTTTTCTCTTATGACTCTTCCCTAATTTTTCTATAACTTTTTTTTGTACATTTTCTTCAAATTTTTCTTTTTCTTCTATTTCATCATCTTCTGTTTCTAAACTAGCTTTATCAATATCTTCTATTTCTTTTAATTTCTCATTTGTCTTTTGTTGTAACAAATCTAATTGTTCTTCTGTTTCAACATCATCAACTTTTACTTTTCCTACTGCATCTAAAACTATTCTTTTTTCATCTTTACTTTTTATTACAATATCATCTTTTTTCCCTAAATTATCAATATCATCCAAATCGTCTATCTTTTTTGTATTTATATTATCTTTTTCTTTTTTATTTTTTTTCTTTCTTTTAGTAGTCTTTCCAGAAATTTTAGTATCAATTTCTTTCGTATCAATTTCTTTTTTTATTTCTTGGTTCTCATCTTTTTTAGCTCTTTTTTTTGTTTTTTTCTTTTTAGATGAAATATTTTTTTCACTATTTGTATCACTTTTTATATTATTTTTCCCATTTTTCTTTTTCTCTTCTTTTTTATCTTCTGCCATTATTATAATTTATCTCCTTGTATCATTATAATCATTATAGTCTTTTTTCTTTATATTCATCCTATTTTCTAAAACTTTTGGAAAAACTCCGAAGTGCTTTATTTATAGCATTAAATACTTGTTCTGAAAAAGCAAATATATTTTTTGATTTTTTTGTTACTAATAAGTCATTTGATTTTTGGTAAGAATATATCTTTTTCAAATTCTCTGGCTCAACTATTGCAGTAATTTTATCTTTAATATATGTATTTCTCATATTCCTATCTTTTTTATCAATATCATCAAATATTGAGTATATTTCTATTTGATTGTTTTCTTTCCTAAATACTGCATTTACAATATAGCCAATTTCTGATTTTTGTAATTCATATTTTTCTTTATTTATTTCTAAAATATATTTTTTAAATCTATCTTCTTCAATTGTCCCATTTTCTTCTTCATCATTATATTTATATATAACCTTATATTCTTTCCCTATTATTATCTTATCAGTATTTAGGTATAGTCCTTTTATTATTTCCATACTATCCCCTATTTCATTTTTCTATTTTATATTATTTGGTTATAACAGATATAGCCTGTATAACATTTTTTACTGGTATAATTTTAATCTTATATTTTTCTTTTTTTTCAAGTTTATTATATGTAACAAGTGGTAATATAACCTTTTTAAATCCCATTTTTTCTGCTTCTATTATTCTTTTCTCAGCCATAGCAACATTTCTTACTTCACCTGTAAGCCCTACTTCTCCTATTATTGCGATATCATTATCTATATGTATCTTCTTATAACTTGATATTATTGCTAAAATTATTCCGAAGATCTATTGCAGGTTCTGTTACTTTTATTCCTCCTGCTATATTCATATATACATCTTGACTACTCAGTGGTATTCCTGCATATTTTTCTATAACTGCTAAAAGTAAGTTAAGCTTATTTATATCTACCCCTGAACTACTTCTTCTTGGCATTCCAAATACTGTTCTTGTTGTAAGTGCTTGAAGTTCTAAAAGTATTGGTCTTGTTCCTTCTAATGAAGATACCACAACTGTTCCTATAGTATCTGATTCTCTGTCTTCTATTAAAACAGATGATGGATTTTTTACTTCTTTTAAACCTTCTTCTCTCATTTCAAAAATTCCAATCTCATCTGTTGAACCAAACCTGTTTTTTACAGTTCTTAATACCCTATATGCAAAATGTCTTTCACCTTCTAAATATAGTACTGTATCTACCATATGTTCTAAAACTCTTGGTCCTGCTATATTTCCGGTCTTTTGTAACATGTCCTACTATTACTGTTGTTATTCCATTTTTCTTACAAATATTCATAACTTTTGATGTTACTTCTCTTACCTGACTAACACTTCCTGCTGCAGAGGTTATTTCTGGAGAACTCATTGTTTGTATAGAATCTATTATACAAAATTCTGGTTTTTCTTGATATATTTTTTCTTCAATTTCTACCATATCTGTTTGTCCATAAAAATATAGGTTATCACATTTTATACCAAGTCTCTCAGCCCTTATAGATACTTGTTGTGCTGATTCTTCTCCGTGATATATATAATACTTTTTTATCTTTTCCAATATTATTACATATTTGCAGTATTATTGTTGATTTCCCGAATCCCTGGTTCTCCACCTATTAATGTAAGTGATCCTTTTACAAACCCTCCTCCGAAGTACCCTATCTGCTTCATTATATCCTGTAGACATTCTAGTATATACATCTTTAGGTGTGTCTATAAGTTTTACAACTTCTATTTTTTTACCATCCATATCTGTATATACTGTTTTATCATCTCTTGCTTTTATATTCTGTGCTTTTTCTTCATAATATGTATCCCAAGATCCACATGCTGGACATTTACCAATCCATTTTGGAGCTTCATTCCCACATTCTGAACATACCCAAATAGTTTTTAATTTTGCCATTTTACCTCTTTCTTCTATCTAAAAAATTAATATAAGTACATATTATACTATATTATTCCTAAACATTCTATCTAAAACATCAATATACATTCCGATGTGCCCATGTAAGCCCAATTATCCACTTAGGTTCTAATAATTCATTATCAATCTGTTCTGGTATAAATCCATGAATATTAGCTGTATTTGTAACAAACCTTAAATTTTCTAATGCTACTTTTTCTTTATTCCTTACTAAATTGTATTCTGCCATCCAAAGATTTGACAAAGTCCATGGATTTTTTCCGTCCTAAATAATTATCATTTTCATATCTTAAATATCCGCCCAGTATATGTTTTAAGATTCATTTCTATTCCCATATATGTATTTATCATTTTCTTTTCATTTACTGTAAATATATTAAAAGGTGTTACTAATGATAATGCTGAAATATCTATTCTTGGATTTTCTGTGTCATTTACATATGCTTGTTTTTCATTTGAATACATATTCATATGTATCCATTCTTTCACATCTACTAAAAATGGATTAATCTTTCTTATTTCCTTATTTATCTGTTCTACTTTAAGTCTATTTTCCTTATATGTTTCTTTTACTTCTTCATATATCATACCCATTGTTTTTAAACTTGCAAAAACTGCAGATATTCCAAATACACTTTCTCCAACATAATTTTCCCAAAGATCAAAAGTCTTTGTTCTCTTAGATGTTATTACATTTTCTATATATCTTACAATATATCTATATGCATTTTGTAACATTGGAAATATTCTTTTTAAAAACATAATATCTTTTGTATACTTATAATAATCATATGCAATTAATATATTTATTGCTGTCTCATCTATCTGATATCCGCCAACTTGGTGCAAGTCTTGTATCACTATAAAATCTTTGTTCCCATCTACCATTTTTACTTTGCGTGTTTTTAGCAAATATTTCTAGATATTTTTTGACATTTTCAGACATTCCTAATATATTATATGCTCTCATAACATAATATAGGTCTCTTGGCCATACATATCCGATATCCTCCGAGAATGTTCTCTTTTTTCATCTGATTCTAGTGCTGCAATTACTGCACCTGTTTCATTATTTTTTAATATATTTAAAAGTATTATACTTTGCTTATATATCTCAGCTGTCTTTAGATCTACCCTAGATAAATCATGTTTTACATGTCTTTCTATTAACTTCTTCCAATATTTTTCTAATTCATGTTCCCTATCTTTTACATTTATTTTTTTAACACGAATTATTTCCATTTCAAGTCCTGACATTTCTTTTTTGTCATTTTCATTAAAATATATGTATAATGGAAATTCTTTTGTTTCATTTGGTTCTATTACTATTTTTTCAAATTTTATTGTTGATTTTGATGATAATCCCACATATTCTTGTTCTATATTTTCAAAATTTTTAAAATAATCTATAGGGTATTCTAATTGTATATCTGAATTAACCCTTTTTTCCATAATTTCAGATTTTGAAAATATTGCAACACTATATCCGATGATTATAATGAATAATCGCATCTTGCATAAACATACTTGATGAATTTTCATATATACTACTTGTTATTCCACTATGCAACATTGGATATATAATAATTTTCTTATTTGATTCATTTTTTATTTCATAATTTCTTATATGCATATTTTCATTTAGTGGAATAAAATCTGTTTGTATAATACTTATATCCTTATTTAATATATACATATTAGTCTTTAATATATTTGTATCTTGTACATATTTTTGTTCATATTCTGTTCCATATTCTTCTCCACAAACATGTATATATTCCTCTTCTTCTGTCTCATCATATATTTTAAATGCTACATAAATATCACTAATCTGACTTTTAAAATCAGGTGTAGGAAAATATGTGCGAAGTATTCTCCCTCTTCTATCAAGTCCTACTGTTACTTTTCCATTTCCAATTATAGCATCATTAAAATATATATTTTTTGTCATACACCTCTCCTAAATTATATCATCTATATCATCTATTTCTTCTAATTTCTCATTTTTCTTTTTTCTCTTATTTTTTGAAATTGTTATTTCTTCAACATCTTTTTTTGTGTTTTCTTCTTTTACAATTTCTTTATCTTTCTTTTCTGTCTCTTTAAGCATTAAATTTATTGTTTTTTCTAATTTATTCAATTTTGCTAACACTTCTTCTAATATTGTCTTATCTGTATTTGTTGTAAGTTCTTCAGATTTTACATGTACATGTGTCATTCTATCTGCTATAGTATCTGAAAGCATTGAAATTTGTTCATTAAGATCTGATACCTTATTTGCAAATTCGATTTTTTCTTCTCTTGTTGCAACAACTTTTTCTTTTCCAAGTAAGTTTTCTTCTTTTTCTACAATTTCATCTACTCTAAATACATCCCCAAAACTTGGAATTTCTGTTTCTATTCCATATTCTTCTTCTATTTTACCTTTTAATACATTTTGTGCTTCTTCTTCTCCATGTACTAAAAATATTTTTTTAGGTTTTTCTTTAAACTCTCCAACAAAATTCATTAAAAGTCTTTGATCTGCATGTCCTGAATATCCATCTATATATACAACTTCTGCATTTACTGCAATTTCTTCACCAAAAATCTTAACTTTCTTTTCACCTTCTACAATTCTTCTACCGTAATGTATTTGCTGCTTGATATCCTACAAATAATATTGTATTTAACGGATTCCATAAATTGTGTTTTAAATGGTGTTTTATTCTACCAGCATCACACATTCCGAGATGCAGAAACTATAATATGTGGTTCTTTTAAAGTATTTAATGCTTTTGATTCATCAGGTGTTTTTGTAAATACTAATCCTTCGAAATCAATAGGATTATCACCATTTAATATCCTTTTTTGTGCATTTTCATCAAAAAGTTCCATATTTTCTTTAAATATATCTGTTGCAGATGTTGCAAGTGGACTATCAATATATACCTTTGCATTCATAAGCTCTTTATACTCATCTTTTATCTCTTGTGCAACTGTTTTATCTTTTATACTGTCTAAATCATATAATACTTCTTGTGTTCTACCTACAGCAAATGAAGGTATTATTACATTTCCACCTCTTCTTAATGTTTTTATAACTGTATCTAAAAATAATTTAGCTTTCTTTTCACCAGTATTTGTTAAATGTAGTCTATTTCCATATGTTGATTCCATAACTACATAATCTGCTTTACTTATTGGTGTAGGTGGTTGTAATAAAGGAATATCATTATTCCCTATATCTCCTGAAAATACAATTTTAGTTGTTTTTCCGATCTTCTGTTATCCATAATTCTACAATTGCAGATCCGAAGCATATGTCCTGCATCACTTAATCTAAATCTTATATTTTCATCAACTTCAAATATTTCCATATAATCAACTGTTTCAAAATTTTCTGTTGATTCTTTTCCTTCTTTAGCCGTATATAATGGTTCTAATAGTTTTTTACCTTGTCTCATTCTTTTCCTATTTTTCCATTCTGCTTCTGTTTCTTGAATATGTCCGGCTATCTGCAAGCATTACCTCTGAAAGTTCTTTAGTTGCCTTTGTACAATATACCTTTCCGTTTAAATCCCTCTCTTATAAGTTTTGGAATCCTCCCTGAATGGTCTATATGTGCATGTGTTAATATCATAAAATCTATTTCTGCTGGATTATATATAAAAGGTGCATAATTTCTTTCTGCATCTATTATTCTTCCTTGTATTAATCCACAATCTATCAAAAACTTTTTACCTGCTGCTTCTACTAAGTGGTTTGACCCTGTCACTTCCTTTGCTGCACCACAAAATACTATATTCATTTTTCCTCCATCTTTTGTATACAATATATACAAATATAATACTTCATTGAATTCATTTTATCAATTAAAATTACTAAATTAGAAAAGAATAATAAAAAACATATAAAAAGATGAATTTACAAGTGAAGTAAAAAGCTAAATAAAAGCCTTATACCTTAGTATAAGACTTTTACTATTATCATTATTATTAATTATTGCTTGATCTATTTAAATTACTTACTGCTCCATCAAGCCCACCTGATGGTTTATTATTACTGCTTGCTGCACTTCCTGTTCCTGAAGTATTACCAGTTGTATTTGAACCATTTCCATTATTAGTATTACCACTATTATTTGTATTTGAAGGATTTGATGTATTTCCACCTTCACTACTTCCTGTTGATGGTTTTTCTGTTCCTGGAGTTGTTACATTTGCAGGTGAATTATCTTCTTCTACTTTTATTCTTTCTTCTTTACCTGAAGCGTCTGTTGTTACTGCATATACACCTAACTCTGTTTTACTTACAGTTACAATATAACGTATCTTCTTATTGCTTGTATTTGTTGCAGAAGGTTGTAATTCTACAGATATTTCACTTTTAGGTGTTACTGTTACATTCCATGTTCCTAAACTTTCTGTATCTTTTAATGATGATTTTCCTTTAAAAGTTTTTGTAAATGTATCAACACTAAATTGACCATTTGAATCTATAAATGTTGAAGTATTCTTTTTATAATCTGCTGCAACTTCTAATAATGCTTTACTTCCTTCTGTAAAAGGTAATTTATTTTTTTCTTTTGTATCTCCTGATGAATTTGAATCATTATCTCCTGATTGATTATTCTTGCTTGCTGTTGTACTTTCAATAGATGATATCTTAGCTTCTAAAGTTTCTATTTTATCTTTTTGTTCCTTAACTGTTTTTTGAAGCCCAGATGTATTTGTTGTTGATACAACATATATTAATCCTGCTGATAATATTACAACTAATACTAGATTTATTATTCCTAATACTGTTCCTATATTTCCCTTAGGTTTTTCATTGAAACCAGAATTATTTGTTCCAAATACCCCCATATTTTTAGAGTCATTATTCATATTATTTCCTCCCATATTAAAATCTTCTTCCATAACTTTTCTCCTTTATACCATATAGCTATATTATATATCATTTAAATTTTATTTTCCATTAGATTTATTTTTAAATATATTTACACCTGTTGATGGTTCTTTGTTTTCTTTATTATTTTCCTTATTATTTTCTGTATTTTCACGTGATTCTGTGACACCTGAATTTGTATTTGTAGTTTTTCCATCTGTTGTTGATGTATTTGCAAATGGATTTGATTTTCCACTTGCAAATCTTCTTGATTTATCAAGTGTACTACTATCTAATTCATATGTTTTTCTATTAACTGTTGCATTTACAGTTCCATCTTCAACTTTATCTGTAGTTAATGATACAACTTTTGCATCTTTAGAATATTTTTCTATACTTGGTATATTTTTTTGAGTCGCCACAAAATTATATAATACAAGTCCTGTTGTAATTATGATTATACATAAAACTACAATCGCTATAAATATTTCTTTTATTGCTTTCATACTTTCTTCCTTTCTTTATTATTTCCTTCTTAATTTATATTTATCTTATTGTTGCTTATTTTTCACATCACTACCTGTATTATTATTGTTATTATTTGGTGTCACAACATTTTGTGTTGCATTCTTTAACTCTGATGTTGTTCCATTATTATTTACTTTTTGTGCATCTCTTTTTATTTTTTCTTCTTCTGTTAATTGTTCTTGTTTCTTTTCTGATGATAATGGATCAACTATATTAGGATCAAATCCTTTTGTATTAATTGGAACACCTTTTACTGTAAATGTTGCAACTAATTTAGAACTTGATGCTGTTGTAGCTGTAGTACCTGTTTGTCTTGTATTTTTTGCTTTTTCTGAATCTTCTGTAGTTGTAGATCCTTCTGGGACTAATGAAAAATTAGAAATCCTTGCAACTAATCTTTCATCTCCTTCTATCTTATATAAAAATTCTACTATATTTGAATATTCTCCTGTTACTTTAAAATTTAAATCCCATAATTTAAAATCTGAATTATTAGCAAGTTCTTCTCTTGAAGTTCCATTTGTTATATCTAATCTTAATTTAACTCCTTTATCTGTTGCATAATTTCCGAAGAACTGTCCATAAAAATTCTATATCATAACTTTCTATTTGAACACCACCTTCTGCTCCTGCAGTTTTTGCAGCTTCAATTTTATTTAGATATTCTTCTTTTACTTGTTCAAATTCTTTTACTTCTTTATTTAAATCAGCTTTTGCTCCATTATATTTTGTTGTAGATTTTTGTTTTAATTCTTCTATCTTCCTGTCTAATTCCTTATCTCTTTCTCCAATTTGACCATAACTTAATATATTAAAATTAAATATCTTAGAGCCTCTTAATATTACAGTTATGCCAAAAATCAGAGTAATTAATACTAATCCCCATATTATATATTTTCTCATACTGTCAAATCTCCTTCTAATTTAAATTCTAAAATACCATTTGCTTTATTTTCTTTTGTTGTTACAACATTTGTTATTATTGAATTATCTTTTAATTTATCTAAGAAATATCCAAATTGTTCATATGTTGCACTTTGTGCTGTTATAGTTACTCTTCTATTTTTTTCTACAATTTTTGTTATTGTTAAATTCTTAGGTATAAGATTTGCTATACTTGTAAGAAGATTTGGTATTGAATCTTTTTCTGTGTTTTGTTCTTGACTATTATTTCCAGGTTTTTGTGATAAACGTCTTAAAAGATTACTATATTCTTCTTTTCTTTCATTTATACTTTGTTTATCTGCATTTATTTTAGCAATTTCTTTTTCTTGTTCTGATATATTTGTCTCTACTTTTTGCTTCATATTTTCATTTATTTTAGTAATATATGCTGAGAAACCTGCAAATACTACAACAACTAATAATATTGCAATTATAAGTCTAATACCAAATATTTCAGTTGAATCTAATTTTTCTCCAAAATTCATATCTGCTTGTAAGCTCTTCAAATCACCAAGTTCAATATTTTTAAAATTATTCTTACTTTCCATTCTAAAAGACATATATTTTCTTTCATATCCGAAGTGCTTCACATGCAAGTGCTATTGCTGAATTTACATCTACATATTCCTTTATTGCAACTTTCTTTTGACCTTCTATTCCTGCAGGTCTTAAGATATCACATTCAACATCATCTATAAGTTTTTCTATAAATGTTTCTAAATTACTTATAGTTGCACCAGTACCTGATATATATATTTTTTTATATATTCCTGGTCTTTTTTTCATAACAGATTTTATTTCTGAAACTATTTTCATTACTTCTGAAACTATTACTGGAGCATATTCATTTCCTTCAAATGATATTTGATCCATATCATCTGTTGGTAATACCATATTTCTTAATACTTCATAAGATTTTGATATTGAATTTTCTTCATTATTTATTGTATCAATAATATTTTTTGTACCTGTTGCTATTCTTGTAACTTTTATTGGTTCTGTATCATATATTTCTGTTATATATGTATCTTCTTCTATATTAACTATAAGTGCTGGAAGTGGATTTTCATATATATTTGAAATACTTATACCTATCGGCATTTGTGAATATAACATCACATTTTGTCCAAAAAGGTTTGCTCTTGTTTCCATTGCACCTTTTTCTTGTATTCCTAATAATACATGTAATTTTTCAGAATCTGCTGGATTTTTACTAAGTATATATCCATATTCTAAAAGTTCTGGTCTTAATTTTTGTTTATCAATTATCTCTTCATATGCAACTTCTACTGCCTTATCATAATCTTTTTTCTTAAGCATTGAAAAAATACTTGTTTCTTCATAATGTATTTCTGCAGCATTTATAACAACATTATTTTTACTTGAATTTGTTTCTTCAATTATTTGTTTTAATAATTCTTTATGGTTTTCGCCATATTTCATCCCATAAGACTCCACCTTCAGCTTGTCTTTGGTTCCATTTAACTTTGCATATTTTATAATATTTCTATCAATAAATATTCCTAATGCACTTGCCATTATTGTTACTCCTAACTATTTTCATTTTCTGTATTTGAAGGTAGATCTAATACTACTTTTACCTTAAACATATATCTAATAGCATTCCATACTCTCTTAAAAAATGATGGTTTAACTTCTTTTGTTGATTCTTTAATAAGTTTTTCTTCATCTGTATTTAAATTTTCTATATTTTTAATGCTATTTTCTGTTTCTGCCATACTAACATGTTCTAATTTCGTATTTTCTTCTTCCAACATATCATCAAGATTAAGTACATGTACCTTTTCACTAGTTTTATCTTCTACAATTTCTGCTAGATCCATTTCTATTTCTTTTTCATCTTTAACTTTTTTGTCTTCAGTAGGTTCTTTTTCTTCTTCTAATGATTTTTCATCATTATCCATATTTGCTTTTATTTTTTCTTCGAAATCTTTTACTTCATCTTTTTTGTCTATTTTTCCATCTTCAAAATCTATGTTGTCATCATTATACATTCCAGACATATCGATTTCTTCCAATTTTTCTTTTAACTCAATCTTTTCTTTTTCTTCTTCTATCCTCTTTTGATTTTCAGATATTTTTAATCTATTGATTTCATCTATTATAGCTTCCTTATTATCTTCAAAACTTCTTAATTCATCAGTAGTTATTTCTTCTTCTACATTTGTTATATTTTGAGTACTTACATTTGCAACCACTCTTTCTATTGGTGCTGGTATTGTTTTTAAACTGTCAGCAAGTTCTATTCCAATAGAACTTAATGCTTTTGATCTATCTTCTATTCTTTCAATATCTATTTCTATAAATAGGTTTGACTCTAAATTAGATATTTTTGTTTCTATCATTTTTGTTGCAGTTCTTACATTTTCATCTTCTAAGTTTTGAGAATTTGCAATTAAACTTAACCCTTCTGATATATTTTTATCAAATTTTCCTTCATATCTTGAAAGTCTTGAAACCCATCCTTCTTGTTTTTCTGAAACTGTTTCAAGTGCTTCTCTTAACATATATGAAGTTTTTATGTTTTCTTCTCTTTCACTCATAAGTTTAGCTATTTGATTATTATTATTTTCAAACTGTAATGTTGCATATTCTACCAAATCATATGCAGACTTATATACATCTGAAGGGAATGCTGTTTTATTTGGATATTCAATTAAAAAATTAGTTATAGATTCCATTAAATCTTTAAAATATGAATCTTCTTCTAATTTTATTATTTGTTTTTTACTATTTGGATTTATCAATTTCTTTACTTTATTTATATTTGATAATATCTTTTCTTCTTTTATCATCATTCTTACATTAAACAATTTTGTTTTCTTAAAAAAAATTGGCATAACTTCCCCTTTCTTATCTATACACTTCAGTATACTTGTTTCCCTAAGCTTATACAACATTTATTACTTTTTTTTATATTTCTTTTTCGTTACATTCCTTATTTCCGTAACATAATCTTCCATTTTTCAATAATTTTACGACCATTTTTCCTTTAAAAAATTAGTTATTTTTTTATCACATTTTTACTTTTTGTTACATAAATTTTACATATAAGAAAAAGAAAGCTTTTCTAGAATATAGCTTGAATATCTATATTCTTTTAAGCTTTCCTTTAATTATTTAATTTGTAACAATATATACGCTCTTGCTCTATTAAAGTCAAATACTGCGGTTGCACTGTTAGGATATCCTGATTTTACTTGATAAATTTCAATATTAGGTACTGTTCTTCTCGGAAATTCTCTTCCTATATGGATACTCCAGTTACCTGCTCCGTCTACTCCTACCCATTGCATAAGTATACCTGGCATATGTACCAATACAGATGCTCCTGGTTCTCCTCTTCCGAAATACTGACTCAATTCTATCATTCCAATTTCTTCCTCCACCTGTTCCCTGTACATTTGTATAACTAATAGTAGGTATTGGTAATCTTTCAGCTATTACATTTAATCCAACCCATCCTGACCAAGGTCTTCCGAAGTTTATATTGTTGAGCTTCAATTCTCCTATTAGGATCTTGCCTTCCTATATGTGTTGCCCAATTTCCGTGCTCCGTCTACTCCTACATCACGAATTACTATTCCATGTACATGTACTTTTACTGTTGCTCCGAGGTTCTCCTCTACCAGATACCCACTCATGAGAAGTTGTTATTTGGTTTATACTTGGTGGTGGCATTTGTGGTAATTGTTGTACTATCATCCTTGACCATCCGAGACCAATCTCTTCCTCTTACTCTTTGTTGTGCTTCTACTATTGTATTTCCTCTTTCAAATCCTAAATGTGTCCACCATCTTCCGGCTCCCATCTGTACCTATTTCTCTTATAAATACTCCGATGTGCATGTACTTTTACTGTTGCTCCTGGTGTTGCCCATCCATATATATGGTCTTGTGCTGTATTCATTTGATCGATACTTGGATTTCCGAAGTGGTGGTAGTTGTACTACATTTGATACTGCCATGCCACTCCATGGTCTACCTGTCTTCATTTGCCTTACTTCAATTCTTGCATTTCCTCTCTCAAATCCTATCTCTAAATTCCATCTTCCGGCTTCCATCTGCTATAACATTTTGTCTTATTATTCCGATGTACATGAACATCTACTGTTGCTCCTGGATCTGCCCATCCCCATACTCTATCATGACTTGAATCAACATAATCTATTCTAGGTATTCCGAAGTGCTGGTAACTGTACTACTGTCCTTTTTACTTCTTCACTATTAGGTCTATCTGGTAATTCTTGATATGCTATTATTTCCTTACCTGCTTCTAATAATCCTGTATCAATTTCCCAATCTCCATTTCCATTTACATTTACATATCTTTCCAATTTACCTGGAATTTTTACATATACCCTTGAATTTGGAACTCCTTTTCCTGTAACTTTAGTATCATCTGTATCTACTTCATTTATTGTAGGTTTTGGTGCTGGCATCGCCCTTACAACTATTGTTTCTACTTCATCTGATTCCATTCTCCTTGGAGTTAATTGTCTTGCTATTATTTTTTTACCAGTTTGTTGTGCTGGTATTACCACTCTATAATCTCCATTTGTATCTACATCTGCTGTATATATTTGACCATCTTCTAATAATATCTTTATTCTACTTCCAGCTAATCCTTTTCCTGTTACAAATGTATGATTACTCTTCACCTCATTTATTGTAGGTTTTTCTCCTTTTGCCATTCCCACTATTGTTGTCACTATATCACTTGATATTTTATCATACATACTTTGTCTTCCTGCAACAATAGTACCTTCATGTGGATCATTTACAGGTATACTATATCTGCCTTCTGAATTAGCCTTTCCTGAATATTCTGTACTTCCTATTACTATCTGTATATCTGCACCAGGTCTTGATGTTCCTGTAACAAAGGTATCTGTATTTAACACTTCATTTATTGTTATCTTTTCTAATTTTGCTTTTACTACCTCTACCTTTACATCTGTACTTATAATCTTATCTTTTTCTTTTTGTGTTACAGATATAATTGTTCCAACTTGTTGAACTGGTATTTGTATATTCCAAAGTGCATCATTACCTACAATAGTCTTATATTGTGTACCACCGTATATTTACATATATTTCTGCACCTATTTCTCCGTGAACCTGATATTTTAGTATCTTCATTTGTAATAGAATTTACTAAAGGTTTAGCACTTTCTTTTCCTTCTTGTTTAAATCTTTCTCTTATTTTATTTTCAAACTCTTCTTTTTTTATAAGTTCTATATTCCTATTTTTATCCCATATATATCCATCTCTTATTTCATAATATGTTGTGAACCCTTTACTTTTATATAAATCTTCAAATTTAAAATCATTTCTTTTGTTTACCCTATCTGGTATTATTAAATATGAAATTTCTGTATATGATCTATCATATAATTCTGATAAAGCATTATTATAGTTTGTTGTCTTCGCTTTATCAAATAATCCATTCTCTCCACTTACTAATGATATTGCAATAGCTGCAAGTATTATCAATATAATTATTGTAATAACAAGAGCAATTAATGTTATACCTTTTTTTGTTCTTTTCATAGCCCCACCATCATTCCCCTATATCTATAATTATCTTTTTTTAA
>ERZ773010.1279-NODE-1279-length-15978-cov-3.392074_pt1 | contig 15978 bp, 6 predicted proteins | sample MGYA00580842_ERZ773010 | MGnify/ENA primary metagenome ERZ773010 (study PRJEB29015, sample SAMEA2737982) | human oral metagenome | biome: human oral; feature: human-associated habitat; material: dental | place: China | collected 2107 ...
TGGTACGCAGATTGTCCACGCCCTGCTCCACATTGTCTGCCAATACCTTGTACAGTCCAAAATGAGTCGGGTTATTGAACTGTTTGAGGAAGTTGGTCATGAAGTTTTTGAGAAGTCCATCCTTGTTGTTGAACTTCAAGAACGCTGCCTGATTGGCAGCGACAGCCTCAGTTGTTTTAAGGTTTCCCTTGTCGTTAATACCTGAAACAACAGAAAGTTTGCCCGCTTCCTGCTCGTTCTTCACTTCCGTGCGGTCTTCCAAGACCAGCACGTAATTGTCATTGCTGTTTGATTCCATTGCCTAATTATTTTAATGATGAATACTGTTATCAAGCAGCTAAATTATGGTAATATTATTAAGGATTTAGGGGTCGAGGAATTTATGGGAACAGTCAAGAAAGAACAGGAAATAGATGGACATATAAAAAATAAAGAAGAAAATGTTTGCTGCGTCGCTAAAAATCAACTACTTTTGCAAACGAAAGTTAATATCCTTATGGGGTTATAAAATCAAACTATGGCGGTAATAAATAGAATAAAGCAGTCTTGGCTGAAAAACAGCTAACCGGCAAGTGGCTTGCCGAAGAAATAGGAAAGTCTGAAAATACCATATCAAAATGGTGTTCCAACAAGGTACAGCCTTCATTGGAAGTGCTTTTAGAGATTGCTACACTACTTAGTATAGATATCCGAGAACTCCTTATCTCAACGAAACCTCTGTAAATACGAATGATTCACATCTTTTGAATTTGTCACATGGAAAAAATAATTCTCGCCATTACGGGTCTTCCAAAACTCAATATTAGCAAATATAGGCGAATCGCTTTTCTACTTTGCATCCTGCTATTGGGCATACATGTATCCTATGCTCAGACTAAAAGCAATTCTGTACAGCAGATTAACGAACTCAATGACATGTTTGCCCGCATTGCAGCGAGCAATGCTTATGTGGAGGATTTGAATTATAACGATGCAGAAGCCATAAACCTTCCTCTTGGCTTGAAGCGAACGATTGGTGGTATGGAGATAACGATTGCCATCAGTCGTTTTGCCTTGCAAACTTCTTCTACAGAGCTTGGCGTTTATGCAAAGGCGGTCATTCCACAAGGAACAAAAGGCGGGCGTACAGTGCTTTTCTTTGGGGCAGAAGGAATAAAAGGAACACATACTGGTGGTCTGGCAGGAGAATTGAAGCTTTCGCTCCTGCACGATGTCGAGATACCTTTCAATGGCGGAAATACAAAGATTGTCCTTAAGGGTAATGGACTAAGCAAGGACAGGGGTATTTCTCAAAGTGACACCTACATGACTATTGGCTGTGATGGTTTCCATAATTTAGCCATTGACGCGGAAGTCCACTTTCCAACCTCCCTCATAGTCAGGGCCGGGGGACAAGGTACTGCAAATGGCAGTACTTATAAACCAGCTACAGATAATATAAATAAGGATAGGAATTTATCGAATCAAGTCATAGGTCATTTTAATACTGTTATAGAAAGTTGGAATGACCTTCTTGTGTCTTTAGACCTACCAAGTTTTGAAATCAAAGGACTGAAAGACTACGTATTCTCATTGAATAACGTCATTTTAGATTTCAGTAGTAAGCGGAACGCCAAAACGATACGTTTTCCACAGGAATACCAGCAAAATTATCTCCCCGATGAACAAGTGCTATGGAGAGGAGTATATGCAGAAAATGTCTCTGTAACATTACCGGAGGCTTTTTCACGAGCCAGTTTCTCGGCTAAGGGATTGTTAATCGATGATTATGGTATAACGGGGCTTTTCTCTGCCGACAGTATTCTCTCGCTTGATAAGGGCAGTGCTGACGGCTGGCGGTTTTCTGTTGACCATTTTGGACTGAACCTTATGGCCGGTGAACTTGTCGCCGCAGAATTCACGGGGCGACTAGGCTTGCCGTTCAAGGGTAAAAATACTACCTTGGGATATGAAGGATACCTGCAACCTAATAATGAATATACGATGCGGGTTAAAAATGAAGATGCACTTGATTTCTCCATTTTTAAGGCTAAGGCTCATCTCGAAAAGAATTCCAGTGTCACTTTACGCTTAGTAGAAAATCGTTTTATCCCGGAAGCGACACTTCATGGGTACATGACTCTTGGTAAAGAGGGAAACAATGACTCTACATCACAAACAAAGTTTGATAAGATCAGTTTCCGCAGTCTTAGACTCACAACGGTCGCTCCTTACATTTCCGCTGAATACTTCGGTTATGAAGGAGAGGCAAAATTGGGACATTTTCCTTTATCTATAAACAAACTTGCGCTTAATCACTCAGATACACAGCATGTAAGATTAACAATAGGGGCAGGAATTAATCTTGGGGAGAACTTATTCTCCGGAGCAACGGAACTAAACCTTCTTGCAAAATATGAAAATCAAACTTGGGTGTTTGATAAATTAGAAGTAGGTTCCATTGCTGTAAATTCTGTTATCGCAGGTGTTATAATGCTGAACGGGCATCTCAATTGGCATAGAGGTGATGCGATTTACGGTAATGGGTTCGCCGGTGATGTAACTCTTGGGTTTTCTTTTGATGGCAAGGTAGAAAAAGATACGAGTATAAAGTCAAAGCATGATATTTCCATTACTGCTCGTGCAGCTTTCGGCCGAAAAGATGATTTTCGCTATTGGTATGCTGATGGAATGGCAACTTTCCATCCGGGCATACCGATTATCGGAGCACTGACTCTTAATGGAATAGGCGGTGCTTTAACATCAGGGGTGCGTGCTGAAGGTAGAAGTCCGGAGGGTGGACGCTTTACCAGTTCAAACTATATCCCTGATGCCTCTATGGGCTTTGGCTTCAAGGCATCTACAGTTATTGAAATCAGTAAGGTCGCCTATGGCGAAGCGGCTTTTGAAATGATTTTTTCAAAGGCGGGTGGATTGGCATCTGCTGGATTCTATGGTTATGGGGAATTTCCTAACAGGGGAGGAGGCGGAGGTAATACCTCTGTCAGTGACAAGCTCGAAAAACAACAGCAAACGTTCCCAGCCAAGTTATCGGAACAGTTTAAGCAAAATGACTGGGCACAGTTAACCAAGGCCATCAAATCTATTCCAGGAGCAATTAAGGATATGGGACTATCAGGAACATTATGTATCCAGATGGATTTCCAAAACCATGTACTGCATGCCAGTTCTGAAGTTTATCTCAATACTCCCGCAGAATTCATTCGTGGTGTGGGAGAACGCGGCCAGGCCGGATGGGGCGTTCTGCATATAGACCCTAAAGAATGGTATTTACATTTGGGTACCCCGTCCAACAGGCTTGGCGTACAGTTGGCAGTAGGAAACATTCTTGCCATAAAGACAGGCTCTTACTTTATGGCAGGAAGCCGTATTCCGGATATGCCGGCTCCCCCACAGGCTGTAGCCGACATATTGGGACAAGACCTAAACAGGTTGAGTCTTGGACGGAATCTAAATGCACTAAGTACGGGAAAGGGATTTGCATTCGGATCAGAACTATCCGTCAAGACCGGTGATGTTCAGTTCTTGATAATGTATGCTAATTTCAATGCAGGTTTGGGCTTTGATGTGATGCTCAAGGACTATGCGCAGGCACAATGTCGAGGCCGTTCCGGTACTATCGGTATGGATGGCTGGTATGCCATGGGGCAAACCTATGCCTATTTACAAGGAGAATTGGGCGTAAAGGTAAAGTTATGGCTTATCCGTATCCGCGTACCAGTAATCAAGGGCGGTGCAGCGGCTCTTTTGCAGGCAGGACTTCCTGATCCAACCTTCTTTAAGGGCTATTTAGGAGTGAATCTCAATGTGCTCGGATTGATTAAGGGTAAGGCGCGTTTCAAACTTTCCATCGGTGAGGAATGCGATGTTGTAATACCGGGGAGTTCTCCGATAGAAGAACCGATGATAAATGATTTGGCTCCTGCTGATAAAGAGAATGAAGTCAGCGTATTCTCCGTTCCTCAGGCAACTTTCAACATTGCAATAGGAAAGAGTTTCGAAGCGACCACTGATGCAGGAGAAACGACCTATTACCGCATCAATCTCAAGGAATTCATAGTCAAAGATAAAAAGGAACATGTCATACCGGGTAAGCTCCTTTGGGGAAAAGATAAGACGGATGTTCGTTTCCAGTCTAAAGAAATTCTTCCTCCTAATACAGATTTGACGGCAGAAGTCCGTATTATTTTCGAAGAATTGAAGAATGGTGTTTGGAAGCCAGTACTGACCTCAGGAAAACCAGCCTTTGAAGAAAAGATAAATCATTTTACGACAGGTAGCGCGCCGAGTGACATTCCTATGCGGAATATTGTCTATGCCTATCCTGTGATAGGGCAGAGATACTTCCTTCCCAAAGAATACTCCAAAGGCTATGTGCAACTACAGTTTGGACAAAAATACCTATTTGAAAAAGGTTTTGACTACAAGCTTAGTTTTGTAACAAAACAGAATGAACGTGTAGCTACAGATTTCAAATATAACGAAGCAGAGAATCGTTTAGAGTTTACCCTGCCGGAATTGAGAAGGCAGACAGAATATATATTAGATTTGTCGTATTCCGCAGCACAGAAGGATATGGCAAACGACAATAAAAAATCTTCTGAAATTAAGGAAATAAAAGACAATGATGATTTCTCAGGACAAATTGGTGGCGACAAAGCTATAGCAAAGATTTCCAATGAGATGGAACAATCGATTCTGAAATATGACTTTACAACCAGTCAGTATGCTACTTTCAGAGATAAGATGCGGAGTGTCAAGGTCCGTGATAACCTTGCCATAGATGCTGGCGTTGCACTGTTGCTTGGAGCTAATGTGCAAGGTGAGGAAGCCTTCGACGAAGCTGAAGTCATCGGTGTGGAGAAAACTCAATACAAGCCTTTACTCTCTCTTCGTTCCGACCTCAAGGAAGAATATTTCAGAGGTACAGTCTTACCACTTGTTTATGAAGGATACCCTTATGGGAATATTCACCTCTCCGAGAGGGAAGAACAGCCAATCGGCGTCCCTCCCTATAGAGCTTTCTCGCCAAGTCAGGACTACCTTTCTGCTTTACATTCAGAATCGGTGAACTTATCTTTATATCACTTCCCCTTTACATTTGATACTTCTTTGGTATCATTCAATGATTATCGAGACCTTCAGAATACAATCATAAATAGTAGGGATGCTGTTACCCCACAGGTTTACAATCGTTTTGTCATGGGCTCTTTGCCTGTTTTGAAAAAAGGCAAGTATCAAACAACTATCAGTTACGTATTGCCAGATGGAACGGTAACAGGCAGTGTGGACTTCATCTATACCAACCAACTTAATTTGAACAAATAAATATGCGTTATATTAAGAAGACTCTTTTTCTGTTCGCTCTTTGTGCTTATGCCCTTATTGGAATGGCACAACAGAAATCGACATCCAATATCAGAGCCCGTGCAGAAATACATTCTGACCGTATTCTTTTGCGTTGGATTCCAAGTGATGCGAAAAGTTGGGACTTGCTTAATCAATATGGTGTTCGTTTGGAGCGTTTGACAGTATCACGTTCCGGTGTCGTATTGGATAAACCTGAGTTGAAAGTTCTTTCGGAAAAGTTGAAACCGGAAGCGACAGATACATTAAAACGGATTGCAGCACAATATCCGATGGGAGCAGTCATTGCACAGGCTGTCTTTGGGGAAGACTTTGAAGTCAGTTTGGGTAATAACCCTATATCTAAGGCCATTTCCCTTGATGAAATGCAGCAGCAACGCTATTTGTTCTCCCTTTATGCCGCGGATCTCTGTTTCCCAATGGCTAAGGAAATCGGCTGGGGATGGGAGGATAAGGATATAAAAAATGGTGAACGCTACTTGTATCGCATTACTCCTCTTGTGCCCAAGAAAAAGTATCATATAGCGCAAGGTGCTGTTTTTACCATTGTCGGTGATACAGCTAAACTAATTCGTCCCATCGGATTGTCTGCCCGTTTTAATGAAGCCGGGGCTTTTTTATCGTGGGATTATAATACGCTATCCTATCTTTATTCCTCTTATTTTATTGAAAAGAGCGAGGATGGTAAGATTTTCAAGCCAATTTCAGATTTGCCTGTTACACGCATTGCAGATGTGGATAAGAATCCTTATGCTCCGATTACCTATTTGGACAGTATCCCTGAAGGGAAGACCATATATTATAGGGTTGTTGGCGTAACGCCTTTCGGCAGTAAGGGAGCGTATAGCGATATTGTTTCCGGGATTGCTTATCCAGCCTTGAAGGTCATACCGATGATAACAAGTTCCTCATTTGATAGGAATGGTGGAGCAGACATATCTTGGCAGTTTGACAGTGCTGCACAGGACTTAATCAAAGGCTTCAATGTTCTTCATTCTACTGATGACAAGGATTATACCGTTCTTGCCGATAGCCTCAATTCACAGCAGCGGAATTATCATATAACGAATATTGGAAGGCATATCTATTATAAAATTGAGGCAGAAGCCAAGCAAGGTGCTTCTACCCGTTCTTTGCCGATACTTATCCAGCCCGTGGACAGTGTGCCGCCGGGAATACCACAAGGTTTGTCCGCACAAATAGACAGTCTCGGTGCCGTTCATCTGTCATGGAAACCTAATTTTGATGCTGATATCTATGGCTATCGGCTGTATCGTGGACAAACAAAGGGGGAGGAACTGATTCCCATTACGGATTTAGCCATCCGTGAAACAACCTATACGGACAGTATAAACCTTGACAACCTAAATAATAAAGTTTATTATGCGTTAACAGCCCTTGATGAACGATATAACCAGTCTGGCCTGAGCGAGACGATAGAGGTTATTAAGCCAAATGTTATTCCCCCAATTACACCTGTCATTGTCAGATGGACTGCAGAGGAAGGGAGGAACGTTATTGAATGGGCCCAAGATGAAAATCCCTATCTTGCCGGATATATTGTGGCACGTACTGAAGCCGAAGACAGGACTCATTTTGTCGCTCAGCGTGTAAAAGGTTCTATAAACACAAAGTATGAAGATTATGACATTGAATCAGGGAAAAGTTATCTCTATCAAGTGATTGCTTATACCTCTAATCAGTTGCGTTCTCACTTATCCAATCCTATAATGCTAAAATCTAAGATGAAAAGGATGGACAATGATTCGATTAAATTTGACTTGGAAGCCTTGCCGGAAGGTATTGCAATCAAATGGGATATATATTATAAGGATTTGGTATCTGTAGCATTATATAAGTTAGACGATTCCAAGACAAAATTCCTTTATAGAGAGTATCTACCGGCTTCAGGAGAATTTGTAGATAAAGAAATCCTACAAGGGAAAGAGAATGAATATATCTTAGTTGTTAAAGCAAGGAATCATAGTTCAATAAGTCAAAAGAAGAGGCTCAGATTATGAAACAAATAAAATATTTCTTATCAATATTGCTCTATTCAATATGTGCATTTCCTATGAATGCACAAGTAGAAGGGGAGTACCAATTAACAATTTCATTTGGCAGAATGAGAAATTCAGGAAATCCAATGAATTCTACAGAATATAGCATCTCTAGCGTATCCAATGTTGGAACTAAATTCTTAAGATATTGGAAAACTGGTTCTCTTGATAAGGGAGAGTATTTTAATGCCACCTCTCCTATTATAAGTAGATTTACAAAAAAAGAAAGACCCTATAAGTTATTATTTTGGGGGAAACGTACATGGGGTTGGGTAATTCATCATTCATCAAAAGGGGATAATGAATTGTTGATAGATAGTAATACCCCCTATCTGCATAGGGTAGCTTCTCATGGAGATAATGGAGGAGACTTTTTCCCCGCAATACAAACAACATTGACTATAGAAGTCCTTCCTGTCTTTATCCATCTCCATTACTATACTGATAAAGGACAAGGAACAGCATCCTCTTTGAACTTGCTGCCTGACAATGATGTTATCACGTTGAAAGCAACTAAGGGATTTGTGGAATCCACCTATAAGTGGCAATATCAAACAATAGGCGAGAGTATATGGCATGATATGCCTAATACAGTATCTTACAGTGAAGGTAAATCTGTTGTAACATTCAAGGGGACAGACCTGTATGCACGAAGTGCATTTAACGAACTGGTAAGGCAAGGGAAGAATATTCTTTTCCGTATCAATGCTATAACTGACGAAACTAGAAATGAGGCTGACTATAAAAAGATTATATTGACACCGACCTATTCTGCCCCTCATATTCTATCCCATGATATAACATTGGAACAATGCCATCAATCTGGTGATGCATCTTTACGTGTATTCCTTGACAGACCACTCTGGCCGGGAGAAGCTTTAGCTGTTTTTAAAACAGGAGGCACAGGTTCTAATATAGATGCACTTGATGCTGAAAATAGTTTTCGAATTAACGACCTTGCTGCAGGTGCATATACGTTCCAATTAAGGGGCACGCACAGTAATGGTCAAAATACTTATCGTGAAACTTCGAAACATATTTTAAATGTAACGATAAATGAACGGCCTGCCATCACCCACTCCTTTATCCAAAAGAATATCAGTTGTTTTTCCGGTCATGATGGAGAGATTATGCTGACGGCATCCGGTGGAACAGGGAATTTCACCGCTACACTTACAGATGCAGGCGGTTCTGTTGTGCAGACACAAACATTCAATACGGGCAATGTAAGTTTCAAACGGCTATCAGCTGGCAATTATACCTTACGTGTGCAAGACAGCAATGGTTGTGTTGCCAAGACATCATCAGGAGAAGAACTTATCCACCAAGTGGTACTTACAGAGCCAAATGAGGCTGTTAGTATTACAGAAAAGAGCAAAACCAGTCCTTTGGCCTATCAATCTTCCGATGGGGCTATTCAAATAGCTGTTTCCGGTGGTACCCCTTCCGCTTCCGGATATACGGTACGTTTTGTGCGGAAAAGTGATGGACAAGTCTTTGCACCAACAGATTCGCATTCGGATGGTAATCAATACATCTATACACTTCGCAATATTCCTCGTGGCGAATATATTGCTATAGCTGAAGACATGAGATTTGCTCTGTTAGGGAATGAAGACAAACAGGATCCCTGTGGTTGCCATGCGCAATTAGCAATGACACTTTCTGCACCGCCTCTTTTAACTGTAGATGTTGAAGAAACACATTTTATCAGCTGTCATAGTGATAGTGATGGAGAGTTGACTGCTCATGGAAAAGGCGGTAAGCCTATTATTTCCGCACAGCTTCCCTATACTTATGCTTGGTATAAAATATCAGGAAGTACAAAAGAACAACTTCCGTTGCAGATAGACAGTGTTGCCCATAATCTTTCAACGGGGCAATATCAAGTTAAAATTACAGACAGCAATGGAATATCCGTAGAATCGGCTGTGTTTGAACTTAAACAGCCGGACTTGCTGTCACTGTCATTTACAACACGCCCACCTTCATGTAGCGGAGGAGCAGGACTTATTTCAACAACCGTAACCGGTGGTACGGCTCCCTATACTTATGAATGGAACAAGGAAGGAGCAACGGAAGCAAATCTCACCATCAATGAAGCAGGCAGCTTTTTTGTCAGAGTTGTAGACAGTCGCGGCTGTTCCATTACCGGGAATGTCGAGGTAACAACTCCTGAAGCCATTTCTATCAAACCAACGATTACCAATCCGACTTGTTACGGTGCAGACAATGGTGCAATATCTCTTGAACTGTCAGGAGGTACGGCTCCTTATACCATACATTGGGAAGATGACAATACCATATCTACACCTAATCGGGAACATCTCAAAGCAGGAGAGTACGTAGCTGTCGTTAGCGACCAAGCCGGCTGTTCCCTCCATTATCGTGTTGTCTTGGAACAACCGGAAGAGATGACGGTAAAACTTAATGGCGGGTTTACACTTTGCCATGAGCAATCACGTAAAATAACAGCCATACCAAGCGAAGAAAATGTCACCTATCAATGGCTGCATGACGGACAAGTCCTAACAGAAACCGGCAAGGAACTTATAGTAAGCAAAGCCGGTCATTATCGAGTTGTTATTACGAATGAGAAAGGTTGTACGGCAACAGCTGAGGTTGAAATCAAAGCCAGCAACACAGAATTGCCTTTGGATATAACCATACCGTCATCTGTCACAGCTGGTTCTCCTATTCATGCTGTCAACATCAGCCGTATAAGGGCAGACAAATTAGAATGGTCCTTGCCCGACAATGCTGTTATTACAAGCAAGTCCAACGAAAGTGTTGTCTTTACCATTCCAACACCCGGTATCTATGAAGTAACACTCACAGGATATTTGGGTGACTGTTCTACGGTTGTCAGCCAAAGATTAGAAGTCCTTGGTGAAGGAGGAGTAGTTTTGCCCGATGGAAAAGGAGATGCGATCAAACAGTTTTTGGTTAGCCCTAATCCGACTACAGGGGATTTTAAAGTATATGTAGAACTCAAAGAACCAAGAGATTTTACACTTAGACTCCTCTCTCCGACATCTGTTGAAATGGATAAAAAGGAGATTAAAAACATCCAAAAGCATACTTTTGAGTATGAATTGCGTGGTGATACGGAAGGAGTATTCAAAGTGGAGCTGTCTGTTGGAAACGAGAAATCCACACTTAGAATCACGAAAAAAAGAAAATAACAATTGATAGGACTCATGATAAAAGCAGGTCATATGAACAGACAACATACTCATTTCTATTGGCGTTTTAAGGTTTTATTGATTTTCCTCATCCTTTGTTGGGCAGGAAAGCAGCTGGGGTATGCCCAGTACTATCCTATCCATGCCACCGTTCAATGGCCGTCTCCTCAAAGTCCTTACTTGTCGGATTATTATAGCGGAAGCCGTGACAGACTGATTGTCAATCTGCTCAACCGCGACCTGCAGCAACCTTTACTCTTTGCCAGACTACGCATTAAGATTAAGAGCACAGGTTTTCTTGCCACCAGCCGTGAGGAAATCAGCTACCCGATGCTGGAGCTCAGTGCAAATGTCCCGACCCGCCTGACCAATATAGACCTGTCCCCCTATCTTCAACCACAGAACCTGCAAATTAATGGCAGTCTGCGTAACGGACAGTTACCCACCGGATATACGGAGTTCTCTGTGCAAGTGGTAGACTATTATACTGGACGAACGCTTTCTGATTGGCATACGGGACGTTCCTATTTGGATGTGAAGAAACCTCCGATTCTCAACTTTCCTGAAAAGGATGCCCAGATTGGAGTTACAGAGCCGCTCTATCTTCGTTTCCAATGGATGCCCCGTCATCAGGGACTTGCAGGCACAGAGTATGAGTTTGTGCTCAAAGAACTTCCCAATAACGGAGCTGCTCCACAATCAGCCTTTGCCTACGGCAATGAAATTTATCGTGTCCGCACGCGCAATACGACTTTGAATTATACCCATCTTGAACCAGTTCTCTTCCCTAACCGTTGCTATGCATGGCAGGTGCAGGCCATAGCCCGTGACGGTGTTGATGAAGTGGGTATGTTTGAAAACGGCGGTTATAGTGAAATCAACTGGTTCTATCTTAATGACAACTGTCAGGCACCGACGGGTTTGAGAGCCCTTCCCCGTTTTGCCAAGGTGGATCTTTCATGGAACAAAGTTATAGGAACCACTGGCTACATTGTGGAATGTCGTCCCAAGACCAAGCTCAATACTTATGAATGGAGCAGAACCCGGATAGCAGGTGAACACCTTACACTGTCCCAATTGAAATTAGGTTGGACATACGAATGGCGTGTGGGTACACTCTGTACGGATGACCGTCCGGTATTCTCTGGTGTCAGTGAGTTTACACTCAGCAAACAGAATGATGAGCTACTGGCTGACTGTGGAAAGGAACCTGTGAGGAAAGACCTGTCGCAGGAGCCGAACTTACGGATAAAGGCAGGGGACATCGTTACTATTGGTGGTGATTATCCCATGACCATCATCGATGCTGTTCCCCTGGGGGATGGCTGGTACTCCGGACGTGGCAAGACCCGACTGAAAACCATTATTGACGCTCCTGTTGCGCTTCGTTTTGACCGTCTACGCATCAATGTGGATAACTTTCAGATAGACGGTACGGTAGAAGCGTCCTACGATGAGAAGAAGGGGAAGATAGCCAACCTTGATTATGTTGATGATGGCGGTAAGGATATAAAACCTGCTACTATCCGTATGCGTGAACATAAAATGGGCTTTACACTCCCCGATATACCACAATTTATATACAATCCCAAGACAGGAGAATTAGAAACAACCGATGCTGATGGTAATCCACAGACCATAAAAGTAGATGTGCCAGAGAATGCCTCGTATGAGCGTATTTTCCCTATGCTCGTTACTGACAAAAAGGGAAATACCTATCAGATTAGCCCGTCAGAACAAAATACCGAAGGGACTGGCAATGATGTCGAAACGGGGAGAAAGGACGAAAAGATAGAACTTAATTGTGAACGTGTGAATCGTGTTGGAGATTTCAATACGGAATCTCTGTCAAGCAAGTATGGCTATATACACTTTAAGCCTGGAGAGGGGAAATATGCCTTTGATGATGGTCAGGAGAAATGGTACAAGAAGAGTGTTAAGGTAGACCGCTTTTACAAGCCATTTGCAAAGGGTTATATTGCTCCTTGGAAACTTGTTCCAACAGGAGAGAACGATGTTGTTACAGCAAAGTATGATGGGCTAAAGAATATAGACCTGAAGAAAGTCCGTTTTGTCTCTGAACCTAATTCAGCAGCACTACCGGCACAACTTAACGAAACGGAGCAGACTTGGACCATCACTTTGAAATCTGTTTCCGCAGGTGCCGGGTATGATGTCTTTGCTGTTTACGAGGGAGTGGTCATTGGTAAACTCCGTGTCGTTAGCTATGCTAAGCAGCAGCACAAAGTAACCCTTGTTCCGATAAACGAAGTTCGGTTAGATAAAACAACTATTGAGCAGGGCCTCAATGCCATTTATAATCCTGTTGGCGTGCAGTTCACCGTGAATGTGGATGAAAGCATGCGTGGCAATTACAGTTGGGAAGTAGATAGTGAAAAGGATGGACTGCTGAGTACGGTCGGCAAGTCTTTCTGGGGCTATGACAAGGAACTCAAAGAAAGTACCGAGATGCTTAATCTACAAAAGACCTATCAGCAAGCAGCAGGAACACTCGATGGTGCTTACCTGTTCGTGCTGAATGGTGCTAAAGGTCTTGAGGGGCAAAAAGGAGATTTGCTTGGTGAAATGCCTCGCAAGAGTAGATTCGGGTATATCTTTGCAGGCAACAGCCCCAATACAGAAGAAATAGTTCATACTATTGCCCATGAATTGGGACATGGTATCTTCACCTTGCAGCATACTTTTGATGCTGAATATGGGAAAGGTACAATAGGAACAACAAACAATTTGCTTGATTACACAGAAACGGGAACCGGGCTTGCCGCTTTCCAGTGGAATGTAATGGCAAATCCTGCCGTGTTTACTGGTACGGACAAAGCAAGTAAAGGAAAACTTGAGTTAAATGCTAATGAATATATTGGGTTTGCCCCTAACGGTCAAGTGATCAAAATCTCTGGTTGGGTGAAGTTTAGTAGGGACAGCTCTTCATATTTTATATCAGGATTAGAATTAACTGATGGTACTAAATATACATGGGTAAAGGCTGAAAATAAGTTTATATCCAAAGAAGGGAAAGTATATCCTCTGATAGTTAATGAAGCTGTCAGTGGAAAAGTTGCTATTTGGGCAGACTCAAAGAATCCAAATTGTTATACATGGTATAAATTTATAGAGGTAAAAAATTATACTTCTAAGGATTTTGAATCTATCAAAAGACGGATAGCAAATGATGATGGGAAAAACTGGCATCCTGATTTAGTATCTGGTGCATCGGATGATTGCATGGCCAAATCGAAAAAGGAGATCCAAGAAGGCATTGAACTCCCTCAGATTAAAGACATTACTTCCAATGATACTATTGACGGACTTTTTGATAAATTATATTTCGTAGGCAAGGCTTCAGATTTCCAAGCTGACATACTAGCCGAGATAAAACAAGTTTTCAAGAAGCATGAAGAGAATACATTTACAAGGAAAGAAGTAAGCAAGGATATTTCAATCATCATTAGTATTGATGATGATGACAGCCAAGAAATCAGTTCTCTCAAGAATCAGAAAAACAGCTATCTCCATCTTATCTTCACTATTAAAAATGGGAAGGTTGAATTCTTACGAATGGAGACGTCCGATAAATTTGGAGATAAGCTATCCCATATCAGTGAGTTAATCAAGAATGAGCCTTGGGCAGCACAAGCCATTATTCTCTATGAGGTTGCAGACTTATTAGATAAGGGTATAGAATATCTCAAAATTCCAGAGTCAGTATGGAGTTGCAATAATGAATCGAATGTCTATAAAAAAGTTGTCTCTTATTTATTAGACGCTCAATTTCTCGTTCTTGCAGGAAATGACCTTCTTGGCAATAAATTAAATGAAGAGATCAAATTTGCTTTTGTTTGTGGTTTGTGGAATGGTACAATTGACATTGTTCAGTCGGTGCCACAGCTTGTAAAACTTTTGACTTGTGCCTTGCATGAAGATTGCAGAGAATCAGTTTCCTCGAAATGGGAAAGTTTCAAAAATACTGTAATTGAAGACGAGGAGGGGAATATCCTATGCCGCCAAGACGAATATTTCTGTAAGGCAAGACATATGATAAGTATCGCTTTGAAAGATCTCGTGGCAGATGACTGTAAGGCAGCTCACACAGTGGGTTCTATTGTTGGTCCTATTATAGTAATGTGTGTAGGGGATGTTGCTGCAGGCGAAGCCGTTATAGCACGCTTGGGAAAAATCGGTAGTAGCTTGAAATATGCCATTAAAGGATTACAACTCTGTGATAAAGTAACAGATATAACAAGACCATTAGCCAAAGGTCTAAAGTTTACAACAGTACTCGTGAAGAAGGCAGGAAAGCTACTTCCTGAGATACGAATCGGTAACATTCCTTTTATCAAGTTCATTGATAATGGTATATTCAAAATTGGTAGCAAAACAAGCCGAAATGCTTCCATCGAGCAGATAGAAAACATTTCTGAAAAAGAATGGCGTGAGTTGATAAATGGGGAATTTTCCAAGGCTAGCACAGCAAAAGATGCTGTTTTTATTGATATCAACGAGATACAAGGCCAGGCCAGAAAAATTGCCATTGCAAGATATGGCAAGAAGGCGGAACAACTTATTTATGTTAAATTCAAGGAAAATGGTGGTGCTGCTGCAGAAATAATAGCATACTATGGGCAGAAGGGAATTGATGCCTTGAAAAAGGTTGATAATATACAAGACGCAGCCCCAGAATTGATAAAAGGAAAAATAGGATATAGGTATATTGGTTCTCAAGCAAACTATATAGAAGAACTTAAGAGAACAGGTGTTATTCCTCCTATGAGAGGGGATGATTTGACATACTTTTCGTTGGATAAGTTTGATAATCCAATTGAAGCTATATCAAAATTACAATTAAATGGAAAAATGACAGATGCTACTTGGCGTGCAGAATTTAGTGCTGATCAAATAAAAACATCTGTGGCTTTTCCAAAAGCGAATTGGGATGATGCTCCTAATATAGAAATAATTACTCATAGTTACCCTCAATATGGAAAAGGTGGTGGCACACAGTTTGTGACACAAGAAACAATAAAATTGAGAAGACTTATAAATCTTAAAACTGGCGAAATTATTATTTTTTAATATATGAAAAAGAGGAAAATGACAACGATGTTAATTAAAGTACTCAGACATGATTTTGGGTTCTATAACTCAGTATTTAAATGGGATGCTTTACCATCACCACTAGATTCTTCTTTTGAGTATTTATTACCTATATTGGAACTGTGGGAAGAACAAGGATTTATCAGATTATTCAAAATAGATGACGAACAAATGATAGAGGTCTTGAAACCACCAAGCATGAAACAAATCACTCACATAAAGAAAGATCTGTCAAAAGAATGAGGGGGATTAAC
>ERZ773010.1283-NODE-1283-length-15972-cov-23.946409_pt1 | contig 15972 bp, 13 predicted proteins | sample MGYA00580842_ERZ773010 | MGnify/ENA primary metagenome ERZ773010 (study PRJEB29015, sample SAMEA2737982) | human oral metagenome | biome: human oral; feature: human-associated habitat; material: dental | place: China | collected 2107 ...
AAAATCAAGCCGCCGCGCGGGCCGCGCAAGGTTTTGTGCGTGGTAGTGGTGATAACGTGAAAGCCATGATCGAACGGATTTTTGGCTACGCCGCCGACGATCAGCCCAGCGATGTGACTCATGTCTGCCATCAACATAGCGCCGACTTCGTTGCCAATCTCGGCAAACTTGGCATAATCCAGCTCCCGCGGATAGGCCGAGAAGCCAGCTAAGATAATTTTTGGCCGATGTTTTAGTGCCAAGCGGCGAATTTCTTCATAGTCAATTTCGCCAGTCTCGACATCCTTGATACCGTAGCGGATGAAGGTATACTCACGGGCCGAGCGGGTGACTGGCGCGCCATGCGTCAGGTGGCCGCCATGCGCCAAATCCATCGCTAGGATAGTATCGCCAGGCTCACACCACGCATAATACACCGCCTCGTTGGCCTGGGCGCCGGAGTGCGGCTGGACATTGGCGTGATCAGCACCGAATAGCTGTTTAGCGCGGTCAATCGCCAGCTGTTCAATTTGGTCGGTGTTTTCTTGTCCGCCGTAATAGCGTCGTCCAGGGTAACCCTCAGAATATTTGTTGGTAAAGACGCTGCCCAGCGCCTTGAGTACACTAGTTGAAACGTAATTTTCGCTTGGGATCATTTCGATCCCCAACTGCTGCCGTTTTATTTCTGCCGCAATCAAATCGGCGACCTGTGTATCTTGCATGACACTCCCTCCTTTTCCTCTATTATAGCACTTTACATTATATATCATGTGTGATATATTGTACGCTATGAGCATGAATAATTATCTCCAAAAAATCGGCGTTATTATCACCGAAAATCGTAATCGTAAAGGCCTCACCCAGACACAGCTAGCTGAGGCCATTGGTACATCACAAAGTGCCATCAATCGTATCGAGAACGGCGGTCAGAATATTAGCGTCGAGATGCTAATGAGGATTAGTGATGTGCTCAATTGTGATATCGTGACGCTTAACCACTCAGGCAAGATGAACTTTCGGGTGCATGGCGGTAAAAAACTTTCTGGTGATATATCGGTCAAAACGAGCAAGAATGCGGCCGTGGGGCTGCTTTGCGCCAGCTTGCTCAATAAGGGGAAAACAACACTGCATCATGTGGCGCGCATCGAGGAGGTTAATCGGATCATCGAGGTGCTCAACTCGATTGGCGTTAAAACCCGTTGGCTGCGAAAGAACGACTTGGAGATTATACCACCGGCGCGGCTGAGGCTGGAGGATATGGATATCGCTGCTGCCAAGCGCACGCGTACCGTGATCATGTTCCTTGGCCCGCTACTTCATCAATATCATGATTTTCAGTTGCCATTTGCCGGTGGCTGCAACCTCGGTAAGCGCACGGTGGAGCCACATCTGTCGGGCCTGAAGCATTTTGGGATGCAGGTAGCGGCCGAGGGTGGGTACTATCATGCGCGCGTCGAGCCGACAACGGGCGATCGGATAATCTTGTTGACTGAACGCGGCGACACGGTGACGGAAAACGTTATCATGGCGGCGGCGCTGTCGCCAGACACCACCATCATCCGCAACGCCAGCCCGAACTACATGGTGCAGGATGTGTGTTTCTTCTTGCAGAAATTAGGCGTGACCATCGAAGGAATTGGTACAACGACACTGAAAATCACGGGCCGGTCGCACATCAATACAACGGTTGATTATTATCCGTCTGAAGACCCGATTGAGGCGATGAGCTTTATCGCGGCGGCCGTGGTGACTGATTCAGAAATCACGGTGCGCCGGGCACCAATTGAGTTTTTGGAAATTGAGCTAGCAACGCTGGCGGAAATGGGTTTGCAATATGAGTTGAGTGAGGAATATGCAGCCAACAATGGTCGTACTCGCCTGGTGGATATTACGCTGAAACACTCTAGGTTGATTGCACCAAAAGACAAGATTCACGCGCTGCCGTTTCCGGGGATTAATATGGATAATCTGCCGTTCTTGGGGCTGATTGCGACCGTCGCTAAAGGCCGGACATTGGTGCACGACTGGAGTTATGAGAATCGAGCGATTTATTTCACCGAGCTGAGTAAATTGAATGCGCAGATTGAGCTGGTTGATCCGCATCGGGTGTATATCACTGGCCCGACCAGGTGGAAGCCCGCTGATGTCGTGGCACCGCCAGCGCTGCGGCCGTCGGTTGTGGTACTACTCGCCATGTTAGCGGCGCCGGGCGTGTCAATCTTGCGCGATGTGTATTCGATCAATCGCGGCTACGAGGAACTAGCGCAGCGGCTGAATTCGCTGGGTGCAGAGATTGAAGTTATTACCGAATAGTTACGGAGTATGCTGCTGCCGGCCCTATTTGGTTGTATGCCGGGCGGGAAACAGAAACTTGAGGTAATCCTTGAGCATTCGTGCACCTGATATGATCGGTAGATAGGCTATGAGCTGGCGATGAATGTACTGCGTCAGCAAATCGTCACTGGCGACGATTTGTGCCGCCCGCCGCATATTAGCGTAGAGCGAGGTGGTCTCGTCCTCTGAGCTCACGCCGCTCACCTCGAGACAGGCAATTGGCTTGATATCGGCAACGCCACCATCACTGGTAGAGATGAGTAGTTTGAGATTGGCAATGTCTTTTTCCCATGATGTACCGCAGGCCTCGAGGCCAATGATCGGCACGTTAATAGCAACATCTGAGCCAATCGCCAGCGCTCGTCCCAGGGTCTCGTCGTAATCTTGAATGTAGTGGACGCGCTCACGCAGGACAGGGTCGCTATCGACGAGCTTGAGGATGGTCAGGAGCTGCTGATACATGTCATGATCGCCCTGATGAACCTTACCGGCAAGAATATAGTGAGCGTTGCTATCGAGCAAAATCTGCTTGAGCACTTCTGGGCGCTCAAATGGTAGATGCGGTCGCTTATAATTGGCGAATCGCCGTTTGAAGTCAAACACCAGCGCGTCTTCGGGCAGGTGAACTGGGTTGTTGTATTGATCCTTGCGCCTGGCGAGAATTCGATTTAATTCCAGACGGCCAGTACGCTTGAGTGATCGAATGGTGGCGGCTGATAGCCTAGTGATCGCCTCCCGGTACTGTTCGGTCGGCAGGCCAAATTTATCAATAATGGCATGTTCGCGATAGGCCTGCAGGATTTCTGGTAGCACCCATGTTTCTAGGTCAATGCCGTTGGTAATGGCGTGGAACTTGACCTTGTCATTGTTGTGGTCGCGGAAATTTGCCACTCGCGCGTGCAGTTTGCTGACGCCATTTTTGGCTTCGGTCAGCTCAATTGCTAGCAAGTTTGGTCGCAAGTGGTCATCCCGAAATTGCTCCATCAGCCAGCAGCGCACCGCGTTGCTTTTGAGATTTGGCAGTACCAATTTTTCAAATTGCGAGCGGTGGAATTCTGGTTCAGCTGCCTGGAGTAGGGTGTGGTTGGTGTAGAGGGTGTGTTTGCGTACGTAAACGATTGCTTCATACAGATTCATGCCGTTGGCGCATAGCTCATCCAGTCGAGCCAGTGCTGCAAAAATGGTTGCGGTTTCGTTGAGTTGAATGACAGCTGGCTTGATGCCAAGTAGCTTCAGGGCTTTATAGCCGCCAAATCCAAGGGCAACTTCTTGGTAGAGTCGGTGATCGCCCGAGCCTTCGCCTTCGTACAATTGTCCAAAGTTTGGCTCTGAGATGGTGACAAATTGCGTTGAGCCGAGTGTCTTGCGAAAGACGCTGAGGCTAGCGTCAGGAAAGCCGGCGGAGCTAACTGAAACCTCATCAATATAATGAAAGCCATACTCCTGGGGCGAGACCTTCTCAACGTATTCAGTTTGTGCGAGGTCGGTAATTTTTTGGTGTGACTCGCTACGGTAAAATGGCGTAACCACCACAAACGGCACTTCTAATTTTTCGGCTACTCGGCGAGTATCTGCTGCCAATACACCCAGCCCGCCACCACCTTTGATGCCGTTAGCTTTATCATAAATCTCCATTGTCCAGTAAACATACGGCCGTGACTCAGACAGTTGATGTGTCAGACTGCTGCGCTCAATCACGTCATAAAATTCGGAGGCGTCTTCGATGTCCTGTGGTTGATATGGTGACGTGTTTGTGTATGAATATGAATCCATGATGCCCTTTTTCGCGGATTGAAATTATCTTAAACTGGTGCGGGTGGGGAGAATCGAACTCCCATCTCAAGTTTGGAAAACTTGCATACTAGCCGCTGTACTACACCCGCAAGCTTGCACTATTGTACCAGAAAGATGCTATAATGTGAACATGCCCTGATAGCTCAGCTGGATAGAGCAGAGGACTTCTAAGCCTAAGGTCGTAGGTTCGAATCCTACTCGGGGCGCCAGAAATGATCAAAGGAGGGTCATATGGATGCTAGTGGTAAACCTCGAATTTCACGTCGGCTGATCCAACGGCTAATGGCGCATCGGCCACAGGCGCAGGCAGCGTTTGGTAATACCGGTCGCAGCCGTCGAGTAAGCGACCGCAACTGCGATCGCCAGCGGATTGGGAATTATCGATCATCAGCGCTGGGTGCACGTGGCTATATGCCGCCAACGAGCACTGACGATACACTGGAAGACCATGACACGACTAGTGATGTCCCACTCTCTAATCGTACCTTTGCGGGTAATTCGCTGCGCCAGGCAGAGCCATCGTCCCCGTCACAAAACTTACGAAATACCCCAGGCGCTGCGCCACTGAGCGGTCAGGCTGGTGGCAATACTATCACTCGGTCGCAACCATCACCTCGATTTCAAGAGCCGCCTTCACGCGGCTATGATCCATTCTCGTAATTAGTACGACTTATTGTACACACTAAAACCCCAGGCAAACTGGGGTTTAATAATTCCTTGGAGGGCCAGGAGGGGCTCGAACCCTCGACACCCTGCTTAAGAGGCAGGTGCTCTAACCAGCTGAGCTACTGGCCCAATCAGTCCAGATTATAGCATAATGAGCGTTAAAAGCAAAATATAACGTCGCACTTTTTGCTATGGACAATGCTTGGGGCGAATGATGGGGCTCGAACCCACGGCCTCCGGAGCCACAATCCAGCGCTCTAACCAACTGAGCTACATCCGCCAAGCTTCCCGATTATACCACAGGTGGTCACTGTCCTCAAGGCGCTCGACGTGCTCATCCTGATTTGCTACAATCAAACAATGAAATCTCTCAATGGTGCAGAACTTGCGTCTTTCATTAAGGAGCGTCAGGCCAAGCAGGTGCGCATGCTCCGTCAAGCACATCACATCCAGCCGCGCCTCGCCATCGTCACCGATTCGGATAATCCGATCATTGCCACCTACATGCGCCTCAAGCAGCGCTACGGCACGGATATTTTGATTGAGGTAGAAATTTGTCGGGTGGCAACTCAGCGGCTGCCGGAGACAATTACGGCGCTGAACCAGCGTGATGACGTCCAAGGAATCATCGTCCAGCTGCCGCTCACCGAGCCAGAGCGGACCGATCAAATTGTGCGGCTGGTGGCGCCAGAAAAAGACGTCGATGGCCTCAATTCTGAGCAAACACGGTTTGATCCGGCAACACCAATGGCCATCAATTGGCTGTTAGCGGGCTATAGCGTGGAGCTGGCCGGTAAGAAGCTGGCGATTGTCGGGCGTGGGCGACTGGTCGGTGCGCCGCTCGAGCGGATGTGGCGAGCATCAGGGCTGGACGTAACGGTATTTAGTCGGGGTGATGATTTATCGCGACTACACGAATATGATGTCATCGTCACGGCAACTGGTGTGGCGGGATTGATCCAGCCGAATATGATCCGACCTGGTGCGGTGGTGGTTGATGCAGGAACCGCCTCGGAGGATGGCAAGATTGTTGGTGACGTGGCACCAGCGAATCGAACACGCACCGATATTCATCTGACACCAGAAAAAGGTGGCGTCGGCCCGCTGACGGTGAGCGCGTTGTTTGATAATGTAATTACGGCATGCCTGCGCCGGGTTAATGCTCGGTAGAAACTCACGGCTTCGCGGTGATTGCCTTGACCTGGGCAACGACTTGGCGCGGGGTGAGATTAGCCTTGACGATATAACCCTGGATGCCAAGTGAACGCATCTCGCGCGGGGCTTCTTCCTCGCCAAGGTTGGTTAGCACGATGACTGGTATCGTCTTGCCCCATGCGTGTGAGCGAATACGCCGCAAAGCTTCGGCTCCGTCCATCTCGGGCATTTGGATATCAAGCAGAATGACATCTGGTCGGAATGATTCAATTAAGCTAACGCCAATGAGCCCATTGCTTGCTAGTCGCACATCAAATCCGTCTGCCTCGAACTTCATGCGGTACATCTGACTGATCGTCGCATCATCCTCGATGATAGCAATTTTAACCATAATTGTATTATAGCAGGCAGTAGTGTATTGTAAAACTATCACTATAAAGGTGGGCAAAGTGGTGGTAGAGCAGCGTGAGGGGGTGAATATTCAGTCGGGTCGTGGTGACTGGGCTAAAATACTGGCCGAAGTGCCAGGGTACGGCATGGAAATTGGTACAGCCGATTGGCAGATTCATCAGGTGTCGATACGTGACCGATATCAGACGCAATCCCACGAGAAGGTAGTGTTGGAGCTAGAAGAGCTGACTGATATGGGCTTTCGTGGTGAGACTGATTTAACGGCGGCAATTAAACGCCAGCGAACGACGATTGATTATACAAATCGAGCGACACGCGAGTTGATCGCTCGGGTTCCCGGTGTTGAAAACTGGTTGGAACTGATACCGACGGCGGCGGCACTGGACCTGTTGTATGATCCGAGCATTGAGCAATTAGCGAATGGCAAGCCGGTTTCGCCGGTGGTGCGCGACTGGGCTTGTAATATTTTGGATGCTCAGGGTATTCGTAGTCGCGGTAAAATTGTTCAGGATATTCTTGCCAGGCATGGTATTGACCAAGTGTCTCCGGGTGCTATAGGACAGCAGTGGGTTAGTCTAGCTTGCGGTGCTGCTCAGCCAGTTTGTCATGCACTCCGGCACATCAAAGAGAGTGGTCATGCTATGCCGCAAGTCACACTGGTTGATCTTGATCGGTCGGCGCTCAAGGCCGCAAAAACGTATGCTCAGGCGACGGAAGTTGGGCAGTTTACTCACATTCTCTGTATGAATATTCTGCGCCCTCAGGGTGTAGCCCTGTCCGTATTAGACGCGCAAACGAATGTGGCAACTCAGGCACTGCGGCAGCAGGTTGGTCTTGAGGCGGCTGCATATGATGCAGTCGATGCCGTTGGGATTTTGGAGTACGTGCCTGAGGAGCTTTCAAGTGGAAGTCCGACGGCGCTGCAGGTTAATGCCGCAACTTTCTTGGCCCATGCTGCTCAACTGGTGAAACCTGGCGGGCTACTGCTCGTTGGCAATATGCGTGATACGCATCCGCAGCTGGGCTTTACACTGAATGTCGTACAGTGGCCATATATCCAGCCTCGGTCAATCGAAACAATGCAGCGGATCGTCAGGGCGGCGGATCTGAGCGATTGGCAGGTCGATGTCTATTGTCCCAGTGATGGCGTCTATGCGCTATATGCTATGCATAAACCGAAGGTTGGTGATACACTAGAAATATGACGAGGGAGTGGGCATGGAAATAGCGGGGCTGATCATTGCTGGAGTGATGTCGCTGGTGTTTGGCCTCATGGTCGTGGCTAATCAGCCACGCCAGCCGGCAACCCGATTCTTTTTTGTGCTGACGGTCGGTATCGCGCTGTGGGCATTGGGTATCGCGGCATTTTTAGCGACTAATGTGCTGGCGGCGGCATTGGTATATCTGAGAGTTTACTATATTGGAGCAGCGCTGATCGCGGCAGCCATGATCTCGGTGGCGGCTCACATCGGTGCACGGCGAACAACGAAATACGTGCCAGTCACTGCCTGGGTGTTATTTGGCATTATTGCCTCGATGATTATCGTGCGAGTTGACTGGCTGATAGCGCAGGTGGCGCTGAATGACCATACGGTTGTGATCCATCCGATCGGCTATTTCATCTATATGGCGTATTTCATGCTGCTGTTTTTGGTGGCACTTATCATCCTCGCACATCAAGCTCGTCGTCGCAGCGCACTCTTGGTGCGCTCTCAGCTACGACTTATTTCCTATGCCTATGGAATTGCTGGCAGCGTAGGCATGGTATTTAATTTACTGCTGCCGGCTGTCGGTTGCTATGACCTCATCTGGATTGGGCCACTGAGCACCTTTATTTTTATACCGTTGGCGTACCTGACGATTGTCAAGCATCGTCTCTTCGGTCTGAAAGATGCAGCGGTACGAACAATTGCGTACGCCATGCTGCTAAGCTTACTAACGATCGTATACTACGTGGCAACCTACAGTATTTCGGCAATTATCAGTGCATTGAGTGGTCACGATACCGGCGGGATACCGGGATTTTGGGGTGTACTGGCTGCGTTATTTTTAGGATTCCTGTTTCAGCCGACCAAGCAGTTTTTTGACCGGCTAACCGACAAGCTATTTTATCGGCAAGGCTATACTATCGAAAGCTTTGTTGATGAAATTGGTCAAATCTTACTCCATACGATGGGACTGCGACTGCTGACGACTCGACTGGCAGCGTGTTTGACGCGGCTTATCAAGGCGCGTCAGGTGATTTTTGCGGTGTATGATGATGGTCGGTTTCGGATATTTGGCTCGCATGGACATACCCGTCCGCCGCAGGTAGACCTAACGGAATTAGCGGTGCAGTATCAGCTTGAGCAACTCGATGACGTAGCGGTCGTTGAGTCACTACCAGATCGGTTGCGACGGACGATGAAGCTGCAAAAAATTGCTATTATCATGACACTATCATTGCAGGATGACATAGTTGGTTTTGTGTTGATCGGTGAGAGTCAGAAGAAGAACTATGTCGAGCGTGACCTCTCGATGCTTCGGGCGGTTCGTGGTGAGCTAGCGATTGCCATTAAAAATGCTCAGTCGATGGAGGAAGTGAATGAATTGAATACTGAGTTGCAGCAGCGTATCGAGGCGGCAACGCAGGAGCTGCGGATGAGCAACCAGCAGCTACAGCGGCTGGATGAGGCAAAAAATGAGTTTATTTCTATGGCATCACATCAGCTACGGACACCACTAACTAGCATCAAAGGCTATCTCGATATGCTACTCCAAGGTGATCTCGGCCCAGTTCGTCCGACTCAAAAAGCTGTTCTGCGCGAAGCCTTTTCCTCGAGTGAGCGCATGGTGCAGCTGATCAATGACTTTCTCAGCATCTCTCGCTTACAGACTGGGACATTCACCATAAATCGTCAGCTGGCTAGTCTCAGCGATATTGTACGAAGTGAGGTGGCCTTACTGAAGGTTGTCGCCAAGCAGCATACTATCACTCTATCGGTTCACATTGATGAAGATGTTCCAACTCTAGACATTGATGCTGAAAAAATCCGTCAGGTTGTCATGAACATGATTGATAATGCGATCTTTTATTCTAAAGAACGAACAACTGTCAACGTGTCGCTTTCCTGTGATACGCATGAGGTAGTATTTACCGTTGAAGATCAAGGTATCGGTGTGCCAAAAGCCGAACAGTCTGGTGTGTTTGGTAAATTCTTTCGTGCCTCAAATGCTCGCAAGCGTCGTCCTGATGGCACGGGTGTGGGCTTGTTTCTGGCGCGTAAAGTCGTGCTGGAACATGGCGGCTCGATGATTTTTACCTCAAAAGAAAACAAGGGTAGCACGTTTGGTTTTCGTCTGCCACTTGATCAGCCGCGGACAAGAAAAAGGCGACAAATCGCCAAGAAAGGTCTACCGGAATAAACTGGTAATACCAGTGATAATCACAATGATAATGACGACCACTACTATACCGATACCAATACCACGCAGTAATTTCTTGCGTTCATATAGCCATTGACCAGTCGATGAGCGGCTAACGGCCTGGATACGCGTGACACTGGGCCGTGTAGTTGCGGCGTCAACACCAGTGTATTTCTTGGAGCGTTTTTTCTTCTGTTTTGCCATAATGATAGTATACCATGAAATACTCCTCGGAGTACGAGGAGTATTGAGATCAAGTCGCTAGCTTACACATGACGCCGGCTGATGAGATAGGCGACTCCGGCAGTCAGCAGGGCGCCAAGTCCTAAGCCGCCGACAAGCGCATCAGTAGCATTACCAGTCCGTGGCAATTCCCCGACGGCTGTTGGTGTAGCAGGCTCAGTGGGTTGCGTGCTGTTCGGGACTGATGAGGGCTGCTGATTATCGTTGGTTGATGGTTGACTCGATTGGTCTGGTGCTTTTGGCTCAGGTGTCGGTGTAGTCGGCTGAGTTGGGGTTGTTGGTTGTACTGGTATTGGCTGCTTCGGGTCAGCTGGCGCCGGCTTTGGTTGCGGTGTTGGCTCTTCCGGCTTTGGCTGTGGGGCCGGGGTCTGTGGCTTGACTGCCTCTATCGTAGCACCGTTACAGTTGTTGTTGCCTCCGAGCGAGATTTGATCACTCTTAATGCAGGTCGTACTGGTTAGTGTGCCTGCGACATATTGCTTGATAATAGCGTCAACGGTAAATGTTTTTGATTCATTTGGCTTGAGCTCACCAATCAGCGTCTGCCAGGTATTATTCTGAATTGTACCAGCAGAAGCCTTTAGGTAGGTTACGCCCTGTGGCGCGGTATTGGTAACGTATACATCATGTATCGTGGCAGTCCCCGTGTTAGTAACGGTTACCTGGTAGGTGAAGGTTTCATTGACGGCAACTGTTTTGTGCTGTGCGCCACCGACAGTAGTCTTGACGGCAAATCCCAGTGTAATTTTTGGCGGATTATTTGGGGTTGGCTCAGGTTTTGGGTCAACTGGTTTCGGGCCTGGAGTCGGTTTTGGTGCTGGAGCCGGAGCTTCGCCAGGGACTGTGACCTGTTTGGTGCAGGCGTCGCTAGTTACCATTTCTTCTTTACCATTCACATCAACGACAATAAAGGCCTTGACGGTGTATGTACCCGGGGCAAAGCCCTTGAACTCATTGCCGGTTTGATATACCTCCTTGCCACTAGCATCGTAAACGTTATAAATTGTTGTTTTGTATGTTGCGCCATCACGGGCGGAGTATTTAACCGAAAACTTGAAATTATTAGCCGAGAACTGATCAATATTAAGTACATTACAGCTATAAACTGGCGTTGGTTTTGTGGTCGCCGGTGTTTGTGTGCTGGTATTAGTATTAGTTGAACGGTCAGAATCGAGCGCCCATAATGTGGTCGGTACTACTGTTGCAATCGCAACCATCGCCAAAACTGCATAGTGGCGAAGTGACAGCGAGCGGAATAGTGATGACAATTTTTGCATAACTTCCTCCTTTATCCTTAAAACTCTATGTAGAATACATCAAAACATTGAAAAAGTCAATTTTGCCACGATATTGAACCCTAGACACAGTATCACCAATCTGCTACAATACAACCTGTTTGATGGCCTCATCGTCTAACGGTCAGGACACCAGGTTTTCATCCTGGCAATCGGAGTTCGATTCTCCGTGAGGTCACCATTTTTATGAGATGCTTATCTCGTTCGTATTTGCAGTAGCTCGCTTAGCTTTGATAGCGAGCTATTTTCATTGACGTCAAAACGTAAAAATACTCTGGTATAATAGACAGTAGGACACTTCAAAAAGAAAGGAGAAAATCCTCGAATGACAAAGACGACAGCCACGATTACAAAGAATAAACCTAAGAAACAAGCTGCATCTTCACCAGAGCGTAATATTCGATGTGAGGCAGTCATTGTCATTGAGGCAGCAATACTTGTTTGTTCAACGGGGGTATTCATAGGTCAGCTACCGCTATTCTTTCGAAACCTCCAGGATATGCCTTTATTACTGGCTGTCATTGGCGTAGCTATCGCATCACTCCTTGTCCAAGGCCTCATTGTCTTGAAGCAGTCCCGTCGAACTGATCAGTACCAGCAACGCATCGCTGCGCTTGCCATGACTGTGGTGTATCCGGTGGTGCAATTCATTATATTTGTGCTACTCTATACCTCTCAAGTTGGCCCATTTAGTTCAGCGCTTCGAGAAGCTACCCGTGCGATATTTAGTGCTATACTAGCCTTTAATAACTCGCTCCCAGCTATTTTGTTTATGGTGGTATGTACGTCCATTGGCTCACTGTGGCTATGGAAGATTATTGTAATGCCCAAGGCATCATACTGGCAGCCGCGTTCAGCCGATCAACTATCTGAGGCGGAGAACATTAAGCAGGAGCGGGGACTACGTTGTCGTAAGATTGGCGTGACTTTGATGGTGCGGGTGCCACTTGCGCTCATAGGTGCGTTCGTGCTTGTCGTGGCGCTTTTATATATTGTTCATGCCACTATTCTCTTTGTTATAATGATGGTAATGTCTGCAGTGATGCCATATGCAGTTATATTGAGTTTTGTTGTTGGGTTGGTGTATATGCTAAAGGGTGAGGTGTATTATAGAGTAAAACATTGACAAATAACAAAGTGATCGCGTATAATGGTAACAAGCTTGCGCTCATATCGTGGTCATACCTCGTAAGCGTGGGCCTACCAGAACGGTCGTACGGATACGGAAAACTAATCGTTTAGCAATATCAACTAATTATTAGGTCGACAATGTATCCCGTTCTTATGCGAGAAGAAAGACTTATTATGGTAGTTAGTGTTGATGGAGACATTAGCACGGGAGAAGCGTTATTCGTAATCAAGCATCTGCCTATCGGGGCAAAAGACTCAAATTAAGCGCAGTATCTGCGTACGGTGGGATTTTTCTATTAGTTATTTCATTCCTGGCGCTGAGCTACCAGACAGGTGGCGTCGCTAGCCAGCAAGGCTCGGTCTCAGCCTCTCAGCCAGTTGCACCGTCTACTAGTGCGACACACGAGACGAATAAGGTCTCGGTGGATCAGCTGGCCGCCGCTAACGCAGTGACTGATCTTGCTGAGAAAGTTAATTTGCCGACCGCTGGTGATTTACGTGAAGCGACAGCAACATTATCAATCAAGAAAGAATTGGCTCAGGGTGATACCGAGGTCATTTCTAAACCGCAGATTATCCAGCCAGAAAAGTCTGCTCAGCGTGGCATCAAGACCTATGTTACCAAACAGGGCGATACGGTTGACTCCATCGCTAAGAAGTTTAACGTGACAGCTCAAACGGTACGATGGGCCAACAATACGACGTCTGATGCAGTTGAAGCCGGCAAAACATTGACTATTCCGATGGTTGATGGCGTGGTCTATACCATTAAGGATGGCGATACCATTGAGAAATTAGCAGAAAAATATAAGGCAAATCCTGAGCGGGTGGCGTTGTATAACGACCTCGCGAGTGGTGTGCCACTTGCGAAAGATACGCGAATTGTCTTGCCGGGTGGTGTGTTGCCAGAGAATGAACAACCAGGCTACGTGGCGCCACGCTCGGGTCGTCGCGGTCGTAACGCAGGGCAGACAGGTGGTGGTGCAGTTGGTGGCGTAAACTACGGTTATGCTCGGGCATCAGTTGGTAATAGGTACGCTCTTGGTAACTGTACATGGTATGTGTATGAGCGACGAGCGGCACTTGGTCGACCGATCGGTAGCTTCTGGGGCAATGCAACATCGTGGGCAGCAAGCGCCCGGTCGGCAGGGTTTGTTGTTAATCACACACCAGAACCAGGGGCAATCTTCCAGACAACATGGGGTGGCGGCGGCCTTGGTCACGTTGGTATAGTCGAGCGGATTGAAGGCGGTACAATTTATGTCAGTGATATGAATTATGCTGGGTACAACATCGTGACGCATCGAACAATCCCGATGTCTGAGGTCGGCCGGTATAACTTTATCCACTAGGATGTTCTAAAAATTATGAAGCGCCTCCGCTATCTCTTGGGGGCGCTTTTTGGTATACTAAAATTATGTTTGTAGATACAGCGAAGGTGTTCATACGAGCTGGCAAAGGCGGCAATGGCGCAGTCAGCTTTCGGCATGAGAAATATGTTGATAAAGGTGGTCCTGATGGTGGCGATGGTGGACGTGGCGGTGATGTGGTGTTTTTGGCGACCAAAGACCTGAATACACTGCTGAATTTTCGCTATAAACCAGAGTTAAAAGCAGAGAATGGTGGCGATGGCAGCAAGCGCAATAAGCGTGGCAAGAGCGGCTCGCCGCTGGTCGTCAAAGTACCAATGGGTACACTGGTCAAGCGTGACGGCAAGGTGGTGGCTGATTTAACGGCAGACCAACAACGAGTAGTGGTTGCTCGAGGTGGTGATGGTGGTTTTGGCAACGCACACTTTACATCAAGCACACGCCAAGCGCCAAAGATTGCTGAACTCGGCGAGGTGGGCGAAGAATTTGAGGCAGAACTGGAATTGAAATTGCTGGCCGACGTTGGCTTGGTTGGGTTCCCGAATGCTGGTAAATCGACATTCTTGAGCGTGGTTTCTAACGCTCGCCCGGAGATTGCTAATTACGAGTTTACGACATTGACGCCAAATCTGGGCGTGGCAGATGTTGATGATGGGTCAATGTTGATCGCTGACATCCCGGGGCTGATTGAGGGTGCCTCAGAAGGTAGGGGTTTGGGTGATCAGTTCCTGCGCCATGTTGAGCGGACGGCCGTGTTGCTGCACATGATCGATGCGTATAGTGACGACCCGGCGGAAAAATATCAAACCATTCGCCGCGAGCTGGAAAAATATTCTGAAGAATTAGCGGCGCGTCCAGAAATCATTGCCCTGACGAAGTGTGAAGGGCTGGATGATGAGATTATTGCCATGCAGTCAACGGCATTACAAAACGTAGCGAACGGTTCGCCAGTGGTGGCCATTTCGTCACAAACACACGCTGGTGTGACTGAGCTGCTGCGTTTGCTGCGCCGTGAAGTTACTGTATATCGGGCACGTGAGGCGGAGATGGTTGAGGAAGAGGGCAATGATTTGCCGGTAATTGCTCTGGATGCACGAGCAGCGTCTGATGCTTGGACAGTAGAACGGATTGTTGGTGATACACGTGAAGCTGCAGACGAGGAAGATGTGGTTAGCTTCATCATCCACGGCGCTAAAATTGAAAAGTTTGCTCGCCGCACTAACTTTGATCAATATGAATCGGTCAATCGCCTGCGCGATATCATGCGAAAAATGGGCATTACTCACGAGCTAATTCGTCAGGGTGCAGTTGGTGAGACCGTGGTGCAGATTGGCGAATCGATGCCGTTTACGCTGGTTGAGCAGTAAAAGAGATCCATATATTAAAGAATGGAGCAGGCCGCTGCTTTACCCCTGGTTGTTATAACAGGTAACTCACAGGGCCGGGATGTCAGTTAATACATAGTTCCACGATAAGGTGTAAACACTGGATCGGCCGTGGCTTCTTTTGGGTGAAGGCCAACGGGTATCTGTGCCGGCTCACAAAACCGAAGAACAGAGGATTGTTGATTGTATGTTATACTAGACTTAGTTAGGAGCGGGTTTATGAATGATACGATTTTTAAGAATAAGAAGATTCATCAGGCGACACTGTTAGCATACAGGGGTGATAAGAAAATTGCAGAGCTATCAAAAGGTGATATGACCAGCGATTCGCCATTTGTGATTGCAAGCATCTCAAAGCTATATACCGATGCACTAGCCTTCTGGCTGATTGATCAAAAACAGCTTAGCTATACTTCACGGTTGATAGAGCTGTTGCCGGTGACTATGGTTGGTGGTTTACCAAATGTCGATGGGGTAACGCTGCGGCATTTGATTGATCAGACTTCAGGCTTTGCAAATTACGAGATAGATAAATTACTAGACGGTACGGTGTTGTTTAAGGAAGTCTTGCAACACGACCGTCTAGTGAACGTAGAGAATGCGTTGAAAATGGTAGCCGAGTTGCCGCCAAAAGGTAAACCCGGTGAGCGTGCTTATTACGCCGATATCAACGCACTCCTAATCGGCGAGATCTGTCAGTGTGCTACTGGTAAGACATTGCCTAAGCTGCTCGAAGAAATTATCTGCCAACCGCTTGGCTTCACTAAGACGCACTACCATACGTTATCTGAAAAGGACATCATG
>ERZ773010.1288-NODE-1288-length-15948-cov-19.209904_pt1 | contig 15948 bp, 15 predicted proteins | sample MGYA00580842_ERZ773010 | MGnify/ENA primary metagenome ERZ773010 (study PRJEB29015, sample SAMEA2737982) | human oral metagenome | biome: human oral; feature: human-associated habitat; material: dental | place: China | collected 2107 ...
CCGGCCTACTTCAACGACAGCCAACGTCAAGCCACCAAAGACGCAGGCCGCATCGCCGGTTTGGACGTAAAACGCATCATCAACGAGCCGACCGCAGCCGCTTTGGCATTCGGCATGGACAAAGGCGACAACAAAGACCGCAAAGTAGCCGTATATGACTTGGGCGGCGGTACCTTCGATATTTCCATCATCGAAATCGCCAACCTCGACGGCGACAAACAATTCGAAGTATTGGCAACCAACGGCGACACCTTCTTGGGTGGTGAAGACTTCGACCAACGCCTCATCGACCACATCATCGCCGAGTTCAAAAAAGACCAAGGCATTGATTTGAAACAAGACGTGATGGCATTGCAACGCCTGAAAGAAGCTGCCGAAAAAGCCAAAATCGAATTGTCCAGCGGCCAGCAAACCGAAATCAACCTGCCGTACATCACCATGGATGCAACCGGCCCGAAACACTTGGCAATGAAAATTACCCGCGCCAAATTCGAGAGCCTGGTTGAAGACCTGATTGCCCGCTCTATTGAGCCTTGCCGCACCGCATTGAAAGATGCCGGCTTGAGCACCAGTGACATCGACGACGTAATCTTGGTCGGTGGTCAGTCCCGTATGCCGAAAGTACAAGAAGCCGTTAGAGACTTTTTTGGCAAAGAGCCTCGCAAAGACGTGAACCCTGACGAAGCCGTTGCCGTAGGCGCAGCGATTCAAGGCGAAGTGTTAAGCGGCGGCCGCAGCGACGTATTGCTGCTGGACGTAACGCCCCTGTCTTTGGGTATCGAAACCATGGGCGGCGTGATGACCAAGCTGATTCAGAAGAACACCACCATCCCAACCAAAGCGTCGCAAGTGTTCTCTACCGCCGAAGACAACCAAAGCGCAGTAACCATCCATGTACTGCAAGGTGAACGCGAACGCGCCTCCGCTAACAAATCTTTGGGGCAGTTCAACTTGGGCGACATCGCACCCGCACCGCGCGGTATGCCGCAAATCGAAGTAACCTTCGACATTGACGCCAACGGCATCCTGCACGTTTCCGCCAAAGACAAAGGCACCGGCAAAGCCGCCAACATCACCATCCAAGGTTCTTCAGGCTTGAGCGAAGAAGAAATCGAACGCATGGTGAAAGATGCCGAAGCCAATGCCGAGGAAGATAAAAAATTGACTGAATTGGTCGCTTCCCGCAACCAAGCCGAAGCCCTGATTCACTCCGTGAAAAAATCTTTGGCCGACTACGGCGACAAACTCGACGCAGCCGAGAAAGAAAAAATCGAAGCCGCGCTGAAAGAAGCCGAAGAAGCCGTGAAAGGCGACGACAAAGCCGCCATCGACGACAAAGCCGAAGCACTGGGCGCAGCCAGCCAAAAACTGGGCGAAATGGTTTACGCACAAGCGCAAGCCGAAGCCCAAGCAGGCGAAAGCGCACAAGCCGAACCGTCTTCCGCCAAGAAAGACGACGACGTGGTAGATGCCGACTTTGAAGAAGTAAAAGACGACAAGAAATAATTGAGGTCGTCTGAAAAAGCGCGAATCGTAAGGTTCGCGCTTTTTTACGTCTATAACAAATAAACTTATTTATCGATACATATTCGAAACAACCAATCTATATCTGTAATCCGCTGTTGATTTCTGACACCTTTAACCCAAGCCCATTTTTTCCCTATTGGATTCAAAGCGGGACTATAAGGCGGCAGCCACGGTATGGCCTTTCTCCTTCAAAACCGCTAAAGCCCCACCTTATGGAAAGCCGCATTATCCATCACCATGACCTTGCTTTGCGCCTGAGAGGTGCTTTGAGTACAGGAGGACGTTTCCAAAGCGTGATAGAGGAAATGACGATGCCGAATTCCTTTGCCACTTTGTGGATCGTCCACCCTTGGTGTAGTTTTTTCGAGTATGAGTTGTTTGAAGTCTTCTGAATAAGCCATGAAGTGATTTTATCGATAAAAAGTTTATTTGCTATAACTTCCAGATTCGGGAATCCGACGTTTTAAAACCACAGGAATAAAATTTAAACAGGCGGGCACGTCGGATATTTTGTCGGATATGGATATTGGTTCTATGATTTATGTCTGTTTGTCAAGTTACCTGTTTTGGAAAGCAGAAAACCTTTAAATTATTTTACTTTGTATATTTAAATATTTTTTTGTTTGTATTTTAGTTTGAGCACGTGAGTAGGTTGTTTGGTATGATGTTGTCACGGTGCAACATTAGAAAATCTAGGTGGAAATATCAAGAATACATAATATTTTGATTTTAATGAATAATTAATGTAAAATTAGTCGCGCATTTGATGGGTTTGTTTTATTTTTTGCTTGTTTGTTTATTTATTTGTTGTAGAATTTCTTTTGACTGTTAAAAGTCATTAACTTAAATTAATTATTAAATCTTCAAGTTTAAGGATTCGAATTTATGAACAAAACAATCAAAACAACAGCGTTGGTTTGTGCAGCCTTATTCGCGGTAACCGCGTGCAGCAGCGGTGGCAGCAGCGGTCCGGAAACTAATCCTACTCCTTCTACCCCTTCCAAACCGAATACACCTTCCAAGCCTGCAACACCTGCAAATCCTGCGGTTCCGTCTAATCCTGCAACACCTTCCAAACCGGCAACCCCCGCAACTCCGAGTGCATCTGTCGGCGGTGCCGCTCTAAGCGTCAAAGCAGGTCAATTAGCCATTACAAAGTTTACTACTGTTGTCGGTGATATGAAAACCAGCATTACTGTGGATGGTCACAAGATTGATTTATCTAAAGCTAACGAGGCTTCTACTTTCTATAACTTTCTAGGTAATGATGATCTGAATGCCCGTCATACTACCATTAGCGGTAAAAAATACAGTCATGTCCGCTTTGGTCATGAATATTGGGTCTCTCCAACACTTCCAGAGGGTAACCGTGACACCCATTTTGCTGTCGGTAACATAACTCCGATCAGTGGTGTAGATGCTATGCCGACTTCAGGCAAGGCGACTTATGTGGGAGATAGTGTATTAGGTTGGGATGTTTTAGATGCTAAGTTTAATGTGGATTTTGGGAGTAAAACCATTACGGGGGTCATAAATAATGAAGCGAAAAGCCTGTATGAGAGAGTTCCGTTGAAAGGTACGATTTCCGGAGCATCCTTTAATGGTGATGAAAACGGGATTAGTATGAAGGGGAATTTCTACGGACCTAAAGCCGCAGAGCTTGGTGGTGTGTTCCGTTTTGAACGAAATAATGGTACTGGTTTCAGTGGTGCATTCGGCGCGAAAAAACAATAATCAGCCGTTTCTGACCGTCCGGCATCCTGCCGGACGGTTTGTTTTGTTAGAGGTCGTCTGAAAATACTTTTCTTGTTTTCAGATGGTTCTCAACTAAGAGGGAACTTTATGCGCTATTCGCTTTTAGCATTAGCATTATATGCTGTGGCATCCCATGCCTCAGCTGCCCCTGCTCCTCACGACGAAATCCTCCCTGACCTTAACCGCGACCAAATCCGTCAGGCGGAACGTCAGAACGCTGAAACAACTGTTCAGCCGCAACAGAATCAGGTTTCAATGTCGTCTGAAGAACTGATTCGGCATCCCGAAATGCTGACTGATGCGATGGATACCGCCCTGGCGCGCCAGAATATCGACAACATCCGCTTCCTGCTGCCGCTCTACCGCCGCATGGAAGGGCACGACGAAACCATGGCATCCTATGCCGGCGCAATCCTCTACCGCGCAGACGGCGATTACAAGGCGGCGGAACAGGGTTTCCGCAACATCATCAAAGAACATCCCGATTACGCCCCCGTACGCCTGCAACTGGCGCTGACTCTCTCACAAGACGGCAAAGCGCGTGAAGCGGCGAAAGAATTGCAGGAAGTCCGTAAGACCCCCGACCTGCCTGAGCCGACGAAAGAATATCTAGGCGAATTCGACAAATACCTGAAAAAAGACCGTGCCTGGCATTTTGACGGCAACCTTTCCTACGTCCGCGACAATAACGTTTCCCGCGCCCCGCGCGAACGGATTTACGGCGGTTTCGAGTTTGAAGAACCGCGTACCGCGCACGGTATCGTTTACGATGTTTCTGCCCAGAAAAATATACTGCTCAACGGACATTGGATCTGGAAGAACAGTCTTTCTGCAGGCGGCAAATTCTATTGGGACGCGCACGATTACGACGATTTGATCGTCCGTGCCGAAACAGGCGCAGGCTGGCGCAACCGCAAACAGGAAATTTCACTGTCGCCGTTTTATGAAAAACGTTGGTATGGTACCGAGCCATACTCTGGCACCGCAGGCGGCGTCCTGCGCTATTCACATATGCTGTCGTCCAAATGGTGGATATTCGGCGCATGGCAGTCTGGTTACCGCAGGCACAAAGACCGCGGATTTCTGGACGGGGTAAATCATGCCGCTTCCGCCTCGGTGTTATACCGCAGGACAGACAAAGAATATTTCGTGTTCGGCACAGGTAAAGGTTACAGCAGCGCGCGCGACCGTTCCGATGCTTATGAGTTTGAAAACCTGCGCGCAGGATGGACGAAGTCATGGGGCAAGTCGGGCGAATTCTCGACCTCGCTCAACGGTACGGTACAGTACCGCCGCTATCAGGCAGAAGACATTTTCAACATCAAACGTCTCGACCGCGAAACTTATGTCCACTTGGCGGCAGGGCATAAGAAACTGTCCTGGAAAGGCTTTACCCCACGTCTGAACTGGGCATGGACGCACGTCCACAGTAACCATTTTTATTATCGTCAAGACCAACACCGCGTATTTTTGGATGTAACCAAGCAGTTTTAAGGTAAGCAGGTAGATTAAAGGTCGTCTGAAAACCCAGTTTTCAGACGACCTTTTTGTGTCAAACCCGTTGGCTTACGCAGGCATTTTGTATAGATTGAATTTCCGAATATGACATTTTCAAAATTGCATAACAAATAAACTTATTTATCGATACATATTCGAAACAACCAATTTATATCTGTAATCCGCTGTTGATTTCTGACACCTTTAACCCAAGCCCATTTTTTCCCTATTGGATTCAAAGCGGGACTATAAGGCGGCAGCCACGGTATGGCCTTTCTCCTTCAAAACCGCTAAAGCCCCACCTTATGGAAAGCCGCATTATCCATCACCATGACCTTGCTTTGCGCCTGAGAGGTGCTTTGAGTACAGGAGGACGTTTCCAAAGCGTGATAGAGGAAATGACGATGCCGAATTCCTTTGCCACTTTGTGGATCGTCCACCCTTGGCGTAGTTTTTTTCGAGTATGAGTTAGTTTGAAGTCTTCTGAATAAGCCATGAAGTGATTTTATCGATAAAAAATTTATTTGCTATATTTGAAGGCGTATGCCGGCTGCTGCACGGAAAATTTCTTTACAATGAACAAGAGGCCGTCTGAAAAACCTTTCAGACGGCCTCTGTATCTGAAAAGCGTCAGCCCAGCGTTACCATTTCAATCTGCTCCATACTGCGGCCTAAGAAACGCTCGCCGATGGTGCGGAAGCGCAGCGGAATGTCGCTGACGTAGAAACGGTAATCCGGTTCGGGATTGTCCGTATTAAGCAGTCCGGCTTGGGCCAGTGCTTTGGCGGCGGCCTCGGCGGTAGTGATGGCGGAATCGACCAATGTTACGTCGGGGGCTTCCTGACGGATGAGCGGTTTGAGCAGCGGGAAGTGGGTACAGCCGAGTACCAAGGTGTCGATGTTGTCCACCAGCAGCGGTTTCAGGTATTCGCGGGCGGTCAGGCGGGTTACTTCGTGGTCGAGCCAGCCTTCTTCTACCAGCGGGACGAGCAGGGCGGCGGCTTGGGTGCGTACCAATGTGTCGGGGTTGCGGCTGTGGATGGCGCGGGCGTAAGCGTTGCTGTTGACGGTGGTGTTGGTGGCGATGATGCCGATTCGGTTATTGCGCGTGGTGGACAGTGCGGCTTCGGCTCCCGCCGAAATAACGTCGAGCACGGGCATATTGCCTGCCTTTTGACGGATTTTCTGGCCTGCGACTGCGGCGATGGTGTTGCAGGCGATGATAAGCGCCTTGACGTCCTGTTCCAGCAGGAAGTCGACGATTTGCAAAGCGAAGGTTTCGATGGTGGCGCGGGATTTGGTGCCGTAAGGAACGCGGGCGGTATCGCCGAAATAAACGATGTTTTCCATCGGCAGGCGTTCCATCAGTGCGCGGACGTTGGTCAGCCCGCCGACGCCGGAATCAAATACCCCGATGGGGCGCTGTTTGCTGGTGCTCATATTGTATGCGGTGTGATGGGTTCGGGGGTATTGTACACGTTTTCAGACGGCCTTTTCATCCGTATCGGGCCGGCGGTTCTTCAGGCCGTCTGAAAATGGAATGCGGCAGGATTTTGCATACGCACGCGTTTTCCGTTTTCAGACGGCCTCTTGCGCGCGGTCTTAATCTAAATTTATCTTTTTGAAGGTTTGCAAACACGCGTCAATCCAGCATAATTACCACTTTATAATTCCGACAAGGCCGGTTTCATGGATTTTGGTGCACCCGTTTCCCGTTTTCTGCCCGACGAAGAAGCCACCCTGCAACTGGGGGCGGACTGGGCGGGAACGCTGGCGGCACCATTGACGGTTTATCTGCAAGGCAGCCTGGGGGCGGGCAAAACGACGTTTACCCGCGGCCTGTTACGCGGCTTGGGGTATGCGGGCGCAGTCAAAAGCCCGACTTATACTATAGTCGAATCCTATATTCTGCCGCAATTCGCACTGCATCATTTCGATTTGTACCGTTTCGCTTCGCCCGAAGAATGGGAAGATGCGGGTTTGGACGAGTTGTTCGCTTCCGACTGCGTCTGTTTAATCGAATGGCCGCAGCAGGGCGGCGGATTTACCCCGCCGGCGGATATTACCGTTTCACTCAACCACACCGACGGCGGCAGAACCTGTACGCTGACCGCCCATACTGCCAACGGCCGAAAAAGTTTAGAAGCATGGTTAAACTGACCCGAAGACAAATCGTCCGCCAAGCGGCCGGTTTCCTATTTGTCCTGACCCCGATTTCCGCCGCGCTCGCCAAAGCATCTCCGCCGCCGCAATTTGCTGCCGTGCGTATCTGGCCGGCGCAGGCCTATACTCGTATCACCATCGAAGCGACCCGCGCCCTGAGTTACCAGCATTTTACGCTGGATAATCCCAGCCGTTTGGTGGTGGACATCGGCGGTGCCAGCATCAACAGTGTGTTGCAAGGCATTTCGAGCAAAGTCCAACCCTCCGACCCCTATATCCGCAGCGTGCGTGCCGGACAAAACACGCCGACCACCGTGCGCGTGGTCATCGATCTCAAGCAGGGCGTGAATGCGCAGGTGTTCACCCTGACGCCTGTCGGCGGATTCAAATATCGTCTGGTCATCGACCTTTACCCCCAGCATACCGCCAATTCGGACGACCCGATGATGGCGCTGCTCAACGGCAATGCGCCTCCGCCGCAAACTCCGCGTCCGTCGCAACAGCCGGAACGGGAACCTTACGTCCCGTCAGAAACGGCGCCCCGCCGCGGCGGCCGCCGTCCGATTGTGATGCTGGACCCCGGACACGGCGGTGAAGACCCCGGTGCAATCAGTGCGGGCGGTTTGCGCGAAAAACATGTGGTGTTGTCGATTGCGCGCGAAGCCAAAAGGCGCCTCGAATCGCTGGGTTACACGGTTTATATGACGCGCAACGAAGACGTGTTCATCCCGCTCAATGTGCGGGTTGCCAAGGCAAGGGCGCGCAGGGCGGATGTGTTCGTTTCCATCCACGCCGATTCGTTCACCAATCCGACCGCGCGCGGCACGGGAGTCTATATCCTGAATCCGCGCGGTGCGTCGAGTGCCGCGGCGAAATTCCTCGCCCAGACGCAGAACAACGCCGATGCCGTCGGCGGCGTGCAGAGCAGCGGCAACCGTCATGTAGACAATGCCATTCTCGATATGACGCAGACCGCCACCATGAAAGACAGCCGCAGGCTCGGCCAATCGGTGTTAAGCCAGTTGGGGCAGCTCAACAAGCTGCACAAAGGGCGTGTGGACGAAGCCAATTTCGCCGTATTGAAAGCACCCGACATTCCGTCTATTCTGGTCGAAACCGCATTCTTGTCCAATCCCGACGAAGAGCGGCTGCTGGCCAGCGCGTCGTTCCGCCAGCAATGCGCGCAGGCGATTACCACGGGCATTCAGCATTATCTGAACACCGCAACTTTGCACCGGTAAAGGCGTTGCAAGTCCACCGAGAGGCCGTCTGAAAACGTTTCAGACGGCCTCTGTCGTCGATTGGGCGGGCATACGGACAAGAAAGCCGGCCCGCCGCCCCAAGCCCGTACAAAAAATGTATAATGACCGCCGTTAATTCCTATTTTCTGCCGTCAAACAAAAGCAGCCGCTACCCCTTCCGCTGTTTCACATCTTAATCAATGCCGCGCACAACGCCGCAGTTTCCGGCAGAAATATTTTCATCACAACCGCATTCTTAAAGAAAGAACAATCATGGCATTATCAATGGACGACCGCGACGGCAAAATTTGGTTCAACGGCGATCTGGTCGAGTGGCGCAGTGCGACCACGCATGTTCTGACTCACACCCTGCACTACGGCATGGGCGTCTTCGAAGGTGTGCGCGCCTATGAAACTCCGGACGGCCCGGCAATTTTCCGCCTGCAAGATCACACCAAACGCTTGTTTAACTCGGCGAAAATCGTCGGTATGCAGCTGCCGTTTACTGAAGAACAGATTAATCGGGCGCATATTGATGTCGTTAAAGCCAATAATCTGGCTTCCTGCTATTTCCGTCCGATGGCTTATTACGGTTCCGGCAAGCTGGGCGTCGCGCCGAAACAGGACGACGTCCAAGTCATCCTTGCCGCGTGGGCATGGGGCGCGTATCTGGGCGAAGAGGGCATGTGCAAAGGCATCCGCGTGCGCGTCAGCTCGTTTACCCGCCACCACCCCAACGTAACCATGATTAAAGCCAAAGCCAACGGCAACTACATGAATTCCATCATGGCCAATACCGAAGCCACCCGCGACGGCTACGACGAAGCCATCCTGCTGGACGCCCAAGGCTATGTGGCCGAAGGTTCGGGCGAAAACATCTTTACCGTGCGCGACGGCGTGTTGTACACCCCCGCCTTGGATGTGGCGCTGGACGGCATTACCCGCAGGAGCGTGATTGCCATTGCTTCGGAAATGGGTTTGAAAGTCGTTGAAAAACGCCTGACGCGCGATGAGCTGTATGTAGCCGACGAGGTATTCTTCACCGGCACTGCCGCCGAAGTTACGCCGATTCGCGAAATCGACGGCCGCCAAATCGGCATCGGCGAGCGCGGCCCGATTACCGCCGAGATTCAGCAGCGTTACTTCGACATCGTACAGGGCAAAAATCCCAAATACCGCGACTGGCTGACTTACGTCAAATAAATACGCGCCGGAATTGTTAGGCAAACAGGCCGTCTGAACGGGCTTCACAGCGGATAACCGCTGTCGGAATGCCGTTTCAGACGGCCTTATTCCATATTCCGTCCGTACATCCCGAAAGGATACACAGTATGCGGCTTATCCCTTAAAATAAGCAAAACAGTTAATCCGTTGCAAAGGAACGTGCCATGAACAACCAAAACAATCCCGTCATCATCACCCCGCGCGACCTGCCGCTGCATTGTTCGGGCCCCGAACACGCCGATTCGTGGAACGGGCATCCGCGTGTTTTCCTGCCGATTCAGTCGGATGGCGACATCGAGTGCCCGTATTGCGGTACTTATTACCACTTGGAAGGCAAAATTCATCCGCACCACTATTAATTCCCCGGAGCCATCATGAACAAACACGCCGCCGTCCTGCTGCCGCTTTTATTTCTTGCCGCCTGCGGTTCATACAAAGCCGTGCGCCCGTCCGTACAGACTCCGGTCGTGGCGGAATCACAAACTTACTCGGTCAATTACAAAGCGGCCAAGGGCCAGCGCATCACGGCCGTCTACATCAATGGCAGCAGCCCGATGACGGTTGAGCTGCGCCAAGGCAATACGGTCGAAAAACTCAAACAAGTCCGCTCTTGGGCGAAGGGGGTGGAATACAGCAATCTTTCCACCCGCTGGCATGTGCAGGAAGGCTTTGCCACGCTCAAGCGTAAAAACAAACAGACCGTGTTTACCGAAATCATTGAATAAAGCGGCAGAATGTACCGAGGCCGTCTGAAACGGGATTTTAGATTTCTAAGCATCCCGTTTCAGACGGCCTCTCTTTAGTTTGCCGCGCCGCTATTCGGCCCAGTTCACCCAGCCCATCGCCCAAGTAAACAGAATCAGGCCGCCGAACACGATGCGGTAATAGGCAAACGGTACATAGTTTTTACTGGCCACGAATTTCAGCAAAGCCTTTACCGCCAACAGGCCGGCCAGAAATGCTGCGACAAACCCCGCCGCAATCAGGCCGATGTCCTGCATGGTAAAAAGCTTGTAGTGTTTCAGCACATCGTAACCCGTAGCGGCAATCATCATCGGCACCGCCAGAAAAAACGAAAATTCGGTAGCCGTTTTGCGCTCCAGCCCCCACAACATGCCGCCCATAATCGTGCTGCCCGAACGCGAAGTTCCCGGTACGAGGGCGCAGATTTGCGCGCAACCGACCACAAACGCATCAATCGGCCGCATATCGTCCACATTCATCACTTTCGGTTTTTTCTTACTTTGGCGTTTTTCCACCCACAGGATGAAGAAGCCGCCCAGCACCAGCATCGCCGCCACAGTAATCGGGTTGAACAGGTACAATTTAATCTGTTTGCTGAACAACAGCCCGACTACCGCCGCCGGTACGAACGCCACCGCCAGATTCAGCACGAAACGGTTTGCCTTGCGGTCGCGTCCCAAGCCGGAAATAATATCGGCGAAACGTTGGCGGTATTCGAAAATCACCGCCAGCACGGCGCCGAGTTGGATAGCGATTTCAAACACTTTGCCGTTGCTGTGGAAATTCAGCAGGTCGCCCAATACAATCAGATGGCCCGTGCTCGAAATCGGCAGAAACTCGGTCAGACCTTCTACGACGCCCAGAATCAGGGCTTTCAACAATAACAAAATATCCATAATTTCTTTCAGACGGCCTATCGGCCTTGTTGGGGGAGGGAGAATATAGTGAAGGGTGCGGGGCAGATCGTTTATCCGCCATCAGCGATAAAGGCAGCCGAAAGGCTGCCTCAAGCTATCCGATAATATCAATGGTTGGCGGAGCGGGCGAAAGAAGCCCCTTTGCTTTTCGGTGCGGATTTGCCGTCCTCAGCACGGGTTTTGCCCTCACCGCGTACTTTTTCCACCAACTCATCAATGGTTTTCATACCCGCATTCCAGTCATTGCCGAATTTCACCTGATATTTGCCGCCGACGATAACGGTCGGCGTACTGCCAATGCGGTAGGCGACGGTCAATTCTTCCATTTTTTTCGCCCGATTCAGGCTGGCAGGTGAATCGTAGGCCGCAATCAGTTTCTTGCCGTCAAAACTTTTCTGCGCCTGCGCCCATTGCTTGAATGTGGCAGAATCGGCCAGATTGATTTTCTGCTCGTACACCGCTTGGAATATGGCGGAATTGGCTTGGCGTTTCAAACCGGAATCGTCCACCGCCGCGGCTACGCGGGCCAAGCCCAGCATTTCCGGCTGCCACACCACATGCTCCGTGCGCAGGTAAGTGTCTTTTGCAAAGGTTTTGCTGTGATTGAGCAGAACGGGATCCAAGTGATAGCAGTGAACACAGAAATAACCGAAAAATTCCAACACTTCGATTTTATCCGCCTGCTGCTGAGGAATCGGTTTAGGCAGAACCGTATAATCCTTTCCTTCCACTGCGGCCTGTGCGGAGACGGGCAGCAGGGCGGAAAGGGCGATACCGGCCAATGCGGTTTTCAATTTCATCGGAAATCCTTATTTCACCGAACGGGCAAAGCTGTTTACGCCGTGTTTTTGCAGAGACTGCTGAACATTTTTGGCATCATCCTGAGCCATCGCAGCACTTTGCACGCGGTAAACATCTTTACCGTTGGCAGTGCTTTCCACCACGCTGGAAGAAATGCCCATCATCGCCAACTTGGCACGCTGGGTTTCCGCACTCTTGCGGTCGACATACGAACCCATTTGCAACACGACTTTACGTCCACCGGAAGACGCCTTGGCCGAATTGTCGCCGGAAACAGCTTTCTTCGCTTCTTCTTTCGCTTGCGCCGCCTTATGTTCGGCGCGTGCTTTTTCGATGCTGCCGCTGTTCAGAATCTGCTCGGGCGTAGGCTTGCTTTCTTTTTGGCCGCCGTCTTTTTTAGCTGCGGCCTTATGTTCGGCTGCTTTTTTCTCCGCGGATTTTTTCTCGGCCAGCTTGCGCTCGATACGGGCTTTCTGTTTGTCGGTCAGTCCGGCCGTTTTCTTCTCTGTTTCGGTTTTCGGTTCGACCGTTTTGCCGGTTTCCGGTTTGGCCGACGAAGCTTCTTGTGCGACGGCTTCCGAACCTGCTGCCTCCCCGGCCTGATGCTGCGGTTTGGCCTCGGTTTTCGGTTCTGCAACGACCGGTTTGGATGTTTCACCGCCGACTTCGGGCACAGTTTCCGGCTCGGCCTGTTTGGTTGCGGTTTGCGACGGGGTTCCTTTGTCTGTTTCCGGTTTGCTTTCGCCGCCGGCTACGCCGCCTTGATCCGGTACGGTCTCAGGCTCTTCCTCCTGCCGGGGGTTCGTCCGGTTGCCCTTAGGTTGCAGAACTTCGGTTTCCGAAACCTCTTTGGCCGGTTTTACTTCCTTGAATCCGCCGCGGTTTTCCTTGTTGAGGAAAAACAGGATGCCGATGATGACCGCCGTTGCCAGCAGTAAACCAGAGAAAAAGCCCGAAAGGCCTTTACCGTGTTGCGTTTGCTTTTTCATAACATACCTTATTGTGGTTCAGACGGCCTTTTGTACGGCAAATACCGTACCAACCGCCGCCTGCAATTCAGATGAATCATTTTATCAACAAGTCCGATTTTGGGCAAAACCCCATAGTCTGTTTACATTCTTTTTACGCTACCTTAAGGCCGTCTGAAATGTTTTTCAGACGGCCTTTAAAATAATATTGAACCGTCTGTAAATCTTTTCTCTTTCCGCCTCAAACGCTTTCGGTGCGAATCCTTGTCCAGCCGTTCCACTTTTTCAGTAGTGCTTCGTATGTGAATGGCCGTGTGTGGCGGTTTCGACCTTCGGCAAGATGCCGTCGTTCCCGACGGTGAAAATCAGACTCGCGAGTACGCCGTTTCCGTAGTTTCGAAGGACAAAGCCCCCGCGATGCAGCCGCATGATTTCCGATACGAAATTCAAACCCAGCCCGCTGCTGCGCGCGCCGTCGGCGCGTGGAAGCGAATAGAAGCGCTGCGGGATTTTGTCTAGGGCAAATTCGGGGACGGGTTCGCCTCGGTTGTAAACGCATAATTCAATCTGTTTGCTGTTTTCGGCAAGGCTGATTTTGATTTCGCTGTGTCCGGCGGCGAAGTCTATGGCGTTGTACAGCAGATTGTCGACAGCTTGGCGGATGAGCAGGGGATCGCCCTGTACGGGGTGTTTTTGACGGCAATCCAATGCGATTTGCAGATTTTTGGTATGGAGCGCGGCGCGGCATTCGTCGGCGGCCTTGGCGGATAATGCGGCCAAATCGACTGTTTGTACCGTTTGCAGGCTGTCTCGGTTTTCCAGCCGCGCCAGTTCCAGCAGACGGGCAATCAGTTGCTTTTGTTTTTGCGTGTTGCGGACAATGCGGGCGACCAGTTGTTGCTGCTCCGGCGAAAGCCCGCCGTCTTGCAGCAGTTCCAGCGCGGCTTGTTGCGCGGTGAGCGGCGTTTTAAGTTCGTGAGTGAGGCCTAAGACGTAATTTTCGATGTGTTGGCGGTGGTCGAGTTCCTCGCGCAGGTGGGCGACGGCGTTTACCAAACGGTATAAATAACTGTCGCCGAACTGCGGTTTGACCGCGGTACGGTTGGCCGCCATCGCTTCGGCATAGCGGCGGATGCGGCTGATGCTGCGGGCGAGCCACCAGGCAAGCGCGCCGAGCACGAGCAGGTTGGCGGCGAGCAGGTGGGAGATGTGCTGTTTGGCATAGGCGAGCGACCAAGCGGTGAGCAGGAGCAGGATGCCGAGCAGGACGAAGAAAAGGCGGATGCTGAGATGTTTGAAATATTTGAGCATGGGATTGGCTGAATGGGAAATATGGTTATGTGCCCGATGCTTGGCTTGGGCGGTAGTTTTAACTTAGTTGGGGCGGCGCTGTCGGATAGCCCAAAAAGCCGTGTGCATGGGCAAGCTCGCACACCTTACTCACAGGTTATGCTGGCTGCGGCTTGCCGAAAGCAAACGGCATGTGAACAATGAGTGTTCACGCCTGGAATGGCTCGGTTTTCAGATGGCCTTTTCGGGGTTGGAGGCCGTCTGAAAAAAACAGGCGTAGCAACTATTTCAAACAGGTTTGCGGAAGGTAATGCAGTAAAAGCGGTTGTCCCACAGCAGTCGCGTTTTCTTTTCCTGTACGGTTGGGAATGTAGTTTTCGATTTGTGTCAGGTCGAAATCGGTGTCTTGGAAGTAGTTACGCGTGAATAGGCTTTTTTTGTATTGTTGTTGGATGAAGTCGGTGGTTTCGTCTGCGATCATGATTTTGGTGCCGGGCTTGGCAACGCGCAGCATTTCGTTGATGGTTTTTTGTTTTGTAACTGCTTGATTTCTTCTTCTGCCATTAAAATTTTTTCATCTATGTTTTTCATTTTCTGTTTTCCTTTCTTTCTGTTTTTTAGCAAAGAAAAAACAGTAAACCTTTTTTGATTTATTGTTTCTGTGTTAGTCTTTTTCTAAACTTTAATTGCTTATTTTATTTATAATTGTATGATTTTATTGACTATATTTTCTACAAATCGCTTATCGTGTTCCACAAATATAAGTGTAGGCTTTGCTTCTCTTATGATTTCCTCAATCTGTATTCTTGATATTACATCTATATAATTTAATGGTTCGTCCCAAACAAATAAATGAGCCGGCTTTGACAAACTTACGGCAATTAAAACTTTCTTTTTTTGTCCATCACTATAATTCTTCATATCCATTTCAAATAATTCTCTTGAAAAATCTAATTTTATAAGAATTGTTTTACACAATTTTTCATCAACATCTTGCTTATGAATATACTCATTTAGGCTGCCTTTTAAATCAGATGTATCTTGAGGGATATACGATATTTCCAAATTACTTGCTAATTTTACCTCGCCTGTATACTCTTGATTCAGACCTAATAAAATCTTAATCAAGGTCGATTTTCCACTTCCGTTACTGCCATATATAGCTACTATATCACCTTGTTTTATCTCAAAGCTCACATTCCTTAATATCTGTTTTTCTCCATAGTATGATGATAAATCACCAACCGATATTAGAGGATTTTTGCGATGATGTAACGGATGCAATAATAGATTTTCCTTTGTTTCAATATCTTTTAGTAAATTCTGTTTTTCTTCTATTGCCTTATTTTGTCTATTCTCCAAATTCTTAGATCTTTTCATCATCTTGGCTGACTTATGACCTATATATCCTTTGTCTGGTTTTACACCTGATATTTTCACACCATTTTTAGTATTTTCAATTTTATCAGACCAAATTTGACATTGTCTTGCAGCTTCTTTTAATCGTTTAATATCTTTTCTTAATTTCTCGTTTTTACTAATTTCAAATTGGTCTTTCATCAATTTGTTTTCATACCATGATGTAAAATTTCCTGATTGAACATCAATAGAATTCCTGTTAATAGAAATAACATGATTGATACAGCCGTCTAAAAAATCTCTATCATGAGATATGAGCAAAAACCCTTTTTTACTTTTCAGATATTCACTTACAATTTTTCTTCCGTACATATCCAAATGGTTTGTTGGCTCATCAATAAGCAAAAAACCATCTTCTCTTGTAAACAAAATAGCTAAAAGGATTTTTGTTTGTTCTCCTTT
>ERZ773010.1292-NODE-1292-length-15932-cov-5.728916_pt1 | contig 15932 bp, 11 predicted proteins | sample MGYA00580842_ERZ773010 | MGnify/ENA primary metagenome ERZ773010 (study PRJEB29015, sample SAMEA2737982) | human oral metagenome | biome: human oral; feature: human-associated habitat; material: dental | place: China | collected 2107 ...
TCCGCTGCTTTAGTATACCAATATACCGCCTTTGAATAGGATTGTTCCACGCCTTCTCCATTTTCATAAGCAATTCCTAAATTATATTGTGCATTTGCTTCTCCTTGTTCTGCTGCTTTTTGCCACCAATAGACAGCTCTTGAATAGGATTGTTCCACGCCTTCTCCCTTGGCGTAAGCAATTCCTAAAATAGTTTGAGCGTTTGAATTTCCTTGTTCCGCTGCTTTAGTATACCAATATACCGCCTTTGAATAGGATTGTTCCACGCCTTTTCCATTGGTGTAAGCAATTCCTAATTTAAATTGCGCTGTTGTATCTCCCTGTTCTGCTTTTGCGATTAGGGTTTTTATATAATTTTGCTGGGCATAACTTATAGCAAAACACAGCATTAGTAGAAATATAATATACTTTTTCATATTGGTTGAGTATTTTTAATTATTATTTTCATTCTTTTTTACTCTTTTGAGGTAGTCTTTTCATCACTTTTAATGGTCTGGAATACCTTTTTCGAGGTACGAAGATATTTTTTCGCTTTCTTATGTTTCAAAAAAAACCTCCGAGAAGCCTTTTATACTTTTCGGAAGGTCTTTTCTTTCCACTTATTTTCCTTCTTTGTCTTTCTTTTCGTCTTTTTTACGAGTTTTTTGGAAAAACTGCTTCAGTTCACGGTGTTTATCCTCATAGCCTACTGTTTTAGAACGCGCGCGGAAGGAGGTATAGGCATAGTCTTCCAGTGCATCTTGGTAGTTGTCATAATCGTGGAGGATTTTAGCATTTTTAGCCCTTAGCAGAAGTCCATCTAAGGCATTGATAAGGTATTCCAAGAACTCCCGGCTCTTATGATCTCTCTTGAATTCTTCCCAATCCACCTCGCGAGAGCAAATATCTGGGTTGTTCGTTGCATAATCCAGAATCTTATTGATAAACAACTTATTCTGCTCATTTACACTCCCATAGCGGCTGCGCTCTTCCGGCGTCAGATTTACCTGAAAAACCTGCATTGCACCTTCTAAAGCGGTTACTGCCTGTCTGATGGCATTGATTTGAGGTTCGTTCAAATGCTCATTGTTTAAATTAGATAAAGCCATAACAAAAATTTTTAATAAATTAAACAAAAAATAATTTACACATGTCCAGAAATTATCGGATAATTTCCTTTTCCAAACGAAACAAATTTAGGTAAAAACTCTTTGGCCACCAAATATTTCTGAAGTTAATTTTAACTTTTCCGAACCACGAAAATTGACATCCGGACTACGAAAATCGATATCTGAACCACGAAAATCGATATCCGAACCACCAAAATCGATATCCGGACTACGAAAATCGACATCCGAACCATGAAAATCGGCATCCAGACCACCAAAATCGATATCCGGACTACGAAAATCGACATCCGAACCACGAAAATCGATATCCGAAACTCCATTGAAATTAAAAATATGCTTCTCCGTCTGTTTATTATCCTTACATTTGCCATATTTTCTATTCTAATGAAGAATTATCTCCAGTTACTTCGGGTAGAGCAGTGGGTGAAGAATGTTTTTGTTTTCATTCCCCTCTTTTTTTCGGGCAATTTCCTTGATTTTTCCCTTTTCATGGCGAGTGTCTTCGGGTTTTTGGCGTTTTCTCTGGCGGCGAGCAGCATTTATATCTTTAATGATTATCTGGACATCGCCTCCGACAGGGAACATCCCGAGAAATGCCTCCGTCCTTTGGCTTCTGGGGCTGTCAGCAGGGCTTCGGCAAAAGTACTGTTTGTTTTTCTGCTGATTTTGTGCGCCCTAATGCTGGGAGCAGGGCAGTGGGGCTTAGATTTAGAGATGAAAACCTTTGCCCTTATCATTCTGCTCTATATCCTGATGAACATAGCCTATTCCATAAAGCTGAAACACATCGCCGTGGTGGATGTTTCTACTATTGCTTTCGGTTTTGTGCTGCGTGTTTTCGCGGGGGGCAGCATCACGGGGATTCCTGTCTCGCAGTGGGCGGTGCTGCTTACCTTCGTTCTGGCGCTGGTTCTTGCCGTAGGGAAGAGGCGCGGAGAACTGATAGCCGCCCAGACCACCGGAAAAACCAGAAAGGCATTAGATGGCTATAATCTGCCCTTTGCAGATACTATTTTGGCTCTCAGCAGTACGCTCACCGTGGTCTGTTATGTGATGTTCACCTTCTCGCCGGAGGTTCAGCAGCGCTTTCACCAGCGGATTTTTTATACGATATTCTTTGTGATATTCGCGGTGCTCAGGTATCTGCAGCTTATTTTGGTTTATAACAGCACGGAGCCTCCTGCCAAGATACTCTTCCGCGACCGCTACATACAAATGATGATTATCGGCTGGCTGGCAGTTTTCATGCTTCATCTTTACTTTAATGAAAAGGTTTAAAGCCCTTTGGAAAACTCTCTCCGCACCGAAAATAAGATAAAGCGCTAATACTTTTGGTATTCTCACAGAATTACACTACTTTTGGAGGTTAAAAAATTAAGATGGATTATCACTTTGTGGCGCATCAGCAGATAAGGGAAAAACTGCGAAAGGTTCTTTTTTAAGTATTAATTGCTGAACAGACGAATAAAAGTTTATTTATTTTCTGCTTTCACCTATTTTTCAGGCTTTTCAAGGTAACTTATTGGTGTTTATCCTTTTTTATGAAGTTTTTTATTTAAATGCGACAGCAACTTTGCAACTTGGTTGCATTCTCTTTTATTTACTTTTGCATCGAAATTAGTAACAAATCTAAAAAACAATGAAAAAGAAACTAATAAGAATCGGTCTAACCTCTGTGCTGTTACTAGTAGCATGGTTAACAGAGCGTAACTGTAATCTACCGATATGGCAAATACTCATCATTTATCTTATTCCATATTTACTTATCAGCTACGATGTATTACACGAAGCTGTAGAAGGAATTATGGAGGGCGACCCTTTTGATGAGAATTTTCTTATGGCTGTTGCCACAATAGGAGCTTTCGTCGTGGGCTTTTTACCCAATGGCGAGCCTCAATTCTTAGAAGGTGTCTTCGTAATGTTATTCTTCCAAATTGGTGAATTGTTTGAACATTATGCTGAAGATAAAACTCGTGACTCCATTTCAGATCTAATGGATATACATCCAGACACAGCTAACGTTTTAAGAAATGGTGAATCAATCGTGGTAAATCCTTCTACTATTGCTGTTGGAGAAGTAGTTGTTATCAAACCAGGCGAAAAAATTCCGCTTGACGGAGAAGTAATTGAAGGTAGTTCAAGTTTAAATACGGTAGCACTAACAGGAGAAAGTGTTCCCAAGGATGTAGCATTTGGGGATTCTGTCATATCTGGTTGCGTAAATATATCAGGAGTATTGAAGGTGAAAGTGAATAAAACTTTCAGCAATTCTACTGCATCCAAAATTTTAAATTTAGTAGAAGAAGCAAGCGAAAGCAAATCAAAAAGCGAATCTTTCATTCGTCGATTTGCACGAATTTACACACCTATAGTAGTTATTTCTGCCCTCTTTTTAGCGTTTATTCCGCCATTTTTTGCTGCAAGCTATACTGATGCTTTATTTACTTGGCTTTATCGTGCACTTACATTTCTTATTGTAAGTTGTCCATGTGCTTTAGTGATTTCCATCCCTTTATCGTTCTTCTGTGGTATTGGTGGTGCTGGACACGTTGGTATTCTTATAAAAGGAGGCAACTATATGGAAGCATTAGCACACACCAAAACAATTGTATTCGACAAAACAGGCACACTAACCCGTGGTGTTTTTGAGGTGGAATCCATTCATCCAAATAATATTTCAGAACAGGAACTCTTGCATCTTGCAGCCCATGTAGAGCAATATTCTACTCACCCCATTGCTACTGCATTATGTAATGCCTACAAAGACAACTCTTGTGATTGTAAAGTTGAAAACATAAAAGAGATTGCCGGTCAAGGTATTTCTGCCGAAATCAACGGCAAAAACATATGTGTAGGAAATGGAAAAATGATGAAATCAATTGGAGCAGAAATAGCAAATTGCGACAAATGTAATCACTTCAAAGGTACCATAATATATGTTGGGATAGACGGAGTATATGCTGGGCACATCATCATATCCGACCAAATAAAAACTGATTCTGCACACGCTATTACATCATTAAAGAAAGTGGGAATAGAAAAAACTGTAATGTTAACAGGTGACCACAAAGAGGTTGCAAACTTTGTATCTGAGCAATTAGGTATAGATGAGCATTATAGTGAACTAATGCCTGCCGATAAAGTTGAACATGTTGAACGCCTGCTTAACGAAAAATCGGCAAACAACACGCTTGCTTTTGTTGGCGATGGAATAAACGATGCTCCAGTATTAGCTCGAGCAGATATTGGCATAGCCATGGGAGCACTTGGAAGTGATGCAGCCATAGAAGCTGCAGATGTAGTTTTAATGGACGACAAACCTTCCAAAATTGTCAAAGCCATCGGTATTTCTCGTCGAACAATAGGCATTGCACGCCAAAATGCAATATTTGCTATTGGCGTTAAGGTTGCAGTACTTGCACTTTCCACCATTGGTATAGCAACAATGGGAATGGCAGTTTTTGCCGATGTAGGTGTTATGGTATTTGCCGTTTTAAATGCCACACGAGCTTTAAAGGTAAAATAAGTATATTCTTTTAACGCCACAAAAAGAATATGCCAATACAAAAAACAATATAATATATAAAATCAAAATCAAAAGCGAATGCCTTCATATTGCAATTTATGCTTTATGGGGGCATTTTTTGTGCTTTAAAATCGCTTTATTCAATTTAAATAAGTACTTTTGCAAAAAATAAATAGACTTAATAAATGGTTATAACAATTTCAAAAAGGGTACTTTATCGAGAAACTTTAGATTACATCATGATTGCTATCGGGTGTATCTCTACAGCATTGGTTGGACCATATTTTTACTTCCAAACGACATTAGTACGGGTGGTGTAGCAGGTTTATCATCTATTGTGTTTTGGGCATTCAATATTAAAGTTTCATATACCTACTTTTCTTTTGGAAACGCCTTTTGATGCGCTTTTTGTGGTTCCAGATGGATTTAATAATCATATTTTTTGGAATATAGCCCATTGTGTAGCCACGCAGCAGCTTCTACATTATTACCTTACAGGAAATGATTTTAGAGTAGACCAAAAATGGGTGGAGCTCTATAAAAAGGGAACTTTTCCGTGTTTTGATGAAGAGGAGGAAGATGTAGAAAATTTAGCTTTTATATTAAAAGAAACTTCCAAGCTGTTGGCTTCTGATTATGATGAAGGATATTTTGCTCAGTACAAAACTTATTCTACGAGTTTTGGGTTAGAGTTGAAAAATATAGAAAATGCTATTATTTATAATAATATACATGAAGGGATTCATCTCGGACATGTTATGGCTCAAAGAAAAATTTTATTAGGATAAAGAAAAAATGACAGATAGAAATCAAGATAAAAAAGACGACTTTATATTCGGTCTGCGACCAGTGATAGAGGCCATAGAGGCAGGAAAAACCATTGATAAAATTTTTATCCAAAATGGACTGCAGGGCGATATCATCGCAGAACTGAAAAAACTCCTCTCAAAGCACGGAATCAGGGCAAATTATGTTCCTGTGGAGAAGCTGAACCGCTTTACCCGAAAAAATCATCAGGGTGTGGTGGCTTTTATCTCGGATGTTGCTTTTTATAAGGTGGAAGATGTTGTCCCACAGCTTTTTGAAGAGGGGAAAGTTCCGTTTTTATTGATTTTGGACAGATTGACCGATGTGCGAAACTTTGGGGCGATATGTAGAACCGCTGAATGCGTGGGCGTGGATGCTGTAATTATCCCAGATAAAGGGGCGGCGCCTATCAATTCTGATGCGATGAAGACTTCGGCAGGGGCGATTTATAACATTAAAATATGTAAAGAGAAAAACCTTGCCCATACGGTGGACTATCTCCAGCAGTCGGGAATATTGGTTTATGCCTCTACGGAAAAGGCACAGAAATTGCTCTATGAGGTTGATTTTCGTGAGCCATGTGCCATCGTGATGGGTAACGAGGAAACAGGAATTTCTAAAGAAGTTCTCCATCATTCTGATGAGAAAATAAAACTCCCAATGCAGGGAAAAACTCAGTCGCTCAATGTATCCGTGGCTTGTGGAGCAGTGCTTTATGAAGCGGTAAGACAGAGATTAAGTTAAACTTTAAAATAATAATTATAAAATGATAAAGAGAATTTTAGCAATAGGAATCATAGGAATGACCCTTGTAGCATGTAGTCAGGATAAAAAATCAACTGAAAATACAGATAAAAAAACAACTGCAACTACTGAAAACGCAGAAAAAACAACCACAGAAGAGGAAAAAACGGAGTCAGTAGTAATGGCGATTTTGGATAGTGCGGGAGTTTATACACAGAAATTTGTTTTGGAGAAAGGGAAGACTTATCCGTTTTCATCAACACAGAAAGAAATCCAAACCATCAAAGACCACACAGGAAAATCCATGAGTGGAACACAGGAAGTAGTAGATGAGAGAAATGTAGTGGTGGAAAACTTTGAAAATGGTGTTTATGAACTGACTTTGAATATTGTAGGAAAGAAAATGACTTCCACAGCTGATGGGAAAACAGTAGTGATAGACACCAAAGCCGCAGCACCGAAGGAAGAGCAACTGAAAAACATTTGGAATATCAATAAAGTATTGGCAGGAAGCAAGTTTACTGTTAAAATGAAGGAAAATGGAGAAGTGATTTCTATTTCTGGAATCAATGACCTTTATGCAAAAATCGAAAAAGCTGTTTCGCCTTTAATCAAAGATGCAAAAGCTAAAAAGGCTTTCATAGAGCAGTTTAAACAAGGTTTTAATGAAAAATTGATAAAAGAAGAATTCTCCAAAGGAATCAATATTTTACCTAAAAAAGGGGTGAAAATAGGAGAGAGCTGGACAGAAACGGACAACATCACTCCAGATGGAAAAGTGAAATCTTCCGTTACTTACACTCTCGCAAAGGTGGAAAATGGTATCGCAGAGATTTCTATAAAAGGAGGAATTCCTCTAAAATCTGAAAAACAGACTCAGCAGGGAGTTACCGCCACTATAAGCATACAAGGAACTCAGCAGGGAAATATCACGATAGACCAAAATACAGGATGGATTAAAAAATCTACCCTTAATATCAAAACAACTAACAAACAGAGCATGACAGATGGAAAACAGACAGAATCCGTCACTCAAACCTCTGACAGTACAATTACAATAAACTAAATTGTTATGGGAAAACTGATAGCATTTATTTTATTTTGTTTTATATGTTATCTGATTTTGCAATTTATCAGAAGGTCTGTGTTTTTTAAGTTTTATAAAGCCGCAAATGCACAGCAGAGAGAATATCAAAATCAAAGGAATAACAGCAGTTCTGCATCTAAAAAGGAATTTAAAAAAGATATAAAATGGGATGCAGAAACCGTAGATTACGAAGAAGTGAAAGATTAGATTTAATCTAAAAAAATGACAAGAAAGCATAGGATAAAACGAGTTATCTTATGCTTTTTTCGTTTCAAAAAAAGTAAAATTTTTCTTTTTTGTATAATGTTTTATAAAAATCCATATTAAAATAGTATTTTTGGGCAGATTTTTTAAGTTTTAAAACTATGTTTAAAGAGAATAAAAATATTTTTTATATAGCAGGAAGCCTTATTTTGTTCATTGCTATCGCCTTGATTTATACTAATCCTGTTTTCCAAGGAAAAGAGATTATACAGCATGATATAGTTCAGTATAAAGGCGGTGCAAAGGAGCTTTTAGACTATCGTGTAAAGAATGGCGAGGAAACCTACTGGAGTGATGCCATGTTTGGTGGGATGCCTACCTATCAAACGGGAGCGCAGTTTCGCGGAGATATTATAAAACATGTGGATAATGCTCTGAATTTCCTGCCGAAACCTGCGAACTATTTATTCTTGCTTTTTGCTGGTTTTTTCCTGCTTGGGCTGACAGCCGTTAGAAACTGGAAATACGCCCTTTTGGGAGCTACATTTTTTGGGCTGTCTACTTATTTTTATATCATTATAAGTGCTGGGCACAATGGGAAAGTGCATACAATAGCCTATTTTGCGCCACTTTTGGCTGGGATTTTACTGGTTTATATTAGAAAAAAATATCTTTTGGGATTTGTTGTAACTGCTCTGTTTATGGGCTTACAGATAGCTGCGAATCATTTTCAGATGACTTATTACCTTTTCATTGGGATAGGGTTTTTATTCCTTTCGGAATTGATAAGAGTTTTGCTCAAAAAGAGCGATTGGAAGCATTTTGGGATTTCTTCTGGAGTTTTGGCTTTGGCTTTTCTTTTGGGAATAGGTATGAACTCTCAAAGACTCTTGGCTAATAGAGAATATGCGGAGGAAACCGTGAGAGGGAAACAAATTTTAGAAGATGAAAAACAAAATCACGCTTCCAAAGACGGCATGAATAGAGACGCCATGCTGATGTGGAGTTACGGAAAATTAGAAACTCTAAATCTCTTTATTCCAAGGATTTACGGAGGTTCTTCTCAAGAAAAAGGTTCTGATAGAATAATGCAAAATATTCAGGATTTGGTGCAGGAAAATGCTACTTCACAGGAGGAAGTGGATAACATCATGAAAGGTTTTTCTAGCCCTACTTACTGGGGTGAACAGCCTGGTACAGCGGGGCCTGCTTATCAAGGAGCTGTGGTCTGTTTCCTTGCTTTTTTAGGATTTTTCTTCGCTCCTAAAAAATACAAGTTTTGGATTTTAGGGGCTTCTGTGCTTACGATTATGCTTGCGTGGGGGAGTAACTTCTTGATTGTTAGTGATTTATTTATTGATTTTGTTCCATTGTATAATAAATTCCGTGCGCCGTCTTCCATTTTGGTGGTTGTGGAGCTTTTATTCCCGCTCATCGCTATTGTAGGGCTTTATTCGTTTTTTAACAATGAAAATTTGACAACTGAATATAAGCAGAAAGTATTGATGTATGCAGGAGGGGGAGTGCTGGCGTTCTTGCTTTTAATGCTGGTTTTTGGGAAATCTTTACTTGGATTTTATACCGAAACGGAGAAAAGATATCTTCCGCCATATCTACTTGATTATCTGATAGATGAAAGATATGGAATGTTTAGGGAAGACAGCATAAAAGCCATTTTCTATGTGGGAGCCGTGCTGGGTGTTTTGTTTTTAACGATGAAACAAAAATTAACTCAAAATATAGCCCTTATCATCATCGGAGCGGTTAGTTTCTTTGATTTATGGTCAGTGAATAAGCGATATTTGAACAATGATAATTTTGTAGATAAAGAATTTGTCCAAGAGCCTTTCGTTACGGAAGTATCTGATTATCTAATAGAAAAGGCAGGAGATAATACCGAAGTGCAAAGGCTTCTTGCTCAAGCAGAAATGAATAAAACGCTTTCTATTTTGACAGAGAAAGACAAAGGACATTATAGGATTTTCAATTCTATTACAAGTCCTTTCAATGAAACTACGACATCTTATTTCAAATCTTCTGTTGGTGGTTATCATGCTGTAAAACTGCGCAGGTATGATGATTTGATTAACCAATATTTCTCTGAAACAGACAATAAGAAAACACTGAATATTCTTAATATGCTGAATACCAAATATATCCTGCTTGGTTCTCTACAAGAGCCAAGAGCTGAAATCAATCCTAATGTGAATGGAAATGCTTGGTTTGTATCTGATATTCAGTTTGTTAAAACGCCGAATGAGGAAATAAAAGCGGTGGGCGAAATTGATAATAAGAAAACGGCTGTTGTTTCAGTGGAAGACCAAAAATACTTTGAGGGAAAAAACTTACAGAGCGACAGCACAGCGGTGATTGAACTGAAAAACTATCAGCCTAATCAGTTGGAATTCAAAACTCAGTCAAAAACTCCTCAGTTGGCAGTGTTTTCAGAGATTTATTACCCGAAAGGCTGGAAAATGCTTCTCGATGGTAAGGAAGTTCCTTATATCAAAGCAAATTACTTACTCAGAGCTGTATTCGTTCCTGCTGGAAATCATGAAGTTAGAATGGTATTTGAGCCAGAAGTTATAGAGAAAGGGAAGATAATTTCCATGAGTGCATTTGGAATATTCCTGCTGCTGAGTGTGGGCGGATTTTTGAAATTTAGAAGAAAAACTGCTGTTAAAAATACTGAAAACTAAATGGTAAGAAAAAAAATCCTTATCATCACTTATTATTGGCCTCCTGCGGGCGGGCCAGGAGTTCAGCGATGGCTGAAATTCACAAAATATCTGCCGGAATTTGGCTGGAAGCCTACGGTTTTCATTCCAGAAAATCCATCTTATCCGCTTTTGGATGAGAGTTTGAGTAAGGATTTATCTCCTGATTTAGAGACTATTAAAACCAAAATCTGGGAGCCTTACCAGCTTGCCGAAATATTCAGTAAGAAGAATAAGAAATTTAAGTCAGGACAGTTTGATATTGGTGAAAACCAGTCTTTTATGTCCAAATTATCTATTTTTATCAGAGGCAATTTTTTCATTCCCGATGCCCGAGTTTTTTGGGTGAAACCTTCCGTAGAATATTTGAAAAAGTATTTAAAGGAAAATCATTTTGATGCTTTGGTGACCACAGGGCCGCCTCACAGCCTTCATTTGATAGGTTTGGAACTAAAAAAAAATTTCCCAAATCTGAAATGGATTGTGGATTTTAGAGATCCATGGACGGAAATTTCGTATTACAAGCACCTTAAACTGACAAAATGGGCAGACAAAAAGCACCGAACTCTGGAAGAAAAAGTCTTTAAAAATGCAGATATTACCCTTGCTACAAGTCCCACAGATGCTGAAAATTTCAGGAAAAAAGGCGCAAATGCAGTCTGCATAACCAATGGATTTGATGAAAATGAGCTGATTGCAGAAAAATCCAAAACAGAGAAATTTACTTTGAGCTATATCGGAGTTTTGGAGCAGCTTAGAAATCCTGAAAACCTTTGGGAAATCCTGAATGCTTTGGTAGAGGAAAACGCAGATTTTTCAAAAGATTTTGAGCTGAAATTTGTGGGCAGAATAGATGATAAAATTTTACAGCAGATAGAATCTTCTTCTCTTGGAAAAAAAGTGAATTTATGCGGCTATCTTTCTCATAATAGGGCTGTTGAGGAAATGAATAATTCGGATATTCTGCTGATTACAAATTTTGACCGCGATTCTTCCAAGGGAATCATTCCAGGGAAATTATTTGAATATCTGGCAGTTGGGAAAAAGATAGTATCCTTTGGCCCAAAGGAAAGCGATGTAGCCGATATTTTGAAAGAAACAGGCTCAGGTAGGCATTTTGGATATACTGATAATCAGGAAATTAAAAACTATATTTTACAAATTTATCAGCAATGGAAAATAGGAAATTTGGAAACCAACCAACAAAGTGTTCAGCAGTATTCCAGAAGAAATCTCACAAAAAAACTTTCTGAAATTTTATAAAATAAAAAGTGAAGATGCATAGGCGTCTTCACTTTTATTATGAGAGTTTAATTATTTCCAATTAAAACTTATTTTCTACATGCGCTGCATTTAGCAGGAAATTATGCATGTCGGTATTTCTGATGAATGATTTAAGATTCTCACTACCAGGGCCATACATTGCAAGTTCTGTATAATCAGAAGAGTGGTCCATACTAATCCAACCGACAGAAGTGTATGCTTTCTGCATCTCTGCTAAAGCTCTGAACGGCAGGTTTTTATGGTTGTATAGTCCATCTTCTTTTTTAAGATTGTTGTAATAAGAAAGAAGTTCTTTCACTTGTTCATCAGTTACAGCGAAACCTCCACAAGCCTCTGCAATTCTGTCTTTTACGAAAGAAGTGCTGCTAGAAGCGTGTATTCCTTGTAAAATCCAGTCGTTAGAGTGAGTGAATTTTTGTAAGTGATCAAAATTGTCATTGGTTTTACCTCCATAAATCAGCCCAGGATTTGCATTTCCGTGGTCGCTGGTAATAACTACCAAAGTATTTTTATCTTTTTTAGCAAAGTCCATTACTACTTTTACAGCTTCATCAAAAGCGATTTGGTCAAATAATAGAGCCGCAATATCGTTTCCGTGTGCCGCCCAGTCTACTTTTCCGCCTTCTATCTGTAGCGCAAAACCATTTTTGTGGTCTTTCATCTGGTCTATCGCCTTTTGTGCCATTTCGGCAAGGCTAGGGATGTTTTTTGATGCTTTTTCATCGCGTAAATGATCTACTGTATAAGGCACAGCATCTTCATCAAAAGTTCCTAAAATAGGCTTGTTTTTAGGAGCGCTGAGCATTTCTGATTTAGTTTTTGCAACGGTGTATCCTTTTTTTACAAATAAATCAAAAACATCTTTTTTATCTTTTCTTTTGTCTTTGTCAAAGTATTGGCTGCCACCTCCCATCATCACATCAAAGTTTAGCTCTGCGTATTGTTCAGCGATGTGGTCCATAGCATTTCTTCTCTTGCTGGTAACACAAAATCCTGCTGGTGTAGCATGAGTGATAGGAACCGTAGTTACACAGCCTACTTTTTTTCCAGCTTGTTTGAATTTCTGAAGAATAGGCATGTTTTCTTTTCCATTTGGGCTTACATTCAGGCTTCCGTTATTCACACGGACACCACCTCCCCAAGAGGAACTTGCTGCTGCTGAGTCTGTTACGATAGCATTCGCAGAGGCCATGTCCATCAATGCTCTTTGGACAAGATTATCTTCGTAAAGTCCTACCCAGTTGGAACTTTTTCCGTTTTTTCTTTTCAGGTAGATGTCTGCCATTATCATCGTTCCTACGCTCATCCCGTCACTTACCATGAAGATGATATTTTTGGCTTTTTTGCCACGAAATTCTTCCTTTATAGTGTTTGCTTTTGCTCCGAAAGGAGTTAGCAACATTCCGCCTAAAGCAGCTAATGAACCTGTTTTCAGAAAGTCTCTTCTTTTCATTTTGATTTAGTATTTAGAAATGAATTTTGTGCAAATATAAGGAATAAAATAGATGAATTTATTTTTTGAGCTAAAAAATATGTTTTGATTTAATGATTCAAAAGTAATGATGTTACTTTCCTGAAAATTGATGATAAAAATCATATCTTAAATTAGCAAGAAAATAAAAAATAGTATTACTTTTGTGGCATAATTTTTTAAAAAGATAACATAAGTTTAAATTTTATAATTCAATTATGAACAAAAAAGTATTATTAGTGTCGAGTTTGTTAATGTCCTTAATGGGATATTCACAAACGGTGAAGGGTAGGGTAGTTCAGCATGACAATCCCGTTTCTAATGCCAGTATTATACTAAAAAAAGGGGACAAGGAAATGACCTCTATGACCGATGCTTCGGGATTTTTTAATGTAACACTTACAGAAGGAGGAAGTTACACTATCAGTATCGTAGCAGAGGGAGTAAATCCTCTAGAAAACCAAATTACAGTGGAGGATAATGGAGTTTTGGATTTAGGAGATGTGATTGTTTATAGGACGGTTCCAGAAAGTGTGGTTATAGAAAGGCCTGTAAATGAGCAGCCAACAGAACCAATAGAACCTGTTGTAGCAAAAAATACTACAGATCCTAACGAACCACAAGACGAGGAAGAAGATGGAAAAGTAAAAAAACTACAAACTGTAGAAATCATAGGAAGAGCAAGAAAAGACTATAATAGTGATTATTCTTTCTCAGCTTCTAAAATCGCTCTAAAAAACATGGAGGTTTCCCAAGCGATAACTACCGTGACTAAAGAGCTTATCGCAGATAAAGGGGTTACAAGACTGGGAGATGTAGTGAAGAATGTGAGTGGGGTTACACAGACCAGTTTTTATAACAACTATGCTATCCGTGGGGTTACACAGCAGGCTTCATACAGAGAAAGCAGACTGATGAATGGTATGGTAACTTCTCATATATTTTTCAGTCAGCCGATGATGATGAATGTAGAAAGAGTAGAAGTAATCAAAGGACCTGCAAGTATGACTTTTTCTAGTACAGATGCAGGAGGAAGTATAAATATCATTACTAAAAAACCACTTAAAACGGACAGAAAAGAAGTAAGTCTGAGTGTGGGAAGTTATCAGACTGTGGTTGGAGCACTAGATTTTACTGGACCATTGAATAAGAGTAAAACATTGCTTTATCGTTTAAATCTCGGGTATGAGAATGGAAAATCATTCAGAGATTTACAGTTTAAAAAAGCGTATATGATAGCTCCTACCATTGCCTATGTTCCAAATGAAAAGACAAACATAAGTTTTGAGTTTGTGATGAGTAATAACTCAAACAGACTGGATAGAGGTCAGCCTATTTTTAAAGCCAACCCTGGTGACAGACCTGCACTTACTTCTACACCAATTACTTATGCTATCGGGGCAATCAATGATGTCAACAAAACATTGGATTTAAACTTCATGGGGAATCTTACTCATAAGTTTACGGACAATTTAAGCATCAATATGGCTTATATGAAGCATATCTGGAACGAAGATTTGACAGAATTAAGAACTGACAATAATTTCGGAAAGGATTCCCATGGAGTAATACAAAGAGATAAAGTGCAGATGAGATATGTTCAGCGTAATAGTAATTTCTTTACAGATAACTTTAATGCTTATCTAAACTACGATTGGAAACTAGGAGAAAACTTTAAAAATAAATCCGTTTTAGGGTATGATTTGGTGATGTTTGAAGTTGGGCACGGTGGAACCAATACAGTGAGAGACTATACAGGTAATGCTGCATTAGGAACTTTAACGCCAAGAATTCCGCATTGGGATTTGACTAAAGAAGGGCAGTATAGAGTGATGTACCCTGGGTTCTATCAGCCTCAGGCAAGAAGAATGCAGGAAACCACACCGATGTATTTCTCCACTAACTCGGCGTATTTTATGAATCAAATGGAACTTTGGAATAGATTGATTTTCAATATTGGTCTACGCCAAGAGTGGTACACAGACAAAAACTTCTACAAACGCAAAAATGAAGAAACAGTAAAACAAAATAAATTCCTCGTGAGAGCTGGATTGATGTATAAAGCTACCAAGAACATCAATGCCTATGCTTCCTACATAGAAGGGTTCCAGATGCAGACTGATGCTTATCTTGGTTATGATGGTTTTAGAAGAAGATTGAGCGACGGAAAGATTGTGAGAGATCCATTTAAGCCTAAAACTACCAGAATGTATGAATTTGGAGCAAAAACAGAATGGCTCGAAGGAAAACTCCATGCAAGTATTGCCTACTATGATATCAAGCAGAATAATATCCTTACTTATGATGATACAGTTTTTAATGGAGCGGTGGATGAACTGATGACCGAAGGAGGAACGGAGAGAAATAAAGGTTTGGAAATCGATGTAATGGGTAGAATTTTGCCAAACTGGTTAGTGAACGCAGGTTATGCTTATAATGATTCAAAAATTACAGACCAAAGAAGAGGAACTTACAGAAAGGACAATGCTCCTAAACATACATTCAACTTGTGGACAAGATTTGATGTGAAGGAAGGTTTCTTTAAAAATCTGGGAGTAGGAGCAGGGCTCAATTACTCTGCAGAGAAGATTTCTTGGCAGGAACCAGACTTAGTTTTACCAGATTATACGATAGTAGATGCAGCGGTTTATTACAAGATAAAAGATATGCAGTTGTCGTTCAATATCAATAATATCTTTAATAAAACTTACTGGCTTGGAGCGTTTAACTATCCAAGACTTTTCCCAGGAACACCTAGAAATGTGATGTTTACCGTAAGGTACACATTCTAAGATAGATACAAGATTTTTTCATAAAAATAATTTAATTTGTTGAAAACCGATAGTTTATAATGGCTATCGGTTTTTTGATTATATTTGAAAAATATTATAAATCAAATTTGATAAAATGAAAAGAATCTGCTTATTAATGATAATATTCTCTAATTATGCATTAGCACAGATAAAGGATATTAAATTATTAG
>ERZ773010.1294-NODE-1294-length-15922-cov-3.175522_pt1 | contig 15922 bp, 9 predicted proteins | sample MGYA00580842_ERZ773010 | MGnify/ENA primary metagenome ERZ773010 (study PRJEB29015, sample SAMEA2737982) | human oral metagenome | biome: human oral; feature: human-associated habitat; material: dental | place: China | collected 2107 ...
ATCACGATAAAAACACCAGGTCAACCCACTACACACCAAACGCCGGTATCGAGTTATCTGAGACCACCCCACTACCCCTGCGGGTTAACCCCGTTCAAAACCATACTTGAACTGGGGAGATGAAGCTTTGATGGGGACGCGTCAACGTAGATACCTCACCGTAACACGCTTATCCAGCGATAATCGTGAGGCACGCCCGCATGTCGCAACATAAACAGCCAAACAACAAGGCGCTTCTCTTTCGTGTTCCTTCACTGACCAACTGTGGACGCAAACCGTGAAATGTACCAACGTTGCCACGGAGTTTCCACTGCTCGCGGGTGGTAGCTTTCTCGAATAAAGGCCACTGCGCTGGCTGAATCTATTCCATCAAGTACCGCAATGCATGCGAGCGCAGTTCCTGTTCGCCCAATTCCTCCGCCACACGTTATGTCCACACGGGAATCACGCGCCTTTTTAAGCGCGGTTTCTAAAACGCAGCGAGTTTTTGGCCCATCAATTGGAATCCAAAAATCCGGCCACCTAATCCAATGAGTCTCGGCTATGGGTAAAGTACGTGGAGAAAACCCAGTGAGCATCACAATATGATCGGGTAATTCAGCGCCTTCCCGGTAATAGCTACGAGGACGGCCTCTTATTCGTGCGCCGGAAGGGAACACAACAACGCCGGGTTCTTGTTCACTCCACTGCGTCGTTGCATTCACGTGTCCATTACATCATCACTCGCCAAAAGCGCTAAGCCTCCCGCGCCCATTCCGCCACAACCTTTCGGTCTGGCTTTCCCACGGCGGTGAGTGGCACGCGGTTCATCATGAGCAACCGGTCGGGTTGTTTGAAGTCGGCCATGCCCGCATCGTGGACGGCTGCGCGTAGTAGTTCCAGGTCAATCTGGCTTCCGGGTTGCGCAACAATCCCCGCCACCACGGCTTCGCCAAGGTACTCGTCGGGTGCGCCCACCACCACGACGTTGGCCACGCCTGGTACCTGCGATAACACTTCTTCCAGTTCCACGCAGTCCACATTTTCCCCGGCCTTGATCACTACGTCTTTGATGCGGCCCATCACCACCACGGAGCCGTCGTCGTGGATGTGCACGTTGTCGCCGCTGCGGTACCAGCCGTCGTCAGTAAAGGATGCTTCGTTGGCGGCGGGTGCCCGGTAGTAGCCGAGGATGGTGTAGGGTCCGCTGGTTTCCAGGCCGCCATCAGCGCCGATGCGGAGCTTGTCGAGCGGACTCATGGGATAGCCCTGGGTGGTGCGTACTCGGTCGCGGTCTGGATCTCCTGGAGTAGTGAAGCACAATAGCCCTTCGGCCATACCGAATACTTGCTGGAGGGTGTTGTTAAATGCCTCATCCACAATAACCGCTTGTTCCGGGCTAAACCGCGCGCCGCCAACCTGCACAAGGCGCAGTGAGCTGAGGTCTTGGGTTTCCCATTCGGTGGCTTCCGCCCACAGCAATGCAAGGGAAGGAACGGCGGAGACAACGGTGACGCGGTGTTGTTCGATGAGGTCAAAGATCATGTCGGGGCTGGGAATCGGTGCGCAGACGACAGTCCCGCCTGCGGCCAGCACCCCAAACAGCCCAGGGCTTGCCAGCGGGAAATTGTGTGCCAACGGCAGCGCAGCAAGGTAGACGTCGTCTCCCGTAATGGTGCAGGCAGCGGCCGCGCAGGCAATGTTGTAGCGGTAGTCCTGGTGGGTCCGGGCAATCAGTTTGGGCAACCCCGTGGTTCCGCCAGACACGAGCAATACGGCAGGGTTGTCTGGCACAAACCCGGGATGCCACCCGGCCGCATCCGCACCAGCATCTCCCCCATCAGTCCCTTCTGCAACCGGCAGCCCCCCAACATGCACAACAGAAACATCGCACGAAGCAGCCACCTCGTCTAGCAAAGCCTTATCGGTGCCCACAAGTTCGGCCGCCCCGCTGAGCTGCGCCAAGTGCGACAGTTCCGCAAAGCGATGACCTGGCAGCGTGAGTACTGGCACGCATCCGGCAAGCAGGGTTCCCAGCAGCGCTTCGGCAAAAGCTAGACCATTCTCAAGGTGCAGCAGCACACGGTCACCCGGCTGGCGTCCCCGGGCTAGTAGCCCCCGCGCAACGCCTTCCGCCTGGGCGCGTAACTGTGCATAGGTGAGGGTGCGCGGGCCGTCGATAATCGCGACCTTGTTCGGGGACTGTTCTAGCTGGTCCCATACCAGCTGGTCCAGGGGCTGTCCGGCGTCGAGTGAGGGGTCGTCGTTAAGGAACGGCAGCATGGGTGAGCCGACGAATCCTGTGCGGAGGTTGTTGTCGGTGCTTGACATCGGAGCAGGTGAGGTAGTTTCCTTGTGCATAAAGGTAAGTCTAACCTAATATAATTAGATATGACCTTGCCTACCACTAGTTTGTCTTCAGATAGCTTGCCATCACATCAAGACATTCGCCAAACCAATGGCACCGACACCCTTGACGTCATTGGCATTGGTTTCGGACCGTCGAACATCGCATTCGCAGCGGCATTGGCCGACGAGAACGAAGCACACCCAGACAAAGCACAGCTCACAGCCCTGTTCTTGGAGTCCTCCCCCACCACAGCGTGGCACCCGGGCATGCTGCTTCCCGACGCCGTGATGCAGATCGCTTTCCCCAAGGATTTAGCCACACTGCGCAATCCCCGCAGCCGCTTCACTTTTTTCAACTATTTGTTTGAAAATAACCGGCTCACGGACTTCATTAATCTGCAAACGTTCTTCCCCTCCCGCCAGGAAATCGCAGATTACATCCAGTGGGCGGCCCGCAACGTCCCCGTTGACGTGCAGTACGGCACCAGCGTGACCAGCATCGATACCGATGGAGACATCGCCGTGGTCAACACGGTCGACGCAGACGGCAACACCCAGCACTACCGTGCCCGCGCCGTTCTCCTGGGCACTGGCCTGAATCCATCACTCCCTGACGGCCTCACCGAGAATGATCGAGTGTCCCACAGCGTGCACATTCTGCCGTTCCTTGAACAATTCAGGGAACACAACACCACCACTCCGAACAAAAAACTCGCCGTGTTGGGCGGCGGACAAAGCGCAGCGGAAATAGCAAAGTACCTGCACGCTACGTTCCCCGATTCGGAAGTCCACCTGATTCACACCCGATATGGGCTTACCCCCAGCGACGATTCCCCCTTTGCCAACCGAGTGTTTGACCCCGACGCCGTGGACAAGTGGCACGCCGCCCCCGTCGAAGAACGCGAGCGTCTGCGCGCCGTCCATGCTGGGACAAACTACACTGCGGTGGACCCAGATCTGCTGGATGAGCTCTTCCGCTTGACCTACAAAGAGCGCCTTGATGGAAAGAAACGCCTTTTCATTCACGACACCACATACGTAACGTCGATTACGGAAACCCCTGATGGCGTGCAGCTTCAGTTGGAAAACTCCATGGACAGCACCACGGAAACCCTCAATGCAGACATGCTCATCTGCGGAACAGGTTTTCATGAATCTGATCCTCGGGAATTTTTTGTAGACTTATCACACATACCCGTGGATGAAAATGGGCGCGTTATCGTGGAACGAGACTACCGGTTGTCTACTGGTGATACCCCCGCTCCAGCTATTTACCTGTGTGGTGGTGTAGAACATAGTCATGGTTTCAGTTCATCACTGTTGTCCCTGGTATCCATCAGGGCAGGTGACGTACTTGAATCGGTGAAAAGCTACCTCGCCACCACGCCTACCCGCGTGACCTAACGCCACACACATGCGGGCGGCAGTTAAGGGCAGTGGCACCGGCACGACACTACCCAGGAGGAGGAAGCTCGCTATGGGGAAAGGCTTTCAGGGAGCCATGCTCCGCGCCATGCGCGTTGAGGAGCACGCCGCAACCGTCATCGAGTCCGAATGGCTCACGCAGCACGTTGTACACATTACGTTTCATTCCGACACGTTACTGAACAGCGACGGGGAGCTTCCCGCCTCGTGGGTGCGCGTATGGTTCCCTGACCATGAGGGCCAGGGAAAACTTCATCAGCGCTGTTACACCCTCCTCCACGCCGACCCCACCACCGGAGTCTTTTCCATCGCGTTTCTTATTCACACCCCTAGCGGCCCGGCATCCTCGTGGGCTGTGCGCGCCCGCGCGGGGGATGAACTCACCATGCAGCGGTTCGGTGGGGACGGCTTTACTCCCGACGACCAACCGCCGCGCGGCTACCTGTTCGTCGGCGACGCAGCATCGTGGCCCGCAATCAACGCCATCATCGGCACGCTGCCCACCGGCACACCCATCCAGGTTGTCATGGAACAATTCCGCGATGACGATACCCAGTTGCCCTTCCCTGACCACCCCGACATCACCGTCCGCTGGATACCCACACGTCACGACGCCCGCGCGCTTGTCGACGCCCTCGAAGGCCACGACGTTCACGGGTGGCGCTGTTGGGTCGCCGCCGAAAGCACGGCAACCCGGCTGGTCAAATCGCATCTGGAACTGAATTTTGGCCACAACCGCGCAACCCTGCATTCCCAGGCGTACTGGATTGAAGGCCGCGCCATGGGCAAACAGGTTGATGTTGAACCTGACACCACAGCCGACAACTCAGGCGCAGATGCTGCGGATGCAGCAGCAACGGAGCAGACTACGACACCGGTCGCGGCGTCGACAAGCGATGCGGCGACCAGCGGCAAGACTGCCGATGCGAAGCAGGTATCGGTGCTGCGCCCGGCGCGGGTGGCGTTGATTATCAGTGGGTTGGCGCAGGCGCTGCTGTCCATCACCTACATCGTTCCGTTTATCCTGTTTTCCGAGCTCGCGCAGCGCCTGGTGCGGGGTGCGAGCCAGGACGAGCTGATTCAGGTGGGGCTTGTGGGGGTGGGCATCCTGGGCTTCAATACGCTGGGGACGGCAGTGTTGCTGTTCGCGCAGCATGTGTACGATGCCAACTATTCGGCGGCACTGCGGAAGCGCCTGCTGCACAAACTGTCACGCCTGCCCTTGGGCTGGTTTAAGGACCGCCGGTCCGCAGAAGTGAAGACGTTGGTGCAGGACAATGTGTCTTCGTTGCATTATTTGATTACTCACGCGGTGCCGGACATGGTGGGTGCGGTAGTCACCCCGCTCGCCATTCTGATTTACCTGTTCACGGTGGATTGGCGGCTGGCGCTGGTGCTGCTGCTTCCCATCGTGCTCTACATTGTGGTCACGGTGCGCCAGGCCAGTGCCGATAAGCAAAAAATTGCCCGGATTCTGCGCTGGAACGCCACCATCAGCGGCGATACGGAACGGTTCGTGTCCGGACAGGCCGTGAGCCGAGTGTTTGGCGACGATGCCACAGTCAACCTGCCCCGTGAACTGCAAGAAATGGGCGATTACCTAATCACCTGGCAGCGCAGCACCCTGAACTCCAAACTGAACTCCACCCAAATGACCAAGCCGATGAGCATCATGGCGTTGTTGCTGCTGGTAGGGACCAGTCTTGTGGTGAGCGGCATCATGCCTGCGGAGAACATCATTCCGTTTTTGATCTTGGGAACGTCCTTTGGTGATCGCCTGCTGGCCGTCTCCTATTCCGCCAACGGCATTCGGGAAGGTCTCAACGCGAAAAAGAGCCTGGAGCTGCTGCTCACTACGCCGGAGCTCAGCGAATCCAGTGACTATTCGGGGAGCGATGCTGCCACGGGCGCGGAAGACGCTGCCGACACAACTGAGGTCGCGAGCGCACGCACCTGCGGAAACATCACAGTGAAGAACGTCTCGTTCTCCTATTCGGCGGGCACACGGGCGCTGAACAAGATTGACCTTGATATTCCCGCTGGCACGACAACGGCGCTGGTGGGGCCATCCGGGTCCGGGAAATCCACCTTTGCAAGCCTGCTGGCGCGCCTGTGGGACCCCGACGATGGTGCCATCGTTCTCGACGGAGTGAACCTGCGCGACATCCCAGAAGATACGCTGCACCGCAAAGTGGCTGTGGTGTTGCAGGACGTGCAGCTGATCAAGGGAACCCTGTTTGACAACATTGCGCTGGGTCACCCGGAGGCGACACGTGACGACGTTCGGGTCGCAGCCCAAGCCGCCTACATTGACGACTTCATCATGTCCCTCCCCCACGGCTACGATACGCTCGTGGACCGCAAGAGCCTATCGGGTGGCCAGCGCCAGCGCGTCGCCATCGCCCGGGCATTGTTGGGTGACCCGGATGTTGTGGTGCTGGATGAGGCAACCGCCGCCGCCGACCCCGATTCCGAATGGGCTGTGCGCAAGGGCCTCGACGCCCTTCTGGAGGGCCGCACCAAGATCATTGTTGCGCACCGCCTGCACACCATCGCCCACGCCGACCGCATTGTTGTGCTCCAGCACGGCGACATCGCTGAGCAGGGCACACACAATGAACTGGTCACCACCAACGGGTTGTACAGCAGCCTTGCCTCCAGCATGCACAGAAAGTAGGCCCATGCTTTTCGACGCCCCCTCCAACCTCGCCGCCATCACCGGACCGGAAGCCACGCGCGATCGCATCTCATTTTTCACCCTGAGTGTCGTGTCCACGGCGGTGCAGGCCGGGGCAATCATGACGCTGATTCCGCTGTTCGAGGGACTTTTCTCAGACAATCCCGCCTCCGCAATACGCTGGGTGGGCATGCTCGTTGGGCTGGTGGCGCTGGGGTGGGGCATTGACCACATCAGCCACCGCATTGGCTTTTCCTTGGGGTGCCGCATTCTCAAAACCGTTGAAACCTCTGGGGTCGCGTCGATCCGTGAGATGGACATCTCACAGCTGCACTCCGAATCCGCATCAAAACTTTCAAAACTACTGTCCACCGCAGGTGCCGAATCCCTCTCCGCGCTTGCGCACCTGATGTTCCCCCTCATCCAAGGGATCCTGATTACCCCACTGCTCAGCATTTTCCTGCTCACCATATCGTGGAAGCTGGCCGTGGTGGCCTTCGTGACCGGCGTTCTTCTGACCTTGGCATTGGTGGGGTCTCAGCGGCTGATCGCCCGCTCCGAGGCGGCCTACGACGACGCCACCCGCGAACTCAACGACGCCACACTGGAATTCGCGTGGGCACAACCAACGCTCCGCACCGCCGGGGTGAGCCGTTCCGCCCTTGACGACGTCCTCCGCGGGTCACGACAGCGCGGCCTGCGGCTCCTCCTCTGGCAAATCCCGGGTGAGACGCTGTTCAGCATCGCCTCACAGCTCGGCCTTCTCGCATTCGCACTGGTCACCGGCATGCTGTACCTCAATTCCGACATCTCCGGCGCCACTGCCGCAGCCCTCATCATCGTGTTGCTGCGCATCATCGAAGCCTCCGGTGCCCTGTCGCTCCTGGCCACACCCATGAGCTCCATGGAACGCACCTTCAGGGACATCCGAGCGCTTGTCGACGCCGCCGACACCAGCGACTCCATTCCACCCACTGGAACATCCTCTGACGCGGTGGACGTGCAGGTCAGCGACGTGACCTACCACTACCCCGACACCACTGTGGGCATCAATTCCATCAACCTTGCCCTGCCTGCGGGAAGCATCACCGTTGTTGTCGGGGAATCCGGCTCTGGAAAATCCACCCTCCTGGACGTTCTCGCGGGGCTTCGAGAGCAAAACACTGGCAGCATTGCGTTTAACGGCACTGCCTTGGACGCGCCCAATCGCCTAGCACATACCTCTGTGATGTTCCAAGCGACAGAGCTCCGTCAGGGCACACTCCGCGACAACGTCACCGCAGCCGATGCCAACGCCGATTTAGACAGCATTGCCGATCAGGTGCAGCTTGTTGACATTCTTGACAAGCTGCCGCACGGCTGGGATTCCACCGTCGGCGAAGGCGGGAGCACGCTGTCCGGCGGCGAGCGTCAACGCGTTGGACTCGCTCGGGCGCTGGCCAAAAACACCGGCTTGTTGCTGGTCGATGAGGCAACATCTGCCCTGGACGCCACCAACGAACAAGCAATTGTAGAGGCCCTGGGCAGGCTGCGGGGTCACCGCACCATGGTGATTGTGACGCACCGCCCCGCGTTGGTATCCATCGCCGACACTGTTGTGGTGCTCAAAGACGGTGCCATTGCCGAAAACGGCACCGTCAACGAACTCATCGACAAGGGCGGGTTATTCACCCACTTGTGGCGCCGCTGGCAAGACGTTGAGCAGTGGACTGTTTAAGTAGTACTCGTGCGAGTAAAAAACTCATGCACGAGTTCGTTGAACTCGTTGGGGCGTTCCAGATAACCAAAATGCCCGGCGCGAGGTAACTCGGCATACTCCGCCCCAGGAATGAGCTGGGCGACATCGCGCACTTGCTCGGGGAAAATCACGCGATCATCCGCGTATGCCAACGTCAGCACAGGCACCGCGATCTGCGGGTAGTGCTGCGACTGATCGCTGCCGTAGTCCGCCGCAATTTGTTGGGCAAGACCCACTGTTGATCCCTGCCCTGCGAAGGTGAGCAAGGCGAGCCAGTCGGCAGACGCGGCGTCGTCAAGCAGGGTGCTGGGGGACAAATTGAGCGTTGCGGTGGTCGCGGCGAGGTAGTCGGGGGCGACGGTAGACAGAGCATCCGTGACCGCCGCGAGTTCTTTCGACTGTGCAATCTGCAGGGGTGTGAGGCGCGCGTGGGCGGCCGCAGCAACGACACCCCGCACCAGGTCAGGCCGCTGGCGCGCAGCCTCCAGAACGATGCGGGACCCCAGGGACGTACCCACGAGGAATGCCGGTTCGCCGAGGTGTTGGTCGATGATGGTCAGGACGTCTTGGACCAGGTCGTTGAAATGAAACTGCTGTTCAGGGTTGATGTTGCCGCCGCTACCGCGGTTATCAAACGTGGCTACCCGCCACCCGCGAGCCACCAGTCCTGGGACTTGATGGGCATCCCACACGCGACCAGAGGCGTTCCGGCCCATCACCATGACAATAGGTGTGCCCTCACCTGTGATGTTCAGGCCAAGATCTGCCGCCATTATTATTCGCCACGCGCTTCCGCCACGGCTTTCCTCGCTGACAGCGGCAGAATGTCAGTCCAGTTTTCATTCACATAGTCCAGGCATTCAGCGCGGTTTGCCTCCCCGAACACCACATCCCAACCGTCGGGGACGGCGGCGAATGTGGGCCACAGTGAATGCTGTTCCTCTTTGTTTCGAAGAACGTAGAAGCGTCCATTGTCATCATCAAAGGGATTGGTTGGTTGGCTCATATGTTCGCTCCTTGTTATGGTGCCGTGTCATTATTCATTCGCGTTCACTACTTGTGTTCGCATCAGGCGCTGAGCTGCCGCCGTGGATATAAAATCAGCGCGGCCCGAGGCGCGGTACACACAGTTGCTGCCTAGCCGCACCGCAACATTAATGTTTATTCATCATGTGTCGGCCGCGTCTCCAGGATACCCGCAAAGCAAGGCTCACCTAAACTATATAGTGAGAAGAAATGACTATTGGCATGTCAGAGGCGATAAATCGAAGGCATGTGGAGACACTAGTTCTTTGTTGAGGAAACAGCCATCTGAACCGTGCAAGTTTGTTCAACAAACTGAGGTAAGGATACCCTTGACGGCCTTTTTTTAGTATGCAACAATCGTCCACAATATTTGGCGCAGCATAATGGCTGACGCAGCTCAAGGGCTATGGCCAAATAACAGAAGTAATTTCCATAACACGCAAACGCGTCAGGAGGAAGGTCATGACACTGGCCGAAGCCAGACCCCAGGAAGACCCCCCCACCGTAACCGCCGACGAAACTACGGCACCTGTAGAAGCAGAAGAATATGAAGAATATGAACCGGAAGTGACGGACACGCGGATGGGTAAAGGATTCGGCGTGATCGCCGCTGCAGCGTTGATCGTTGCACTAGCCTCAGCAGTGACTGCTGGAGCAACAGTATTTTATATTTTAGAATCCACCACCCGGAGCGAAGAACGCACTGCGCAGCTTGTCGCCGCCCTGAAGGAACCGCAATCATATGCTCTCCAGGGTTCTGCGGGGGCAACAAACCAGTCGGGCGCAGTTCAAGGTGCCCAGCCAGGCCAACCTGGTGCCGCAGCGCAAGCAGGTCAGCCTGGCGCGCAGGCTCAAGCGGGCGGAGCTCAGGCAGGCGCAGTTCAGCCTGGTGCCGCCAGCGCTGGTGGTGCCGCACAGGGGCAACAGGGCGCGCAACCCCAGGCTCAGCCAGGCGCAGCCAGTGCAGGCGGCGCTGCACAAGGACAGGCAGCCCCGGCCGCCGCAGCACCACAAGCTGCTGCCCCCGGACAGCAGGCTGCGCCCCAGCAGTCAGCTCCGGCAGCCCCCGCAGCGCCGGCCCCAGCAGCTTCAGCCCCAATGCCTTCCGCCGACCTACTGCTGCAAACCACCATGGCCGCAGCCCAGCCTGGTGTCCCTGGCGCAGAGCTAGCTAAGCGCACTGTCGACGGCCCCGTCACCGCAGGCACCCTAGAGCAGGTTGCTGGTGTGCGGTCCAGGATGGCCCCTCCCCCCGGCATGGAAGCCATGGGTGACATTGTGAAGTTTGATGTCCGCGACGTCGTCGTCACGGGCGACACCGCCACCGCAACCATGACCATCATCTGGCCAGCTGGTTGGGGCGAATGGACCTACCCCAATTCCGGTTTCCAGTACGTGGATGGCGAATGGAAGCTGCAAAAATCCACAGTCTGTAACCTCGCTTCAGCAGCGTGGGTCAACTGTTACTAATCATCACGTCTTATAGCAGGAGATTCTCAACACCATGACGCACCCCACCACTGGTCGTTCTCGCATGCCCATGTTAGCCATGGGTTCACCCGCAGGGCTTTCACATCGCCCCTTGTATCGAACCGCCCTGATGATGCTGGCGTTTGTCGCCAGCATCGTGCTGGTTGCTGGACTGTCGGCTTGTTCCTCGTCCGGCAGTGGGGCGTCGGGAGAAACAATCACAGTGAGCCACGTCTACGGCGAGTCTCAGCTGCCCACCAAACCCAAGAAGGTGGTGACGCTGGTTCCGGGCTACACGGATGCCATGCTGGCGTTGGGTGAGTCTCCTGCCGCAATTGCCGGTTACGCTGGTTTCCCCAAGTCGGTCATGCCGTGGGAGGAAGGCAAGCTGCAGGTTGAGCCTGAAGGCAGCACCCATGTGCTGAAGCTGATGAACCCCAGCGACGTCCCGCTGGAACAGATTGCGCAGCAGGAACCCGACCTGATTCTCGCCGGCGCTTTGGCCTCCAACGAGGAAATTTATAAGAAGCTACAGGATGTTGCCCCCACTCTCCCAGCGCTGGCTGACGGTAAGCTGGATTCCTGGCAGGACCAAACCAAGATTGTTGGCCAGCTGTTCAAGAAGGAAAGCGAGGCAGACAATATTGTTGCCTCAACGGAACAGAAACTGTCGGCTGTGAGCCAGGAATTCCCGGCCGCCGCAGGAAAGACGTTTGCGGTTGCGTTCTTTGGCGGTGCGGATAATATCCAGGTCGTGACGGACCCGAACGATATTACGGTGCAGATGCTCACGAAAATGGGTTTGAAGCTTCCAGACTCCCTCATCGGCCTGGGTGGCGGCGAAGGCGGCGTTCAGGGTAGGCTGTCCTTAGAAACAATTGATAAGATGAATTCAGATATCATCATCATGGGTTCGACAGGGGACCTGTCTGCAATGGAGTCATCTCCCCTGTGGCCAGGTCTCACGGCGGTACGGGAAAACCATGTTCTCAAACTGGATCCTGCGGCGGTCACGTCGTTCCGCGTGCCGACAGTCCTCTCGGTTCCGTGGAGTATCGAACAGATCAAACCCACACTTGCCACCTTTTGACTGATCGGATGGAGACATGGGAATTAGCAATCGTCCAGCTGTTGATACATCACAACCCCCCATCACAGCGGACGATGTGATAGAAGAGCTACAGAACCTTCTTCCCAACACCTCCATCCGCCCAGACTCTGATCTTTTTTCCGTCGGCTTTGACTCCCTGCGCATCATGCGGTTCGCAGGGTTGTGCAGAAAAGCTGGCTTTGACATTTCTTTCGCGGATTTCCTGGAAAAGCCAGAACCCGCAGCCTGGGCTGAGCTGCTAAACAGCCACACACCCAGCACCCAAGACCCAAGCGTAACGACGCCCAGCACCGCCAGCGACACCAGCGACGATGCCTCCCCATTCCGGTTGGCTCCGCTGCAACACGCCTATTGGGCGGGCGGCTATGACACCGATAAGCTGGGCGGGGTATCGGCGCACCTCTACGTGGAACTAGACGGCCCCGACCATGAACCGGATACCCTGCAGGCAGCACTGGATACTGTGGTCGCACGGCACGACATGCTCAGGGTGAAAATCCTGAACGACGGCACGCAGAAAGTGCAGGCACAGCCTGACACCCCGATATTTAGTTCGCTGGATCTACGCGACACCAACGATGCCACCGTCGCCGCGACACTGGAGGATATTCGCTCAGAGATGAGCGGCCAGCGTGCGGCAGCTGACCTGGGCCGGATGATTGATGTTCGCCTCACCCGCCTCCCCGGTGGGCGTGCACGCCTGCACGTGGATTTTGACATGCTGGCTGGCGACGCCATGAGCTACCGCATCGTCCTGGATGACCTCGCCGCCGTGCTCACCGGCGAAGAACTTGCCCCCATTAGCAGCAGTTTCCGCGAGTACCTTGACGCCCCGGAGGTCACGTCCCCGAAGAACCGAGAACGAGATCAACAGTGGTGGGCGGAGCAATTGGCAACTCTGCCGGATCCTCCTAAGCTCCCCACCTATACCGGTGTGCCCGCACATTCAGTGCGCCCGCAGCGTCGGCATTTGTTCCTGGATGAGCGGCAGCGCGCCGCGCTTGAGCACCATGCGCAGGATAACGGTGTGACTCCCGCGGCCTGCCTGGCCACTGCTTTTGCAGAGGCCATTGGTTCTTTCACCACCGAATCGCGTTTCCTGTTGAACGTGCCGCTGTTCCACCGGCAGCAGATCCTCCCCGATATTGACCGTGTGGTCGGAGATTTCAGTTCCTCAGTGCTGGTGACCGTGGATGTCTCCCAGGAGCAGACGGTGCTGGATCGCATCCGTGCCGTCTCGGAAAGTATGCACGGCAGCATGCGGCATTCGGACTGGTCGGCGCTTGATATTTTGCGCGATATGAGCCGTAGTCGCGGCAGTCAGGTGATCGCCCCGATTGTGTACACCTCGGCGGTGGGTTTGGGGGAATTGTTCTCTGCTCGGGTGCGCTCGGTGTTTGGCGATCCAGTGTGGATCCTCTCGGAAGGCCCGCAGGTTCTCCTTGATGCGCAGGTCACGGAACTGGATGGTGGTTTCCTGGCCAACTGGGATGTCCGTGAAGGAATGTTCCTTCCGGGCGTGGTGGACGCCATGTTTGAGGCGTACCGCGCCAATGTTGACCTGCTGGTGCGGGACGCGGAATGGGCATCGGCACCGTTCCCCAGTGCCGTTCCGGAAGAGCAGAATCAGGCCCGGCGCGATACGGAAACCACAGCCCCACTCCCTGAGGACGCCCTGCTACACCGACGTTTCTTCGACCTTGCTGACACACATCCTGACCGACCGGCCGTGCTGTGGGGTGAGGACGGTGTGTGTACCTACGCTGAGCTGCGGGATGATGCGTTGCGCGTCGCGACGTCGTTACGCAAACACGGCGTAGCACCTGGGGATATTGTGGGTGTTCGCATCGCTAAAGGCCCACACCAACTCACCGCGCTGCTGGGCGTGTTGGCGGCGGGTGCGGCGTGGGTGCCGCTGGGTGCGGACCAACCCGCCACGCGCCGGAGCCGCATCCTTGAGCGCGCCGACGCTACTGTGGTGCTGCACGATACGAACGCGCTGTCCGACCCGGATGAGGGGGTCACCGGTGTTCTGCTTGACGACGCCCTGACTACCGACCTCCCCGAGGATGCTGCGGCGCAGGCGACCACCCAATCCCCCGACGATGTGGTGTATGTGCTGTTCACGTCCGGTTCCACTGGGGAGCCCAAGGGTGTAGAGCTGACGCATCGTGCCGTCATGAACACCATCAACGCTGTGAACGAGATTGTCGGCCTTACTGCCGACGACCGCACGTTGGGCCTATCCTCCCTAGAATTCGACCTGTCCGTGCATGACATGTTCGGTCCGTTGAACGTCGGTGGAGCCGTGGTGACACTCACCGAGCAGGAACGCCGCGACGCGGAAGCATGGATTGGTTTAATGACGCGGCACCATGTGACCCAGCTGTATTGCGTCCCACCGCTGCTTGACATGTTGTTGTCTTCAACATCAACAACCCAGCTTGACGAGCTGCGCTGGTGTCTCCTCGGCGGGGACTGGGTCACTCTCGACCTGCCCGGACGCCTCAGGGAACGCGCACCACACTGCCGCTTCGCCGGACTTGGTGGCGCCACCGAAACCGCCATCCACTCGACCTTCTTCGAGGTTACGGACCCAGAAGCCATCGATCCGATATGGGGATCGGTGCCCTTTGGCAGCCCACTGCCCAACATGCGTGCCCGCATCGTTGATGATGCAGGACGCATCAGACCTGACTTCGCGCCCGGTGAATACCTGGTGTCTGGACCTGGCATTGCCCGTGGTTACCGCCACGATGCCGAAATGACGGACCGTAAATTCCCCACCATTGATGGGGCACGCTGGTACCGCACCAACGATCTTGCGCGCTACCTTCCCGGCGGGTGCATTGAATTCCTGGGCCGACGAGATGACCAGGTGAAAATCCGGGGCTACCGCATCGAAATTGGCGAGGTTGAGGCGGCGCTCCGCCAGGCCCCGGGTGTGCACAGCTGCGTGGCTGTGGTGTCGCGACCCGCTGGTGGTCCCCGGGATGGTTCCGCCCATTTGGGTGCCGTCATCGCCGCTGGCAGCAACCATGCGCCGGACCTGGAAGAGCAGGTACGGGCGTTCCTCGCCGAGACCCTGCCGCCCTACATGATTCCCGACCTCATGGTGATCGTAGAGGCCATTCCGGTGAACAAGAATGGCAAGTCAGACCGGGAGTACTGTGCCCAGCTCATCAACACTGCCCGGCGCGACACGGTGCAGCAGTCCGCGTCGGAGCCACCCACTCCAGGCACGTTGGAGCACCTGGTGGCAGGCGTGTTTGCCGAGGTCATTGGCGTTCCCGAGTCTGTCATTGGCCTGGATGATGATTTCATTCAGGTGGGCGGGGATTCGGTTCTGACCACCAAGGCCGCCTCTGTGCTGCGTGATGTGCTGGACGATCCGAGCCTCCCGGCGGTGTTGTTGTTCGAGTCAAGGACACCGCGGAGTGTCGCGGCGTCGTTACGCGAGGTAGAGGCCGAGCCGGGGTTGTTTGACCGGACTGCGGCGATTGTGTATGAGCTCGACAACGAAGGTCTGTGAATGTCTGCCGAGGATAATGCGAATATTGTGCGTTTGTGGGCGGCGGAGACGCATGTGCTGCCGCCGGTGGAGCGGGGGACGTCGACACGCGTGGTGACCCCACCGTTGTTTGTGGCCGCTGACCAGCGGGATGCTGCGGCGCTGTCTTTCCAGTGGTCGGTGCCGCAGGTGGGGCTGCCCACGGTGGATGAGGTGAGCCTGGTGGATCCTGCTGACGAGTCGGGTCGGCAGGTGCCGGTGTCTGATCCGGCGGAATTGTTGGCGTTATTGCAGCGTGTCGCGGCATTCAGGGCTGGCCGAGACACCCCTGATAACCCGGATCTGGAGGCCGTTGGGCACGCCCATGAAGCGCTTGTTGATGTGTTGAGCACCATCGAAAATACTTCCGACGATGCTCCCGCAGCGAGCACCCCTGCTGAACCCGCTGATGGTTCGGTGGAGGGCCACACGCCGGGCGCGTGGCTGGAGGCCGATTCCTTCTTTTTCCCCACATTGCGGGGCCGGGACACGCTGAATCACAGCGGCCCGACGGGTACAACGTGGCTGGCCGCTGCCGGTTTTGGTGGCCCGAAGGATGACATGCCGGAGCTTTCTCTGGATGGGCTTGATCTTCCA
>ERZ773010.1295-NODE-1295-length-15919-cov-42.995209_pt1 | contig 15919 bp, 11 predicted proteins | sample MGYA00580842_ERZ773010 | MGnify/ENA primary metagenome ERZ773010 (study PRJEB29015, sample SAMEA2737982) | human oral metagenome | biome: human oral; feature: human-associated habitat; material: dental | place: China | collected 2107 ...
ACGAGCTCATCCTCGTCTTCGACCTGGGCGGCGGCACCTTCGACGTCTCCCTGCTCGAGGTCGGCAAGGACGACGACGGCTTCTCCACCATCCAGGTGCGCGCCACCAACGGCGACAACCGCCTGGGCGGCGACGACTGGGACGCCCGCATCGTCGACTGGCTGGTCAAGCAGGTCAAGAGCAAGGACGGCGTGGACCTGTCCAAGGACAAGATCGCCATGCAGCGCCTCAAGGACGCCGCCGAGCAGGCCAAGAAGGAGCTGTCCTCGGCGACCTCCACGAACATCAACCTGCAGTACCTCTCCATGAGCGAGTCCGGCCCCATCCACCTCGATGAGAAGCTCACCCGCTCCAACTTCCAGGAGATGACCGCGGACCTGCTCGAGCGCACCAAGATCCCCTTCCACAACGTCATCAAGGACGCCGGGGTCAAGGTCTCCGACATCGACCACGTGGTCCTCGTGGGTGGTTCCACCCGCATGCCCGCCGTCACCGAGGTGGTGCGCGAGCTGACCGGCAAGGAGCCCAACAAGGGCGTCAACCCCGACGAGGTCGTCGCCATCGGCGCGGCCCTCCAGGCCGGCGTCATCCAGGGCGACCGCAGCGACGTCCTGCTTATCGACGTCACGCCGCTGTCCCTGGGCATCGAGACCAAGGGCGGGGTCATGACCAAGCTCATCGAGCGCAACACGGCCATCCCGACCAAGCGCTCCGAGGTCTTCTCCACCGCCGAGGACAACCAGCCCTCCGTGCTCATCCAGGTCTACCAGGGCGAGCGCGAGTTCGCCCGGGACAACAAGCCGCTGGGCACCTTCGAGCTGACCGGCATCGCCCCGGCCCCCCGCGGCATCCCGCAGATCGAGGTCTCCTTCGACATCGACGCCAACGGCATCGTCCACGTCTCCGCCAAGGACCGCGGCACCGGCAAGGAGCAGTCCATGACCATCTCCGGCGGCTCCGCCCTGCCCAAGGAGGACATCGACCGCATGGTCAAGGAGGCCGAGGCCCACGCCGAGGAGGACAAGAAGCGCCGCGAGGACGCCGAGACCCGCAACTCCGCCGAGCAGCAGGCCTACTCCATCGAGAAGCTCCTCAAGGACAACAAGGACAAGCTGCCCGAGGACGTCCACTCCGAGGTCTCCGAGGCCGTCAACGACCTCAAGAAGGCCCTCGAGGGCGACGACATCGAGCCGGTCAAGACCGCTCAGGAGAAGCTGAGCTCGGTGGCCCAGAAGGTCGGTGAGGCCATCTACCAGGCCGACGCCGCCGCCCAGGCCGCGGGTGACGCCTCCGCCTCCTCGGCCGGCACCACGTCCTCCGACGACGAGGACATCGTGGACGCCGAGATCGTCGACGACGAGGACTCCAAGTGACCCCGGCCGGCCCCACCCCCGAGAACGAGGGCATCGACCCCGAGCTCCAGGCGGCCGTCGAGTCGGCCTTCGAGGAGGTGCCCGACGACGTCCGTGAAGGACTCGCCCAGGGCTCGCCCGAGGGCGCGGCCGGCCAGTCCGACGCCTCCTCCTCAGACGAGGGGGAGGCGGGGGACGACCCCCTGGCCCAGGCTCAGGCCCAGGCCGCTCAGGCGGCTGACGACCTGGCCCGGGCCCGGGCGGACCTCTACAACCTCCAGCAGGAGTACCAGGGGTTCGTGCGTCGGTCCCGCGAGGGCGCGGCCTCCCACCGCCAGGCCGGTGCCGCCGACGTCGTCGAGGCCCTCATCCCGGTCCTCGACGAGATCGAGCTGGCCCGCCAGCACGGCGATCTGACCGGCACCTTCGAGACCACGGCCGGCAAGCTCGAGTCGATCCTGGCCGAGAAGTACTCCCTGGAGCGCTTCGGCGCCGTGGGTGAGGTCTTCGACCCCACGCTGCACGAGGCCCTCATGGCCACCGAGTCCAGCGAGGTCACCGAGCCCACCATCGCCACGGTCCTCCAGCCCGGATACCGCCTGGGCGAGCGCGTCGTGCGCGCCGCCCGCGTCCAGGTCGCCAACCCGGCCTGAGCGGCATCCAATGCGGATCCACCGCGGATCCACCCCATATCAACCGCACCACTCACCCCGGTTCGACGGCGGGCCCGACCCCACCGGAAACGCCGGCTCGGGCCCGTCGTCGGCCGGGAGGTGCACCAAGACGTTCATCAATTTTGTTAGTAAGGAAAACCCACGATCACCCGGATAAGGAGGCGGTGACACGAACATGGCCAGTCAGGACTGGATGACGAAGGACTTCTACGCGGTCCTCGGCGTGAGTAAGGACGCCGACGCTGCCGCCATCAAGAAGGCCTACCGTACGCTCGCGAAGAAGTACCACCCCGACCGCAACCCCGACGACACTGCGGCGGCGGAGCGGTTCAAGGAGATCGGGGAGGCGTACGCGGTTCTGTCCGACGAGGCCGAGCGCAAGCAGTACGACGCGATCCGCTCCATGGCCGGAGGCGGTGCGCGCTTCCAGGCCGGGGGGCCAGGTGGTGCCGGTGCCAGCGCCGGATTCGAGGACATCTTCTCCTCCATGTTCGGCGGTCAGGGCGGCAATGTCCGTTTTCAGACCGGCGGAGCCGGCGACGAGCCCGACCTCGACGACCTGCTGCGCATGTTCGGCGGCACCCCCAGCCCGACCCGCTCCGGTGGCCGCCCCGGCCCCTTCGGGTTCGGCGGCTTCACCCCCCAGCCCCGCCCGCAGAAGGGCGCCGACGTCCTGACCTCGGCGACGCTGGACCTGCGCGACGCCGTCGCCGGCACTACCGTGGAGCTCACCGCGGACGGGCGCACCATGAAGGTCCGCATTCCGGCGGGTGTGCGCGACGGCCAGAAGATCCGCCTGCGCGGCAAGGGGCGAGCCGGCCTCAACGGCGGCGAGAACGGCGACATGGTCGTGTCCATCAGCGTCAACAAGCACCCGGTGTACTCCATCGACCCGGTCGACGGCGCCAACCTGCGCATGGACCTGCCGGTCACCCTGCGTGAGGCCGCCCTGGGCGCCACGGTCGAGGTCCCGCTGCTCGATGGCGGTACCTCCAAGATCAAGATCAAGCCCGGAACCTCCTCGGGCACCGTCATGCGCCTGCGCGGCAAGGGCGCCACCACCCGGAAGAAGACCGGCGACCTGCTGGTGACCATCCAGGTGGCCGTCCCCAAGAAGCTCTCCAAAACCGCCAAGCAGGCCCTGGAGGCTTTCGATGAGGCCATGGGCGACACCGACCCGCGGGCGACCCTCATGGAGGAGGCCGGGACGTGAGCCGGCGTCGGGCCGGGCAGGGGCTGGGCCACCTCGCGGAGGACGCGGCCGAGCGAGCGGTCTACGTGGTCTCCGTGGCGGCCGAGCTCGCCGGGATGCACCCCCAGACCCTGCGCCAGTACGACCGGCTCGGACTGGTCAGTCCCGCCCGGACCCGCGGGCGGGGCCGGCGCTACTCCCACCGCGACGTCGAGCGTCTGCGCCGCATCCAGTCCCTGTCCCAGGAGGGCATCAACCTCGAGGGCATCCGCCGCATCCTCGACCTGGAGACCCGTGTCGAGGAATTAGAGGCCGACAACGCCCGTATGCGCAGCCGGGAGGCGGTCGTCCAGCGGATCTTCGCAGCGGCTGCCGACGGCGAGGTCCAGGTCGTCGCGCCCGGGCGGCAGGGGCGTGGGCCTAAGCGCCGCTCCGAGCCGCGCGGCGGGCGCACCGCCAGCACGGCGCGCACGGCGAGTACCGTGAGCACGGCGCTCGTGCCGACGAGGGCATCACGCCCCTGAACGCTGTTGTGGGCCGGGACTGTGCGATCCCGTCAGGAGCTCCTGTATCCCTAGTGGGGATGACAAGACACGGTCCTTAGTTCTTCGGGGGGATGTCGGCACCTTTGGCTCATGTCTCTGCGGGGGATGTATGCCGATATTGCCGACAATACTGTCGGTGTCATGCATATGACGACTTCTTTCACCAGCACTCGGGATCTTCGCTACCCGGCCCCGGATGTAGCCCGGGGACTGATGCTCCTACTCATCGCGATGGCGAATGTCCCCGTGTGGGTGGCGAAGAACCTACCGACGGGTACCGGTGCTCGTTTCCACCCGTCGATGGCTGATAGTGCTTGGCTGTTCATCCGGATGCTCTTCGTTGATCACCGGGTCTACCCGTTGTTCGCGATGCTGTTCGGTTTCGGGCTCATGACCATGATCAACCGGCGTATCGCAGGAGGGACCCAGACCTTCCTGGCATCCTTACCGGGTATCGAGTCAGGACGTGAGCCCACACCGCAGGAGGAGGCCTGGGCGCGCGAGCGTGCGACCGTCGATGCGCGCCGCCTGGTGCGGCGTCGGGGCTGGTGGATGCTTCTGTTCGGGTTCGTCCATGGCATTGTCTTCCCCGGCGACATCATCGGCACCTACGGACTGGTTGCGGTACTTCTTGCGGGATGGCTCGCACGCAAGCAGTTTCGGCAGCTGGTGGTGGCGGGTACTATCGCCACTCTTACCGAGATAGCGCTTTTGTTGATGATTGGGTTCCTTTCTCAAGGTGAGTCCACGACCGGAGCGGGAGGGGCGACGACCTCTGAGCAGGTGCTTCTGCCATGGTTCATCACCAATCCGGGCAGCTGGGCGGTGCAGACACTCATGGGCGCCGTCGGCCTTATCCTCCTGGCGGTTGTCATCGGGGCTCGCCTGGCCGACACTGATCTCATCGTCCACCCCGAACGGCATCGGAGTCTGCTGGTGGTGGTTGCGGTTGGTGGTTTACTTCTGGGAGCACTCGGCGCATTGCCGATGACCCTAGCCCAGATGGGGATGATGTCGATGCCGCTCTGGAGTACCGCTGCCCAGAACGTCTTCGGGCTGGCCGGCGGATGCGGTTGGCTGGCGCTGCTGGTGCTGCACGCCGGCGGCCCGAGGCTGGACGGCCGGCTCACCGGGCTGCGGTGGCTCGCCTCGGCCGTCGGGCGTCGGTCGATGACCGTCTACTTGAGTCAGACGATGCTGTTCGGGACGATATTTGTTATCCTCCCCGCCCTCATCGGGCAGCGCTTGTGGCTGGGACCGATCGCGGCCGCCGGGGTGGCGGTGCTGGCCTGGCTGCTGGCTGTTGGGCTGTGCGTCATCTTGGAGCGTGGCGGTCACGCCGGTCCTTTCGAGACCCTGTTGCGCACCGCCGTGGCCCGCAGCGAGCGCAAGCCGCCTCGCCCGGCGCCACGGGCGGCGGCCGGTACCACAGTCGTCTCCGCCGGAGTTTCTGAGTGAAAGCAGCGGGTCCACCTGGGGAGCGAGATCTGGCGGTGTGTTGCGTCGTATTGTCAACGGTATGCATCTCATCACCTCTTTCACTGGTTCCAGGGGCGTGCGCTACCCGGCCCCCGATGTGGCCCGTGGCTTCATGCTCCTGTTCGTGGCAGTGGCCAACGTCCCGACATGGAACAAAGTGCCGGCTAACATGCTCGTCGGTACTTTCCCGGTCCCGGCGGCCGATGCCTGGTGGGTGTTCGTCCGGACGCTGTTCGTCGACCATCGGGCCTACCCGTTGTTCGCGATGCTCTTCGGCTTCGGGCTGATGACGATGATCAATCGGCGTATCGCCTCCGGGACGCAGAGCTATCTTCAGTCCCTGCCCGGGGCGGATGCGGGGCGTGAGCCGACGCCGCAGGAGGAGTCCTGGGCGCGTCAGCGGGCGGCGGTCGATGCCCGTCGCCTGGTGCAGCGCCGGGGTGCGTGGATGATCCTGTTCGGGTTCGTCCACGGCATCTTCTTCTCTGGCGACATCATCGGCGCCTACGGTCTGGCCGCTGTCATCTTCGCCGGATGGTTCGCCCACAAGAGGTACATCCGCCTGTACGTCGTCGGCGCCATCATTGCGCTGACCGCGTTCTCGCTCTTCTTGGTCGTGAGTTTCGTTTCTCCTGAGACCGCCGCCGTGTGGTCAGGTCAGCAGGAGAACCCGACTGTAACGGTGCTGCCCTGGTTCGTCGTCAATATCGCGAACTGGTTCTTCTTTCTGTTCGTGCAGGTCCTCGTCACACTGATCGTCCCCGCCGCGGCGATCGGCGCACGTTTGGCCGATACCGGCATCATCATCCAGCCGGATCGGCACCGCCGCCTGCTCATCTCGACAGGGATCGGCGGCCTGGCCCTGGGAGCCCTCGCGGCGCTCCATAGCGCTTTGACCAACGTGTTACCCGTCTCGCAGTGGCCGTGGGACTTCGCCGTGAAGGAGCTCTTCGGCCTGGTCGGGGCCTGCGGTTGGTTGGCGCTGTTGGCCCTGTACGCCGGTGGGCCCAGGGAGGACGGCAGGTTGACGGGGCTGCGTCGGCTGGCCTCCGCCGTCGGGCGCAGGTCGATGACGGCCTACCTGAGTCAGACGATCCTGTTCGGGACCATCTTCGTCATCGTTCCTGTCCTGGCCGTGGGGCAGCGCTTGTGGGTGGGGCAGGCCGGAGCCGCGCTTATCGCCCTGGCGGTGTGGCTGGTGACGGTCGGCCTGTGTACGGTCCTGGAGCACGGTGGGCATGCCGGTCCCTTCGAGGCCCTGCTGCGCACCGCCGTGGCCCGCAGCGAGCGCAAGCGGTCGATGGCTCCGCCGGCTGCCGATTCAGGTGTCTGAACCAGAGAGAGACCTTCCTCGGGCTGTCCTCCGGAAGAATGGCCGGGGCGGAGGATCCACCTTTCGGTGGAGGTGATCTCGGCGCTTAAGGCGGACGCCGCGTGATGACGGGCCTTTATACGGTCGAGCCATGAACACGACGACTTCATTCAACGGCTCCCGCGGCCTGCGGTACCCCGCCCCCGACGTCGCCCGCGGCTTCATGCTGCTGCTCATCGCCCTGGCCAATGTGGGCTTCTGGAGCTACGGCACCGGTCGATTCACGCCGTCGACCGCCGACAGGATCTGGGCCTTCATCAACGCCCTGCTCATTCACGAGCGCGCCTATCCGCTGTTCGCGATGCTGTTCGGCTTCGGGCTGGCCACGATGGTCAACCGGCGCATTGCATCGGACGCCGGCGCCTACTGCCAGGATCTGACCGGCGGACTCCGAGCGCCGTCGGCTGCTGAGGTCAGCCAGGCCCGCGAGCAGGCGACTGTCGGTGCCCGTCGCCTCGTGCGGCGCCGGGGCCTGTGGATGGTCCTGTTCGGGCTGGTCCACGGTGTCTTCTTCCCCTCAGAGATCATCGGCACCTACGGCATCGTCGCCGTCGTCTTCGCCGGCTGGTTCGCCCGCAAGCACCACAAGCGCCAGCTGGCGGTGTGCGCCCTCATCCTCCTGCTCCAGGTCGTGCCGGTGCTCCTGTCGATGTTCTCGGGGCCTGACGGTGGAACGGCCGCTTCCACCGCGGCGAGTACCGCCCCGACGGCTGCGGCACCTACAGACTCGGCCGAGTCAGTGCTGTCCACGCTGCCCTGGTTCGTGACCAACGTGGGTGAGTGGTTCTCGCTCGCTGTCGGGGTGGCCTTCACCACGATGGTTCTTCCGGCCGCCTTCCTAGGGGCCCGCCTGGCCGACACCGACCTCATCGCCCACCCCGAGCGCCACCGCGGCCTGCTGGCGGCCGTTGGGCTCGGCGGCCTGGCTCTGGGTGCGCTCGGAGCACTCCACGATATTCTCGTCCCGCTCACAAGTGCCCAGTCCTGGGAGATCGACTCCACGCTGATCATGGTCCTCGGCCTGGCCGGAGGCTGCGGCTGGCTCGCCGTGCTGGCCCTCTACGCCGGTGGACCGACGGCGGACGGCCGCCTGACCGGCCTCAAGTGGCTGCTCGCCGCCGTGGGGCGCCGCTCCATGACCGCGTACCTCTCTCAGACGGTCATGTTCGGCACCATGTTCGCCGTCATGCCGAGGCTGACCGGGAACCCCCTGGAGCTGGGGGCGGCGGCATCCGCCGCAGTCGCGGTGATGGTCTGGCTGGTGACCGTGGGTGTGTGCGCGGGGCTTGAGCGACTCGGTGAGCCCGGCCCCTTCGAGGCCCTCCTGCGCACCGCCGTCGTCAGCGGCGAGCGCAGCCGCGTGATGCCGGCGATGCCTCCCAGCCCTCGGCACTCGGCTCGGTCCCTCGCGCAGCCGGTGCGTGTGCAGGCGCCGACCGCCCTGGCTGACAACAAGGCTGCCGGACGCCACATGCTCGCCGGGGTCTGACCCGCAGCCGACTGGCTGCTCGAAGCCGTCGTCAGAATGAGGAGCCCTGGTCCTCCGGGAGGAGGCGCCGGGGCTCCGCTCGTACCCACGGGTGAGGCGCAGGCTCGGAAGACAGCCCCGGCGGAGGAGGCGTGGATCACAGGGGCTTCCTAGCGTGGAGGGCATGAAACTCGCGACATCGTTCACCGGCTCCAGGGGGGTACGTTATCCCTCCCCGGATGTGGCTCGTGGCTTCATGCTCCTGCTCATCTCCCTGGCCAATATCACCTTCTGGACTGGCGTGGCGCGGGTCTCGGCCCCCAACGATGCCGCAGACAAGGCCTGGTTGTGGGTGCGCACTCTTCTGATCGACGCCCGGTCCTATCCGCTGTTCGCGATGCTGTTCGGTTTCGGACTGGCCACCATGGTCAACCGACGCATCGCCTCCGGGACGGAGAACTATCTTCAGTCCCTCCCTGGTGTGGAGGCCGGGCGTGAGCCGACGGAGCAGGAGGAGGTCTGGGCCCGTGAGCAGGCCACTGTTGACGCGCGTCGCCTGGTGCGGCGCCGGGGCCTGTGGATGGTCCTCTTCGGTGCTGTTCACGCCGTGCTCTTCTCCGGTGACGTCATCGCTGCCTACGGGCTGGTCGCCGTCATCTTCGCCGGGTGGCTCGCCCGCAAGCACTGGAAGCGGGCAGCGGTCCTCTGCGCCGTCGTTGTGGTTGCCTGCGTCGTCATCACCTTCGTCATCGAGAGTTTCATGACCTCCCAGGGTGCGGCCTCGGCGACGGATATGCGCGCGGGGGGCGGCGAATCGGCTACAACCCTCTTGTCCTACGTCTCCCACGGTGTCACCGCCTGGGCCGTCAACCTGAGTACGACGCCGATATCGTTGGTGGTTCCGGCGATGTTCCTCGGTGCCCGCCTGGCCGACACCGACCTCATCGCCCATCCTGAGCGGCACCGCCGGCTCCTGACCGGCGTCGGTCTGGGCGGCCTGGGGATCGGGGCCGTGGGCGGTATTGGGGTCGCTCAGTGGGCCACGGGAGGTTCCTTGAACCTCTGGGCCGTTCCTCTGCACCAGGTGGCGGGGCTGGCCGGGGCCTGCGGCTGGCTCGCTCTGCTGGCCCTCTACGCCGGTGGGCCGAGACCGGATGGTCGGCTGACGGGGCTGCGCAAGCTGGCCTCCAATGTGGGGCGTCGCTCCATGACCGCCTACCTCTCCCAGACCTTCCTCTTCGCCACCATCTTCCTGGCCCTTCCCGCCCTGACCGGTATCCAGCTCCACCTGGGCGAGGTCCGGGCCGCCGGGATCGCTGCGGTGGTCTGGCTGGCGACGGTCGGCCTGTGCTCGGTGCTCGAGCGTGGCGGTCACGCCGGTCCCTTCGAGACCCTGCTGCGCACCGCCGTCGCCCGCAGCGAGCGCAAGCGGGCGACGGCAGCGCCGCCGACCGCCCAACCCGATGACGCCTGATCGGGCGCAGTGCTGAGCGGATGATGAGCCCACGCGGCTGCTTGCCGGCATGGGAGTCCGCGCCTCGCGGGGCGCCGGCGCACGATCAAGCGGCCGTCAGGATGAGGGGCCCTGGTCCTCCGGGAGGAGGGGCAGGGCCTTCCTCACCCCCTCGGGTGGGAAAGGATCAAGGCCGGAGAACAGCCCTGGCGGGGGAGGTGTGCAACACCGCGGCTTCCTACCGTGGAAGACATGAAACTCGCGACCTCCTTCACCGGCTCCCGGGGCCAGCGTTTCCCAGCCCCGGATGTGGCCCGTGGCTTCATGCTCCTGTTCATCGCTCTGGCTAACATCCCCTTCTGGGTGGCGACGACGCGCTCCTCGGCTCCCAGTGACGCCGTCGACACGGTCTGGCTGTGGGCGCGTACCCTCCTGGTCGATCACCGGGCCTATCCGCTGTTCGCGATGCTGTTCGGTTTCGGGCTGGTGACCATGGTCAATCGGCGTATCGCCTCCGGGACGCAGAGCTATCTTCAGTCCCTGCCCGGTGTGGAGGCCGGGCGTGAGCCGACGGAGCAGGAGGAGGTCTGGGCGCGTGAGCAGGCCACTGTTGGCGCGCGTCGCCTGGTGCGGCGTCGGGGCCTGTGGATGGTCCTCTTCGGTGCTGTTCACGCCGTGCTCTTCTCCGGTGACGTCATCGCTGCCTACGGGCTGGTCGCCGTCATCTTCGCCGGGTGGCTCGCCCGCAAGCACTGGAAGCGGGCAGCGGTCCTCTGCGCCGTCGTTGTGGTTGCCTGCGTCGTCATCACCTTCGTCATCGAGAGTTTCATGACCTCCCAGGGTGCGGCCTCGGCGACGGATATGCGCGCGGGGGGCGGCGAATCGGCTACAACCCTCTTGTCCTACGTCTCCCACGGTGTCACCGCCTGGGCCGTCAACCTGAGTACGACGCCGATATCGTTGGTGGTTCCGGCGATGTTCCTCGGTGCCCGCCTGGCCGACACCGACCTCATCGCCCATCCTGAGCGGCACCGCCGGCTCCTGACCGGCGTCGGTCTGGGCGGCCTGGGGATCGGGGCCGTGGGCGGTATTGGGGTCGCTCAGTGGGCCACGGGAGGTTCCTTGAACCTCTGGGCCGTTCCTCTGCACCAGGTGGCGGGGCTGGCCGGGGCCTGCGGCTGGCTCGCTCTGCTGGCCCTCTACGCCGGTGGGCCGAGACCGGATGGTCGGCTGACGGGGCTGCGCAAGCTGGCCTCCAATGTGGGGCGTCGCTCCATGACCGCCTACCTCTCCCAGACCTTCCTCTTCGCCACCATCTTCCTGGCCCTTCCCGCCCTGACCGGTATCCAGCTCCACCTGGGCGAGGTCCGGGCCGCCGGGATCGCTGCGGTGGTCTGGCTGGCGACGGTCGGCCTGTGCTCGGTGCTCGAGCGTGGCGGTCACGCCGGTCCCTTCGAGACCCTGCTGCGCACCGCCGTCGCCCGCAGCGAGCGCAAGCGGGCGACGGCAGCGCCGCCGACCGCCCAACCCGATGACGCCTGATCGGGCGCAGTGCTGAGCGGATGATGAGCCCACGCGGCTGCTTGCCGGCATGGGAGTCCGCGCCTCGCGGGGCGCCGGCGCACGATCAAGCGGCCGTCAGGATGAGGGGCCCTGGTCCTCCGGGAGGAGGGGCAGGGCCTTCCTCACCCCCTCGGGTGGGAAAGGATCAAGGCCGGAGAACAGCCCTGGCGGGGGAGGTGTGCAACACCGCGGCTTCCTACCGTGGAAGACATGAAACTCGCGACCTCCTTCACCGGCTCCCGGGGCCAGCGTTTCCCAGCCCCGGATGTGGCCCGTGGCTTCATGCTCCTGTTCATCGCTCTGGCTAACATCCCCTTCTGGGTGGCGACGACGCGCTCCTCGGCTCCCAGTGACGCCGTCGACTCGGTCTGGCTGTGGGCGCGTACTCTCCTGGTCGATCACCGGGCCTATCCGCTGTTCGCGATGCTGTTCGGCTTTGGGCTGGTGACCATGGTCAACCGGCGCATCACCTCTGGTACCAGGTCCTATCTCGAGTCCCTCCCCGGTGTGGAGGCCGGGCGTGAGCCGACGCCGCAGGAGGAGGCCTGGGCCCGTGAGCAGGCCACCGTCGACGCCCGTCGCCTCGTGCGGCGCCGGGGCCTGTGGATGGTCCTCTTCGGCGCGGCCCATGCCGTGCTCTTCTCCGGCGACATCATCGGCACCTACGGGCTGGCCGCCGTCGTCTTCGCCGGATGGCTGACTCGCAAGCACCGCAAGCGGGCCATGGCCGTCAGTGTCGTCGCCACTGTCGCCACCATCTCGACGATGCACACCATGGGCAGTCATGTTGCGGCCCAGGGTCTGAGCGCTGCGGCGGTCATGAAGCAGGGGGCCGGCGAATCGGCTACGACCCTCTTGTCCTACGTCTCCGGATCCGTCACCTCCTGGGCCGGGAGCTCGGTCGCAACGGTGCTCTTCTCCATGGTGGTTCCGGCGATGTTCCTCGGTGCCCGCCTGGCCGACACAGACTTCCTCGCCCATCCTCAGCGGTACCGCCGCCTGCTGACCGGCGTCGGTCTGGGCGGTCTGGGGATCGGGGTCGCGGGTGGCATCGGGTACGGCATCTGGGCCACGGGCGGGACCCTGGCCGGCTGGACCGCCCCGCTTCACGAGGTGACCGGATTGGCCGGGGCCTGCGGCTGGCTCGCTCTGCTGGCCCTCTACGCCGGCGGGCCGACGACAGACGGCAGGCTCACCGGCCTGCGCCTGCTGGCCTCCAATGTGGGGCGCCGCTCCATGACGGCCTACCTCTCTCAGAGCTTCCTCTTCGCCATCATCTTCCTGGCCCTGCCCGCCCTGACTGGCATGGAGTTCCACCTGGGCGAGGCGCGGGCCGCCGGGATCGCTGCGGTGGTCTGGCTGGCGACGGTCGGCCTGTGTACGGCGCTGGAGCGCGGTGGTCACGCCGGTCCCTTCGAGACCCTGCTGCGCACCGCCGTTGCCCGCAGCGAGCGCCGACGCCGCCTCCCAGCGCCTCCCGCCCCTGTCCTCCCGACGGAGACGGCTGCTTCCTCCGACGCCTACGGTCTGGTTCACTGAAAAAGGAGGAATGCACCGGCTCAAGGGACGATGGCGAGCACTTCCCCGCGGCAACGGTGGGCGCCCGTCTCCTAGGGGTGCTCACGTGGCGGAACGGTGAATAATCGCTGTCACAGCGTGTTGTCTCGCTACGTCCCGGGGGCTGTGAGTCGCCTCGCACAATGTGAGGGTTGACCTGTTCGTTTCACAGGGCAGAGTAGACACGGTAGCCTGCCTGCGTCCCCAACACTGAAGGAAGCGAACAGTCTCATGACTCAGCCCCCCAACCCCGGTCAGCCCTTCTACCAGCAGCAGCCCTCCGCCCCCTCTGCTCCGGCCACGGGTCAGCCCTACCCGCCCCAGCAGCAGTTCCAGGGCGCCCCCGGTGCTCCTGGTGCCCCCGGCGTACCGGGGCAGCCCTTAGCTCAGACGCCCTCGGGTGAGTCCCTATTCGGCAGCCTCTTTGACACCTCCAAGGAGTTCGTGACGAAGTACAGCCGGATCGTGTTCATCGTTGCCGCGATCGCCGTTGGCTTGGGCTGGCTCGGTGTCGGTTACATGGGAGGCAAGATGGGTGCTGTAGCCACTGCGCTTTCCGACCCCCGCAACTACGACGGCTCCACCTTCGACGGTCTGTCCTTCGTCCTGAGCCTTCTGTTCTCCGCTCCGGCGTACCTCACGGTTCTCTTCGTGATCCGCCTCTTCATCGAGCTGGTGTCCAACTCCGCCAAGACGAACCAGCAGATCTGACGCGACGCTCCGCTCCATCGAGCGGCCTTCGTGCCTGAAGCCGGCCTCCTGACGGCCGCCAACCGACGTTGTTGGCGGTCGTCAGTCGTTGGTGACCGGTGCGCGCGGGTCGGGTTCGACCTCGCCTCCGGGAATCTCGAGGACGGCGGTCAGCCCGCCGTCGGGGTTGGCGCTCAGCTCGAGGGCTCCGCCGTGGGCGGTGGCCACAGCCGTCACAATCGCCAGCCCCAGTCCGTGCCCGGATCCTCGGGTCCGCCCCCGCCCCTCGCCGCGGACGAAGGGCTCACGCAGGGACTCCACGCTCTCGGCCGCCACCAGGGGGCCGTCGTTGCGGATCGTCAGCCGGACGCCGTCGTCCAGGTGCGCCATGCCGACCGTGATCCGCCCGCCGTCGACGTTGTAGTGGGCCGCATTGCGCAGCAGGTTGGAGACGCTCTGGCGCAGCAGCACCGGATCGCCCGGGACCCGGGCGGGCAGCAGGTGGGTGGAGACCTTCAGGTCGCGCTCGGCCACCTCGGCGGCGATGACGCTCAGGGCGTCGCGGACCGTGGCCTCCATGTCCACGTCCTCTCGGGCCAGCTTCCCGGACTGGGCGTCGGCCAGGTCCAGCAGGGCGTCGATCGTCTCCCGGTTAGCTCGGTTGGTCTCCAGCACCCGGGTCAGGACCCGACGCAGGTCCTCGGCGGAGGCCTGTGGGTCTGACAGGGCGACGTCGATCATCGTCTGCGTCGTGGCCAGGGGCGTACGCAGCTCGTGGGAGGCGTTGGCCGCGAAGCGGCGGTGCACGGAGAAGGAGCGCTCCAGTGAGGCCAGCATGTTGTCGAAGGTGTCCGCCAGGTCGTGGATCTCATCGCGCGGCCCGGACAGGGCCAGGCGTTGGCTGAGGTCGCCCGAGGCGGCGCGCTTGGCCGCCGCATTCATCGAGGACAGCGGACGCAGCATTCGTCCGGCCAGCACCCAGCCGACCGTCCCGGAGACCACTGCCAGTATCATGAGCATCCCGACGGCGGAGCGCAGGATGGTGCTCAGCAGCTCGAACAGGTTCGTGTCCACCTTGGCGGCCTGCGGAGTCGTCGCGTCGATGAGGGGAATCTGCTGAGGCGGGTCGAAGGCGATGGAGAGCGTGACGTAGCGCGTGTAGAAGTAGACCAGGGCGATGAGGACCGCGCCGGCGGCCGTCACCAGCCCGGCGTAGGTCAGGGTCAGGCGCGCTCGGATACTCAGGCGCCGAGGGCGAAACCGCTCCTCGCCTCCTGGCCGGGTGCTGCCGTGCTGCACCGCGTCGTCGGCCGGAGCCTTCTGAGCTCCCTGCCCGCTCATGCGCTGAACCTGTAGCCCGCACCGGGAACCGTCTGAATGACCCAGGGCTCGCCGAGCTTGCGGCGCAGGTGCGAGATCGTCACCCGCGTGGAGTTGGTGAAGGGGTCGGCGTTGGCGTCCCAGGCCTTCTCCAGCAGCGTCTCAGCGCTGAGGACCCCGCCCTCGGCCTCCATGAGGACTTGGAGGACCGCGAACTCCTTGGGGCTGAGCCTGATGAAGCGCCCGTCGCGGTAGACCTCCCGACGGAAGGGGTCCAGGCGCACCCCGTGGGCATCGAGGACCGGAGTGCGGGCCGGCTGGCTGCGCCGCCCCAGGGCCCGCAGCCGAGCCACCAGCTCGGGGAACTCGAAGGGCTTGGTGAGGTAGTCGTCCGCCCCCAGCTCGAAGCCGCCTACCCGCGCGTCCAGCGTCCGGGACGCGGTGAGCATGAGGACCCGTGTGCTCGGGTGCTCAGCGACCACCCGGCGACAGACCTCGTCGCCGTGGATGACGGGCAGGTCCCGGTCCAGGACGATGATGTCGTAGTCGTTGATCACCACCTGCTCTAGGGCGCTGGCCCCGTCGCCGACGACGTCGACGGCCATCGCCTCGCGCCGCAGCCCGGTGGCGATGGCCTCGGCCAGGTACTCCTCATCCTCCACGACGAGTACGCGCATTGCCCTGTGTCTCCTTCGCTGTGGTGTATGCGGCCGGTCCATGAGCCAACCAGCCCTCGTGTTGCCACAACATAAGCGAAATCGTGAACCTCATGGCAACACCGGTCCCGGTTGGCTGTTCCCCGAACGAACGGGCGTCACCGCACCCCGACCCACGTGAGCCGAAAGGACCCTCTCCCATGAAGAAGCCCCTCAACACCCGGATCATCACCCGCGCCGCCACGGTACTGACCTGCGCCGTGTGCGCCGTCGGACTCATGACCGGATGCTCTCAGGGCTCGAAGGCGGACTCGGCCGCCTCCGCCTCCGCCACCAGCGGCGACGAGTACCTGCTCAAGATGGCCAAGTGCATGCGAGACAAGGGCATCGACGTCTCCGATCCCGACTCCAACGGCAACATGCAGTTCCCCGACACCGAGGCCGCCAACAAGGCCGCCCAGGAGTGCGAGCAGACCGTGGGCCCCGCCCCGGGCACCGAGGACCTCGCCAAGCCCGAGACGCAGCAGGACCTGGTCAAGGCCACCGAGTGCCTGCGCAAGGAGGGCTACGACGTCCCCGACCCCGAGCCCGGCAAGGG
>ERZ773010.1298-NODE-1298-length-15901-cov-9.213240_pt1 | contig 15901 bp, 15 predicted proteins | sample MGYA00580842_ERZ773010 | MGnify/ENA primary metagenome ERZ773010 (study PRJEB29015, sample SAMEA2737982) | human oral metagenome | biome: human oral; feature: human-associated habitat; material: dental | place: China | collected 2107 ...
CAATAATCAGAATGTGCAGCAAAAATGTATTGTTATATAAAACAGCAAAACTCCTGTTAACTCAATGGGCTTATATAGAAGATAGTCAATTGATTGGGCAGGTAAAACGAATCCGCTGACTTTGCCTGGCCTGATGGTTGCGCTGATATTGTGACGAACTTGATTTAGATGAAGTCGTTTTGCGTATCGGTGATGAACATATCGCTTATTTCACTGAATGAATGTAATGAAGTCGTGCTGATCCGTTGAACGTTCGATTTATCCGCCCCGGCTTTTACCTGTCTATACCGTTTACTTTTCTTTTTGTTGAGCTGTTTGCTAGATAGAGCCGTCAAATTATTTCTGCCCACAACGAGACACATCTGATTTGCACGGCGGCAAGGAAGGAGAGGCTTCGTTTTGCATAACGTGTGGCGATGCCACGCCATCTCTTGAGGTGAAGAAAGGCGTTCTCGACCAAGTGGCGTACACGGTACAGAGCTTTGTCATAATCGCGTTGCTCCCTACGATTCTTTTTGGGCGGGATGACGGGCCGGCAGCCGGACTCAACAACCTTGTCTATAAGCTCATTGCTGTCATATCCACGGTCAGCCAAAAGCGCCTCCGCGCTCAAACCGTCAATCAATGCGCACGCTTCCTTGCAATCAGCTCTGGTACCTTCTGTAACAGCAACTCTGAGCGGCATACCATGCGCATCCACGGCCAGATGTATTTTGGTGTTGAGCCCCCTTTTGTACGACTCATCGCCTGCTTGCCGCCAACGGCTCCGGCAGCACGGGAATGCACTTTGCAATGGCTCGCATCAATCATTAGCCTCTCATGGTCAGGCTCAACCAGGAGCACTTCAAGGAGTTTTTCCCAAACACCCCGGTCACGCCAACGGCAAAACCGGCGATGGGTATTTTTCCAGTCCCCAAAGTCAGGAGGCAGATCACGCCATGGCGCTCCCGTTCGCAATATCCAGAACACCGCGTTAATAAACAGCCTGTTGTCTCCGGCCGGGCGACCAACACCCCCTTTTTTACCGGGGAGATGTACCTGTATGTTTTCCCAAACCCTGTCAAAAATATCATGTCGTCGATGTGCGTACATAGCCCCTCCCGTTATGAATAACATGAAGAGGTGTTACCACATTGTTTATAGTTTGACGACACTATCTAGGCAAATTCCACAGAAAACACTTCCTAAATCGATACATATCGACATTTGCACGCAACGTTTTTTGTCGTGTGGGTTAGGGGTGGAATTGATCGATGCTGCAATTCAATGCGATCTGTCAGATATGAAAAAATGTGTTGTCGGCGCATTATTTTCTTTCTATCCATGTTTGGACGGATATGCCGAACCAGGTAGCGTTTGTGACTATAATCGGTTTCCTCAACCTTTAGATATTCGGCAGAAGCACATAATGCGTGATATATGACACCTTAGGTGAGGTGCACAAGCTGTCAATTTGCACGAGCCTGTCGGGTGATTTTCCGAAAAACGGCGTCACTGCAATCGATATTAAGCGCTGGTTTCTGCAAGAGTGGGCAGCATTTTTCGGATTTTTGATACTTGCTTATATAAACAGGAGTCGTGTGACTGTCTCTGCTGATCTTCCCGAAAAAAAAACCAGAAGACTGCTGGCCGTTCCGTCACTTAAATGGCAAAACTGGTTGTTGCTGGGCATCAAGCTGGCGATGGGGTTGCTGCTGATATTGTTGATAATGCTGTATTTCGTGCTTCGCCGTGATGAAGCAGATGAGCAGCGTTCGACGATGATTGCCGACGTACTATGGCTGGAACAGAGCGCCAGCCAGTACATTAAACGCAGCACCGAACAACTGGAACTGCTGGCGAGCGATCTGGCGCAGGAGCGCCGGAAAAGATCTTTTTTTCGGCAGCGGATGGCCTATCTGCTGCGCAACAATGCGGATATTCTTTATATCGCCTGGCTGGATGCGGACGGTCATACGTTGATTTCTGACCAGAGAACGACGACAAATCCGCCGGTGATTCAGCACATACCCGGCTCAGGCACACAAGGCCTGATGCTGGATATGGCCGAAAAAATGGCCAGGACGGTATATTCCAACGCTTACAAGACTCCACAAGGGGCGCTGTTCAATGTGTATACGCCGGTATTCGAGGAGGGGGTCTATCAGGGATCATTGATGAGTGTCTATTCATTTGATGTCCTGTTAAAAAATCTTGTGCCCTGGTGGTTTGCCGAAAAATATCGGGTCAGGATTCTCGATAACGACGGGGAGACGCTGGCGAGCAAGGCGAAGACCGATGAAGTGGAAACCTCGGAAAGTTATTCGATCTCGTTGGAATATCCAGGGTATGGCATCGTCCTTCGTGCGGACGCCTATCCGGTCAAAGGAGATTATGCGCAACGGCTGCTGATTACGCTGGTGTTCCTGCTGTTGGTCGCCGTCATCATCAGTCTCTGGGTCATGCGTAAGCATGTGCGGCAGCGCCTGAACGCCGAACATGCCTTGCGCGCCGAGCACGCTTTCCGCAAGGCGATGGAGGATTCGCTGATGGTTGGCATGCGTGCGCAGGATCTCGACGGACGTATTACCTATGTTAATCCGGCCTTTTGCCAGATGGTCGGATTTTCCGAGGTGGAGCTGCTCGATACCTCACCGCCCCTGCCTTTCTGGCCGCCGGAAGAAATGGAGCGGATCGGTAGATTGCAGGCGGAACAAGGGCAAAAAGGCATCCAGCCAGATGGTGTTGAAACGCCGTTCATGCATAAAAATGGTACGCGCTTCGACGTGCTGATCTATAAGGCGCCTCTGATCGATGCGGATGGGCGGCATACCGGCTGGATGTCGTCCGTGGTCGATGTGACGGCGCGCAAGCGCGCCGAAGAGCTTACCCGCCAACAGCAGGAAAAATTACAGCAAACCTCGCGTCTGGTGACGATGGGCGAGCTGGCCTCCTCGCTGGCACATGAACTGAATCAACCCTTGGCCGCGATTAACAGCTACAACACAGGGTGCCTGAACAAGCTGTCGGCCAGCGAATTTTCGCGCGAAGAACTGAGATCTGCCATGGAGAAACTGGGTGTTCAAGCGCGTCGTGCGGGCCATATCATCCGCCATATCCATGATTTTGTGCGCAAGAGCGAGCCTAAACTGGCCGCCTGCAACCTCGTTGAGGTCATTCAGTCCAGTATTGGCTTTATTTCTGCCGATGCCCGGGCGCGCAGCGTCCGTATCGTCGGCAAGATTGCCGATACGTCGGTCAACCTGTATGCCGATCGCGTCATGCTTGAGCAGGTGCTGCTCAACCTGATGCGCAATGCCATCGAGGCAATGATGGCGCCGGATATTCTGCCCGAGCGCCGGCGATTGACCATCAGTTTGACAGTTGAAGGTGATCAGGCAAGAATCCGTGTCGCGGATCGGGGAGCCGGCATTCCGGCGGCGATCCGTGAGAATCTGTTTACCCCGTTCTTTTCGACAAAAAAAGAAGGCATGGGCATGGGGCTGAACATCTGCCGCTCGATCATCGAATTTCATCGCGGCCGCCTGTGGGTTGAAGACAGTCCGGACGGCGGCGCTATTTTCAATATTTCCCTTCCCCTGGCATCGCAATGACCTCTCATGTCTATATCGTCGACGATGATGACGCTATCCGTGATTCACTGTCCTGGATGCTTCAATCACGTGGAATCTCCTGCCGTGATTTTCCCTCCGCCGAGGCTTTCCTTGATAGTCTGACGCCCAGCCTGTCTGGCTGTATCCTGCTCGATGTGCGGATGAGCGGGATGAGCGGCAACGAGCTGTTCGAAATCCTGCGTGAGCGCGGCTGTCATATGCCGGTGATTTTCCTGACGGGGCATGGCGACGTACCGCTTGCTGTTTCTGCCCTGAAAGGCGGTGCTTTCGATTTCTTCGAGAAGCCGTGCGATGACAACCAGTTGGTCGATCGTATCGTTGAAGCGCTGAAGTTCGACGAAGAACAGCGCGCCGCTGCGGCGACGGCAGAATCGATCGGCGTGCGTTTGAACCGTCTGTCCACGCGCGAACGGCAGGTCATGGAGCGGGTGCTGGCAGGGAAACTGAACAAGGTGATCGCCGACGAATTGCATGTCAGTATGCGGACGGTGGAAGTGCATCGGTCGAGCCTGTTCGAAAAAATGGGTGTCAAGACCGCAGTTGAACTGGCGCAGATTCTGGCCAAGAATCCTGTCAAGATGCCTTAATCCATCCCGCCCGGACGCTGAATTCAAATCTTCCCCCTCATGTTGTGCCAGCCTGTCACTTTATATAAAAAATGGATTTTTCTGGCTGGCACGCCGCGCCTGAGTCGTGTCACTGCTGACATGACGTCCCTATCACGTTCAAATCACGTTTATTTTGTGTGCCCACATCGATATGGAATATCTGACGGCTTTCATTGACATTATCCTGCACCTCGACAAGCACCTGGAATTTCTTGTGCAACAGTATGGCCATTGGATCTATGTCATTCTCTTCGCCATTATTTTTAGCGAGACAGGCTTTGTTGTGACCGCCTTCTTGCCGGGAGATTCTCTGCTGTTCGTTGCAGGCGGCCTGGCAGCGCTCGGCGGCATGGATATTTATTTGCTGCTTGCCATACTGGTTGCGGCGGCAGTGTTCGGCAACGCGCTCAACTACCAGATCGGGCGTTTTCTCGGCCCCAAAGTATTTCAATGGGAAAACTCGCATTTTTTTAATAAAGCGGCGCTGGTCAAAACGCAGGCTTTCTATGAGAAACATGGCGGCAAAACGCTGGTGATTTCCCGTTTTCTGCCGCTGTTCCGGACATTTGCGCCCTTTGTCGCCGGTATCGGAGCAATGGCTTGGGCGCGCTTCATATTCTTTACCCTGCTGGGGGCGCTGGCCTGGGTGCTTTGCTTGACGCTGGCCGGTTATTTCTTCGGGAATCTGCCCTGGGTTAGGCAAAATCTGAGTGTGGTGATCCTTGGCATCATCGTCGTTTCTCTCCTCCCTGTCTTGATCGGCTGGTACCAGCATTGGCGGACATCGGCATGATCCGGCGCATCTGCCTGCTGATGGCTTGTTCCCTGCCGTTGTTGTGCGCATGTGCAACGCGCGCCGAAATTTTCTCTAGCCTGAAGCGGATTGCAGAAAAACTCTATCGACGCAATCCGCGGGAATGGAAGAAAGCAGCGCAGGCCAGTCGGGAGTCCGTTCTGCAAGATATTCACGCCACGCCAAAAATTCATTCGCAGCGCCCTATCTATTTTTTCATTTTTAAAAATTTTTGCGTCAAACTTTACTCTCACGAAAGCACATTTTCGTTAAATTTTGGGAGCGGTAGCGAATTTTATAACGTTGAAATTTCATGTAACCCAATCTTAAGTTTAGTTTTAAATTTTAAAACTCATTTGATCAAATAAAAAAAGGAAGCAAAAGAGTATGAAATTTCATGAGATTTGGAAAAAAGTATCAAATTTAGGACTAAATTTAAGTAGAGATTTAAAGCCGGTAAACGCGTTAAAGAAGCTCCTGTTTTTATTTCCACTTTTGGCGCTCCATGCTCAGGCGCTAGAGCCAAGAATTGAAATCCAACCAAACCCCGTCATCAGAAATGGCCTGTACTATGTGGGCGGCAAGCCCTATAACGGCACGCTAAAAATGCTGCATTACAGCGCCGAGGATCTCTACGACGTAAATTTTATGGGTATGATTTATCCGAGACTCAAGCCGCTACCGCCCACGCTCATTCGTGAGATCGATGTGGAGGACGGCGTAGCGATGCGGTATAGGGATTTTTTTGACGGCAAGGACAAGCCCTCAAACGAATACCCGCTAAAAAACGGCCTACGCGAGGGCACGGCGAAGCTATATCACGCCGACAGCGGCGCTCTGATGGGCGAGGTCGAGTACAAAGCTGGCATCCGCGACGGGCGCTACCGTCTCTACTACTTTAACGAGGGCGGCGCGCTAAAACAGGAGGGCGTCTACAAGGCAGACAGGCGCGAGGGCGTTTTTACCGACTACTACGAAAGCGGCGAAGTGAGCGCGCGCCACCCGTATAAGGGCGGGCTGCGAAACGGCAAAGACACGGATTATTACAAAAGCGGCGCGGTTTACGGCATGCGAAACTATAAAGACGACAAGCGGCAAGGCGTGGAGAAATGGTACTACGAAAGCGGCGCACTAAGAGAGACGGGCATTTACAAAGACGACCGTAAGCAGGATGTTTGGAAGTGGTTTTACGAGGATGGCAAAACGCGCGTAATTGAAAATTTCAAAGACGGCGAGAAAGATGGCGCCGTGCGAGAATACTACCCAAGCGGAAACCTCAAAGGTGAATACGAGTTTAAGCGTGGCAGGCAAACGGACGCAGGCAAGCAGTACTACGAGAGCGGCGCGCTCGCGGCGAAGGTGATGTTTAAGGATGGGCTCAAACACGGGCCTTATGAGACTTATCATGAAAATGGAGCGCTCAAGGCTAGTGTCACGTTTAAGGAGGGTCTCGAGATGGGCACGGCGAAGCACTACTACGCGAACGGCAAGCTCGAAGCCGAGGGCGAGTTTGAGCGCGGGCGATTAATCCGTGCCAAAAAATACAACGAAGTAGGCAAGCTAATCAGCGATAAATTTGATAAAAATGGGCTTCCGCGGGAGTGAAGTTTGACACAAGAAATTTTAAAAATGAAAAAGATAATAAAAATAACTCAAGAAGATCAGTACAAAATTTGTCGGTGAAATTTATGATCAGCAAAGATGAAAAAATAGAAATACTTTCTGCCAATTAAAGAGAGTTTTGAGTGGGTTTAGTAAAATACACTAGGGAGCATATGGGCGCGAGATTTGTCGATGTAAACAAACAGAGTTCATAGGCGACTGCATTTCGTGAAGAAGAGAAGTTTAAGATATTTATATTTAATAGAAGCGAGTCAGATGACTTAGACGCGCTATATCCGGTAATCAGTCTGGTAATATTTGCTGCTCGGTAAAATTTTATGTATCAATTTGTCCATAGGCTTAAATTTGTGTCATTTAAATCTTATTTCTATATTTAGTGTCTTATTTTTAATAATTTTCTGCGAGTTCGTAGATGGCGTATTACGCCAAGATAAACTGCAAGGTAAGCGCGCGGACGGTCGGGCTAAATAGCATGAGGATTTTTTAGTAGCGTAATTTCTGGGGATATCGAAGTCTGCTAGTGTGAAAACAGATGGGATGCAGTGAATGAATTTTTAGCGTGGCGCGAGTATCTTGCAGGGCGGCGGCGATGTATGCATTTAGCCCGGACTATACGGGGGATCGTGTCCTGGCGCTGATGGCGGGGCTGATCGGGATGGTCGATGCTGCCTTTGAACACACGCAGGATTTCTACGTGCTTGATGATTTACATGAACAGAAGCTCTACAACTGCGCGCGCAATGTCGAAATCGCCATCTGGAAAATCGCCTCGTCACGCGATGCCCGCGGCGAACCACTGCTGCTGGCCAATGCATTGACCCAAGATGCCGTTAACCTGAGTTTTGAACGGGAATTCGGGCGCATTATCGGGTTGCTTGATATGCTTTCGCAGGTGATGGCCGACAAACATGGCCGCTCGGTGACGCGGCTGACGCAGATGTAGCAACGACGCTGTTTTTACCCATTAGTGCGCTGGGAGTGTAATGAAACGAATCGTGATTCTGATCTCTGGCCGAGGCAGCAATATGTGCTCGATTCTCGACGCCATCGCGGCGGGGGAATTGCCGGCCAACGTTGCCGCCATCATTGCCAACCGTCCGGAGGCGGCAGGGCTTGAAACGGCGCGTGCCCGCGGTATTCCGGTGCGTCTCGTCGATCACCGGCATTATGCCGATCGCGCTGCCTTTGATGCGGCGCTGGCCGAGACGATCGATGCCTTTGCGCCCGATCTGGTTGTGCTGGCGGGTTTTATGCGAATCCTGACGCCGGATTTCGTTCAGCGCTACCGCGGGCGAATGCTGAATATCCATCCCTCGCTGCTCCCCTTGTTTACTGGCCTGCATACGCATCGCCGGGCGCTGGAGGCGGGAGTTCGCGTGCATGGCTGTACGGTGCATTTCGTTACGCCCGAACTGGATCATGGACCGATCGTGATTCAGGCCGCCGTGCCGGTGCTTGATGGTGATGACGAATCTGCGTTGGCATCACGCGTGCTGGCGCAGGAGCATGTGATTTATCCGCTGGCGATCCGCTGGTTCATCGAAGAGCGCCTGCATCTGCTTGACGGAAAGGTCAAGCTCGATCTGCCGCAAGATGAGCGTGCTGTACTGATTTCTCCCTGGACGGTATAACGACTGCGCGGCACGGTGGCGCGGGCATTGCATGTATCGTGCGGGCGTATGAAATTATTTGGAGATGAGACTTCGCGACGTGCCGCATTGATATGGGCTTTCCTAGTGTCACTGGCGGCTCATGCAATTGCCCTGCTGGGTGTGACGCTTGATTTGCCGACATATCCGCAGTCCGCGCCATTGCTGGTGGAGATGAAACCGATACCGAAGGGGCTGGTGATGGATGCTGCGCAAGCCCCAGCTAAGCCGCAGAGAGCTAAAAAGCCACGTCGAAAAACCGTCAAGCCTCCCTTTCCGGGCATCCGGCGGGACATCGCTGCAGGGGACATGACTTCGGGAAAGGTTCCGCGCGCAAAGCGTCCTTCTACTGGCGTTACCGCATCTTCGGCTGCTTCTTCCGCTGTGCCTGGCACAGTGTCCGTCACGCCGTCGATGGAGGAAATACGTGCCGCGGCAGCCGAAACGGTAAGTGGGGCGGCTGCGAGTGATGTCGTGGCAGAGGGCGGCGATACCGTGATGCCGGATGCGGATGCGGATGCGGATGCGGAGGCAGGGGCAAAGGTGGAGCAGGATGACGCGGCGATGCGCGGGCTCCCGGCGCACGGGCGCATTCTCTACCGGGTCGATCGTGGCGATCGGGAATTTGAAATCGGCCGTGCTGTCAGCGAATGGGAGATCAGTGATGATCGTTACGTACTGCGTCTCCAGATGGAGACGACAGGGCTGGTCTGGCTGTTCAAAAGCTATCGGATCGAGATGGAAAGCCGGGGTTGGCTGACGGCAACAGGGCTGCGGCCGGAATATTTTTCGATCCGTCGTAATGACCAGGCTGTCAAGGAGCGTGCAACGTTTGACTGGGCGCAAATGCAGGTTTCCGTTGCCGATAAGCCGCCACAAGCGCTCGATCCGGGCGCGCAGGATTTACTCTCGTTCAACTTCCATCTCGGCTTCATGCCCGATTCCAGGGTGGCAACCCATCTGCCAATTGTTACCGGCAAGAAATACGCGATCTACCCGCTTGCCGTTGTCGGCGATGAAGAGATTGAATTGCCGATGGGGCGCGTGCGGACTTTACATGTGCGTTCTGCCGGCGAACATACGACGGAGTTGTGGCTGGCCTACGATTATTTTCTGCTGCCGGTTAAAATCCGCCATGTCGACCGCGAAGGCGGTAGCTTTGTGCAGGTGGCTACCGGCATCCGCGTCGATGCCGATACGCCATGAGTCATGGATCACGCCATTCAGCGTGTTCTGAACGCCTTGACCCACGCATACGTTGTCCGTGGCCGGGCAGGCGATCGGCGCACCGTGCAGAACCGTCAGGAAAAATCATGCGTTTAGTCCCCCCATTGCTGCAACATGCCGAGGCCCTGCTGGCCGAAATACTACCCTGCCGCTTTCCGGCTGATTCGGTGGTTTCCCGTTATTTCCGCCAGCATGAACGCCTGGGGCAGGCCGATCGCGGATTTATTGCCGAGGCCGTCTATGCCGTGCTGCGCCGGCGCCGTTCTCTGGAGGCGTACTGTCTGGGAGAAATATCGCCGCGCCGTTTGCTGTTGGCCTGGCTGGGGTGCGTGCAGAAGCTGAACCGGCGTGAATTCGGCGATGTCCTTGATGCGGCCGAGAACCAGTGGCTGGCGCAGGCTAAAGCCTTGCGGCTGGAAGACTTTCCCCCGGCGCTGCGGCTGGATTTGCCGGACTGGCTGTATGCGCGGCTGCTTATGCAGTTGGGGGCGGAAGACACGGAACATCTGGCCTTGCAGCTCAACCAGGCGGCGCCGCTCGACTTGCGTGTCAATCCGCTTAAAGCGGAGCGTGATGCGTTATTGGCGCGCTTGCGCGCCGATGGTCTCCATGCTGTGCCGGGCGATTATTCGCCGTTGGCGATGCGCCTGGCGGATAAATCTGCCCTGGCGCGCCACCCTGCTTTTCTCGACGGGAGCTTCGAGGTGCAGGATGAAGGCAGCCAGTTGCTCGGCTATCTGGTACAGCCTCGACGTGGCGAAATGGTCGCCGATTTTTGCGCTGGAGCCGGCGGCAAGACCTTGCTGCTGGGTGCGCTGATGCGCTCGCAGGGGCGGCTGTACGCTTTCGACATTGCCGAAAAACGTTTGGCGAAGCTCAAGCCGCGCCTGGCGCGCTCAGGCTTGTCGAATGTGCACCCCGTGCGTATCGAGTCCGAGCATGATGCGCGGCTCAAGCGCCTTGCCGGAAAGTTTGATCGCGTGCTGGTTGATGCCCCCTGTTCCGGGCTGGGGACGCTGCGCCGCAACCCGGATCTGAAATGGCGGCAGCGTGAAAGCGATGTGGCGGAATTGGCCGTCAAGCAGGCATCGATTCTGGCGGCGGCGGCAAAGCTTGTGCGCCCTGGCGGTCGTCTGGTTTATGCCACTTGTAGCCTGCTGAATGAAGAAAATGAAGTGGTCGTTGAGGCTTTTCTGGCGGCGCATCCTGAGTTTTCGCGCCTTTCGGCAAGCGAAATTTTACGCAGCCAGTCAATTCCCATTCGGGGCGGTGACGAGAAGGGCGGTGACCTGCGTCTGTGGCCGCACCGGCACGGGACGGATGGTTTTTTTGCCGCGGTCATGGCGCGGCAGTAAGGCTTGAAGTGAGACGGACGTGATGGGGCAAAGAGGATGAACATGCAATTTTTCCCTTTATTCGAAGCGTTGCGGGCGGATGTGCATCACGCCGAGTTTCCTTGGAGTGTGGCGCTGCTGGTGCTGATTCTGGCGATGTCATGGGGGGTGTCACGTCGTGTACGCAGCCCGCATTTTCTGCAATCGGCCGCGAAATGGCGGCCGGTGCGGGATTTCGGTGAGGGTGAGGCCCGGCGGATTGCCTTCCCGCTGATTGCGCTGCTCATGCTTTCATGTGTGCGTGAGATCCTGCACTTTTCGGGGTGGCAGGTAATGAGCGCATTCGACCTGGCTTCGCCTTTCCTGCTGGCCTGGTTGCTGGCCAATGCGTCGGTTTATGTGCTGCACTGCATTTTTCCCCAAGGCAGTCTGCTGCGTGACTTCGAGCGTTTTATCATCATTGTCGTTTGGGGCGTCATGGCGCTCGATATGACAGGGCTGGGCATGCCGGTCATCGGTGTGCTGGAAAAAATTCATGTAACCGTGGGCAAACAGCGTCTCGATTTATGGATGGCGTTGCGCGGTGCGATGACCGTGGTGATCACGGTTCTGTTTGCATTGTGGATCGCCAGCCTGATCGAGCGCAGATTGATGGCGGCCAGCAGTCTGGATGCCAATCTGCGCGAGGTGTTGGCGCGTGCGGCGAAGGCGCTGCTCACGTTGCTGGCATTGCTGATCAGCCTGTCATTGATGGGGATCGATATCACGGCGCTGTCGGTGTTCAGCGGTGCGCTAGCCGTTGGGCTGGGCTTCGGGTTGCAGAAAATTGCCAGCAACTATGTCAGCGGCTTCATTCTGCTGCTGGATCGATCGGTGCAGCTGGGGAATCTGATTGCGCTTGATGATGGTACGTCCGGCACGATTTCCTGCATTACCACGCGCTATTCCGTGCTGAAAACCCTGGGAGGAACCGAAGTCATCATTCCCAATGAGTATCTGGTCAGCAATATCATCCGCAATTTGTCTTACACCGACAAACGTGTGCGCATCGCCGTGCAGATACAGGTAGGCTACGAAACGGATATTGAGAAGCTGATTCCGGATCTGGTCCAGCTTGCCTTGCAGAATCCGCGAATTCTACCCAGCCCGCCGCCTGGCGCGATCGTGACCGAGCTGGCCGATAATGGCGTGCAGCTGGAACTGGGCGCCTGGGTTGCCGATCCTGAGCAGGGGACGGGCGGGGTGCGTTCAGCGCTTTATCTGGCGCTCCTGAACTATTGCCGCGAACACGATATCGAAATTCCTTTCCCGCAGCGTGAAGTTCGTATGCGCCAGAATACAACGGACGCGCAGAACGTTTTGCCTACCCAATGAGAAAACAGGCAGTGCAATAGGCCGTGCTAATCCCGTGCTCATCCTAAAAGGATTGAGAAAATTGATGGCTCTGTGGGCGCGGGGAGAGGGACGCGGGAAGACCCGCTATCTTCACTGAAATCACTTTTTCAGGACTTTGGGTCGAATCGGAACAGTACGCGTGTTTCTGACAAATGCAGCGGAAAATATGCAGCGAGAAATAAAGCAGTGCCAGAGCAGTGCCGCGGGGAAAATAAATTGATTGATATGGGCACCGTATCGGGGCGCTTTTTTGCATTTGCCGGTATTTCCGCTCAAACCGGATGATGATCAATGATCGCCGCCCAGCGCCTCGTGACTGTGGTTTGTGGCTTCCGCCTCGTTAGGGCGATTCTGTGCCCGATATCGCCAGCAACGTATGGCAAACCAGATCAGCGTGCAGGGAGCGGCAATCAGAAAGGCTTTATCGATATTGACGTAACCGTCATTGAGTAAGTCCCAAGCCATGACGCCGATGAGAATGCCGACTCCTTCGATCAGGGGAAAGGGGGGCTTTTTATGGCGTGGCGCGTGTCTTAAGAGAGGTTCGTCAGATTGCTGCATGAGGCAATGATTCAAGGAAACGGGCGAAGGCAAACGGCAGGCAATGGATACAGGGTAACAAGACAGAGGAACATGGGGGTTCAGAACCGGTACAAGACAGGCTGAGCGGCACGACCGACAGACGAATCTTAATAGGTGAGCAGGTTGGTGTGCTTGGCGGCTTCGTCATGTCTGGGTGACGTCATGTAACAATGGCCAAGATAGAGTAAAACGCGCACCGCCCAACGGTGATGCCTCGGCAACAGCTGTGCCGCCGTGTTGTTCGAGGATGAGACGGACAATGGCTAATCCAAGTCCGTGGCCGCCCGTGGCGCGATCGCGTGAGCGGTCGAGTCGGGCGAACGCCTTGAATACGCGCTGGCGGTCGGCTTTGGCGATACCTAGGCCGTCGTCATCGACATGAACGAAAATGTGATTACCCTTGACTTCGGCGCTGACAACGATACGCGACTTGGTGTATTTGATGGCGTTGCGCAGCAGGTTGGTCAGTGCATATGGCATGCTTTTCTGGTCGAGTTCAACCAATTGCCCGGGCGGCAAAGCAGAGCAGTCAACATGCAATTCAAGCGAGCGGCCAAGAATCCGGATGGCGTCGACCTTTTCGTTCAGCCAGGCCTCAAAATCAACGCGTGTTAGGTGTGGTTCCGGCAGCTCGCGCTCGAAACGTGAATAAACCAGGCTGGAATCTACCAGGCTGTCCAGTTCTTCGAGATCGTCGTTCATCATTGTTTGAAGCCGCCGCCGTTCGTCCGGGCTGTCGGCGTCGGTGAGCATCTCCGTGACAAAACGCATGCGAGCAATCGGTGTGCGCAGTTCGTGTGAGATGGCGCTGGAAAGCTCTTTCTGAACGGCAATCAGGCGCTGGATGCGCTCGGCCATGCCATTCATCGTCTCGGTGAGCAGCTTGAAGGCCGGGCTTTTAGCTTCCGGCGCACGCGCTTCCAGGTGCCCTTCGCCCAGATCGCGGGCGGTTTGCCGCAAGGTTTCAAGATCGCGCCAGATCGGCCGCACCCAGAACCAGACGGCAATGGCCAGAATCAGCCCAATCAGACTCCAGGTCAGCAATCGCAAGCGCACCTCCCAGGGCAATGCGCGCGGATGCTGGTCGCTGGCGTTGGGCGAGATCGGACCGACGACGAGTACCTGTGAGGTATGTTTCAGACGGTGGTAGAGAATATCGCCGTCCTTGTCGATCGCCAGCTCTCCGGCATCCAGTTTTTCTGCCTGCTTGGGATTGAGTTTGAGCGACCAGCGTTCGACGATGTCAAGCCGGTAGGAAAAAATCTGCCCGATGCCCTTGATCGCTTGCGGCCAGTCCTTGCGCGGCTGGCGAAACAGCTCCTCCTCGATGAGCATGACGGTGCCCTGCATGAAGCGCCGTGTATAGTCGTCGGTGATGCCCTTGACCGAAGTCGAGATCACAAGGTCGGCGACATAGGCGATGCCGACGAATGACCCCATGATCAGCAAGTAAAAACTCAGGAACAGGCGTGACAGACTATAGCTGCCGCGCCAGGGCGGTGGCTTGTAGCGCAGGAGAATGTCAAACAGGCGGTGTTCGCGGCCGGTCGCGCTATTGCCAGTCGTGTTTGCTGAAGAGGTAGCCTTTGCCACGGACCGTCTTGATACGGGTAGGATTGTCGGGATCGTCGCCCAGTTTGCGGCGCAGGCGCGAAATGCGGGCGTCGATCGAACGGTCGAGTCCGTCGAAGCCAATGCCGCGCAACTCCTGAAGCAGATCGTCGCGCGAGAGGATGCTGCCGGCGTGGCTGGCCAACAGCCAAAGCAGGTCAAACTCCGCCGTTGTCAGGTCGATCGGTTCGTCGCCGAGATGCGCGCTGCGGGTCGCCTGGCTGATACCAAAATTACCAAAAGCGAGCTCTTCGGTTTCGCTCGCAGCGCCCTGTTCATTGGCAACCAGCGGCGCACGGCGTAGCAGGGCCTTGATGCGCGCCAGTAGCAGGCGCGGCTGAACCGGCTTGGCGATGTAGTCATCGGCGCCCAGTTCGAGGCCAAGAATCTGATCGAGATCTTCGTCGCGCGCGGTCAGCATCAAGATCACGCCTGCGTATTGCGCGCGTACGCTGCGGCAAACCTCAAAACCATCCTTACCCGGCAGCATCACGTCGAGAATGACCAGATCAGGATTGTCCTTGAGAATGCGTGCTTCGGCCGTGTCGCCGCGGGATTCGATATGGACTTCAAATTCGTTCTTGCGCAGATACTCGGCAGTCAGGTCGGCCAGGCGCTTGTCGTCTTCAATGAGCAGGATACGGGTCTTCATAATGAAAGTCCGAGGAAATGACCTGAACGCGAATATACACGATACGCGCTGATGCGGCGAATCGCCCATTTCGCCGGTAATCAGTGAACGGGGCGCGTGAAATTACACGGCCGTCTGCGTTCAGGCGGGTACTATGACTGAAGTCAGGAGCGTCTCTGATAAAATCGCCGGTAACTCTTCAGAGATCCCTGAATCATGATGCCTGTTTCACCTGTTGTGCCTATCCATACACGTTTTGCCTTCGCGATGTTGGCGGCGGTGTCGTTTGCTCTGGCAACCAGCGCGGTGCTGCTGGCCGATTTGATGCATCTGCCGGCGCCATGCACGTTGTGTATCCTGCAACGCTTCATTTTTCTGGTCTTCTGCTTCTGGGCGGTGTGCGGCGTGGTTATCCCCGGTGCGCGCCGTTTCTGGTGCATCCTGCTGGCGCTGACAGCGGCCTGTGGCCTGGCTGCGGCCGGGTGGCAGAGCTGGATGGAATACGCCCCGGATCAGGTGACGGAATGTGGTTTTGGTGAGCCGGCGCTCTACGAGCAACTGGTGAACTGGCTGGGCGCGCAATGGCCGTCGCTATTCATGGTGACCGGTTTTTGCACCCAGCAGGACTGGCATTTTCTCGGATTATCGCTGGCCAACTGGTCGATCCTGTTTTTCTTGGGATTGCTGCTGGCGGCGCTGCTCGTATTCTTCATGCGCAAGTAAAGCGAGGGGCTTTACTCCCCTTCTGAAACCCGCGTGGATAGGGCATTTGCGGGCAAGCGCCTCTGGAACCCTTATAAATAAAGGGCTGGCGGGCAGGGTGCCCGGAGATGC
>ERZ773010.1305-NODE-1305-length-15864-cov-15.810171_pt1 | contig 15864 bp, 14 predicted proteins | sample MGYA00580842_ERZ773010 | MGnify/ENA primary metagenome ERZ773010 (study PRJEB29015, sample SAMEA2737982) | human oral metagenome | biome: human oral; feature: human-associated habitat; material: dental | place: China | collected 2107 ...
GCCGGTGGCGCGGCTGCGGAATTCGTACAGCATGTCGTCTCTCCTCTCGGGATGCGCCGTCGCCCACGCCGGGAAGGCCGTCGGGCGAGCGGGCCACATCGATTATGCCGGGTTTGCCTCGACGCTGGCCAAATGGTCCAGCGGTCGACGCAGGGCCATGGCCTCGGCCAGGTGGGCAGGCGTGACGGTGGCGCTGTCGGCCAGGTCAGCCACGGTGCGCGCCACCCGCAGCACACGGTGCTGGCTGCGCCATGACCAGCCGAAGCGGTCGGCCACCTGGGTCAGCAGCGTGCGGGCGTCGGACTGCAATGCCAGGCAATCGTCGAAGCGTCCGACAGGCAGATGGCCATTGGTGCAGGCCTGTCGGGTCAGCTGTCGCTGGCGGGCGGACTGCACGCGTCGGGCCACGGTGGCGCTGTCTTCCGGGGTTGGTGCTTTGTCCGGAACGCCCCCGGCCGGTTCGCGCATCATCTCGATGCCCAGGTCGAAGCGCTCCAGTAGCGGCCCGGAGAGCCGCGCCTGGTAGCGGCGGATCTGCGCGGGCGTGCAGCGGCAGGCCCGTGCCGGATCGCCCAGATTGCCGCAGGGGCAGGGATTCATGGTGGCCACCAGCAGGAAGCGCGCCGGGAAGGTCTCACTGTAGGGGCCGCGGCTGAGCGTGATGCGCCCGGTTTCCAGCGGCTCGCGCAGCGATTCGATGACGGTGCGCCGGAATTCGGTCAGCTCGTCCATCATCAGCACGCCATGGTGGGCCAGGCTGATGTTGCCGGGTCGTGGCGGCTGTCCGCCGCCGAGCAACCCTGCCGGGCTGGTGCTGGCGTGGCAGGACAGAAAGGGTGCGCGCCGTGAGCGGGTGGCCGGCTGGCCGCTGGCCGAGCGGATGGCAGCGATCTCCAGCGCCTCGGCCGACGTGAGCGGCGGCAGGATGCCGGGCAGGCGCGTAGCCAGCATGCTCTTGCCGGTGCCGGGGGAGCCGCACAGCAGCAGCGGGTGCAGGCCGGCAGCAGAGATTTCCAGTGCCCGACGGGCCAGCGGCTGGCCACGTACATCCGCCAGATCAGGCGGTGCCTCGGTGTCGGGGTCGTCCGGAACGGAATCGTTGTCCGTGGGGCGCGGCAGCAGCGTCTGGCCGCGCAGGTGGGCAATGACCGATGCCAGGTCTGGGGCGCCATGCAGGGTCTGCAGGCCACTCTGTCGGGCCTCGGCCAGGTTGTCACGGGGCAGGATGAGCGTGCGGCCCGGGGCGTCGGCTTTCACGCCGGCTGCCACGGCCAGGGCAGCGCGGATCGGCCGCAGTTCGCCCGACAGGGACAGTTCGCCCACCAGCTCCAGGTCCTGCAGCGCCGCAAGCGGCACCAGACCCGCTGCCGCGGCGATGCCAATGGCGATGGGCAGGTCGAAGCGGCCGGATTCCTTGGGCAGGTCGGCCGGCGCCAGGTTGACGGTGATGCGGCGGTTGGGAAACTCCAGGCCGCTCTGCAGCAGCGCGGCGCGCACCCGTTCACGACTTTCGCGCACCGAGGTCTCGGGCAGGCCCACGATGCTGAAGGCGGGCAGGCCGTTGGCCAGATGCACCTCGACGGAAACCGGAGGTGCCGACAGGCCCAGCAGGGCCCGCGCATGGACCACCGCCAGGGTGTTCATCAGGCGTTCGGCTGGCCGCCGTCCCGTTTGTCGGCCTGCTGGGCCAGGCGGGCTTCCAGGGCATCCACGCGGGCCTGCAGCGACTGCAGCAGGGCGGCCTGGATGTCGAATTCCTCGCGGCTGACCAGTTCCAGCTTGTTGAAGGTCTGGCCCATCAACGCCTTGATGTTGCGTTCGATGTCGGCGGCGGGACTGGCCTTGATCAGGTCCATGACCTTCTGCTGAAAGTCCTGGAAGAAAGCCTGTTTTTCCATGAGATGGGAACTCCTGTCGATAGGAAAGAATGTGAGGAGGGTTCAAGGCCTCCGATGGTACGCAATCCGCGTCCGATCATCACGATTCCTGTCCGAAAGGCTTAGGCTGGAAGCTGGAATCAGAAATTCATGATGCAGAATTCATTCAAGGATGGACGGGCAGGCCGGGCAGGATGCCAAAACGGCGGACACGCTCTAGAATGGGCCGATTGACCGGCATCCGGCCGGCCTGTCCCTTTTCGGGTGGCGCATGGACATTCTTTTCATCCTCGATCCCTTCGATTCCCTCAAGCCCAAGAAAGAGACCAGCATCGCCATGATGCGGGCTGCCGTGGCGCGTGGCCACCGGGTCTTTGGCTGCCTGCAGGGTGACATCAGTCTGGATCAGGGCAAGGTCACGGCCCGGGTGACGCCGCTGGATCTGACCGGCGAACTCTCCCCCTGGTACAAGGCCGGTGATGTGCGCACCGAGCCGCTGTCGGCTTTCGATGCGGTGCTTATGCGCAAGGATCCGCCCTTCGACATGGAATATGTCTATTCCACCTACATGCTGGAGCGGGCGGTCGAGCAGGGGGCACGGGTCTACAACAATCCGGCCGCCATCCGCGACCATAATGAGAAATTCTCCATTACGGCCTACCCGCAGCTGACCACCGACGTGATGGTCACGCGCGATCCCGCACGGCTGCGCGAGTTTGTCGCCCGCCATGGCGAGGCGGTGCTGAAGCTGCTGGACGGCATGGGCGGGGCGTCCATCTTCCGGGCACGTCAGGATGACCCCAACCTGTCGGTCATTCTGGAGACGATGAACCGCTTCGGCACGCGCACCGTGATGGCGCAGCGCTACCTGCCGGCCATCGCGCAGGGCGACAAGCGCATTCTGCTCATCGACGGTGAAGTGGTACCGCATGCGCTGGCGCGCATCCCGCAGGCCGGCGAGGCGCGGGGCAACATGGCGGCCGGGGGCAAGCCGGTGGCGCAGCCGCTGTCGGCGCGCGATGAAGAGATCGCACGCTATCTGGGCCCACGCCTGGCGGCCAAGGGACTGTTCCTGGTGGGTCTGGACGTGATTGGCGACAGCCTGACCGAGATCAACGTCACCAGCCCCACCGGCTTCATGGAAATCACGGCGCAGACCGGTTTCGATGTGCCCGATTTCTTCATTGCACAGCTGGAAAAGCGTGTGGCGGCCGATCGTTCCGCCGCCGGGGCCTGAGCGGGAACATTCATGATCTCGGTGCTGATCATCGCGCATCAGCCCCTGGCCACAGCGCTCCTGGGGTGCTGTCGGCACGTCTATCGCGGCCTGCCGGTGCAGGCGGCCGCGCTGGACATCATTCCCGACGAGGATCCCGAGCAGGCACTGTGCGAGGCGCGGGCGCTGGCCAGTCGCATCAATGATGGCAGCGGTCAGGTGGTGCTGACCGATCTGTACGGGGCCACGCCGTCGCGCATTGCCATGCAGATGGCCGTGCCGGGCCGGGTCAGTGTCCTCTACGGCGTCAACCTGCCCATCCTGCTGAAAGTGTTCAACTATCGGGCGCGCCTGCCCCTGGTCGAGCTGGAGTCCATGGTGCTGCGTGATGCGGCCGATGGCATCGGGTGGGTCGATGCCGGATATCCCGGGCGTCGGCTGGAAAGGGTGCAGCAACCCGATGGCGCGTCTGACCCGGAAGCGCCTGCCGCATCGTCTGATGCTGTGCGAAACGCCCATTCCCTGCCGTCCGACACCCCACCCTCGAGCCCCTCACATTCATGAAAGAAGCCGAAGTCAGGATCGTCAACCGCCTCGGGATCCATGCCCGCCCGTCTGCTGCGCTCACGCAGCTGGCCGGCAAGTTCCAGTCGGGCGTGTGGTTCACCAAGGGTACGCGGCGCGTCAACGGCAAGAGCATCATGGGGGTGATGATGCTGGCGGCTGCCTGCGGTACCGTGCTCAAGATCGAGGTGGATGGCGAGGACGAGGATGCCGCGCTGAAGGCACTGGTCGATCTGATCGCGTCGGGCTTCGGTGAAGAACGCGGGGCCGGCGCATGATGCAGACGCTGGTCGGCGCGCCCATCGGGGGTGGCATCGTGCTGGGGCGGGCCTGTGTGCTGGATACCGCACTCATCGACGTGCCGCGCTACTACATCACCTCCGGGGAGGTGGCGGGCGAATGGGCCAGGCTGGGCGAAGGCTGTGCCGCGGTCGAGGCCGAGCTGCAGGGGGTAGCTGCCCAGCTGCCGGCTGATGCGCCGACCGAGGCCCGGGCGCTCCTGGACGTGCAGTTGATGCTGCTGAACGATCCGGCGCTGATCGAAGGGGCCAAGTCCCGGGTCGAGAACGAGCGGCTCAACATCGAATGGGCGATTTCCGAGACGGCCGAGGAACTGATGGCGCAGTTTCGCGCCATCGAGGATCCCTACCTGAAGGAACGCGGTCGTGACGTGGAACAGGTGGCTGACCGGCTGCTGAAGGCGCTGTCGGGTGCCAGTCAGCTGGGTGTTGGCCGTAACGGTGGTGGGGAGCCGCTGATCTACGTGGCCCAGGATCTGCAACCGGCTGACATGCTGCAGCTGCGCGGGGTGCTGGGCTTCGTGTTCGAGCAGGGTGGCATCCATTCGCACACGGCCATTCTGGCGCGCAGCCTGCGCGTGGCGGCCGTCACCGGTGTGGATGATGCGACTGGACGCATCCGGGATGGCGACTTCCTCATTCTGGATGGTGATACCGGGAAGGTGATCGTCCGGCCCGACGAGGCGCTGCTGGAACAGTATCGGGAGCGCCAGCGCCAGGCGGCCGAGCGAGCGCGCCTGCTGGCGCGACTGGCCGATGTGGCCTGCGTCACCCAGGATGGTTGCCGTGTCACCATGCTGGCCAACATCGAGCGGCCCGAGGAGGCCGAGGATGCCGTGCGCGCGGGGGCCGAGGGCATCGGGCTCTTCCGGTCCGAGTTCCTCTTCCTGAACCGCTGCCAGCTGCCGGACGAGGAAGAACAGTACCGGGCCTATCGCCAGGTGCTGGAGACCCTGCAGGGCCGGCCTGTCACCATCCGCACCATCGACGTGGGCGCCGACAAGATCCTGCCCGCCCAGGCGCTGATTCCCGGTGCCACATCGGCCCTGGGACGGCGGGCCATCCGCTACAGCCTGGCCGAGCCCGAGATGTTCCTGGTGCAGCTGCGGGCGCTCCTGCGGGCTTCCGTCCACGGCAACCTGCAGATCCTGCTGCCGATGCTGACGCAGCCCCATGAGGTGGACGAGGCCATGCTGCTGCTGGCCCAGGCCCGCCAGGATCTGGCCAGCCGTGGCGAACCGGTGGCCGAGCACATTCCGGTGGGCGGCATGATCGAGGTGCCGGCTGCGGCGCTGTCGGCCGGCATCTTCGCCAGCAAGCTGGACTTCCTGGCCATCGGTACCAACGATCTGGTGCAGTACACCCTGGCCATCGACCGCACCGATCAGCGCATTGCCCACCTCTACGACGAGCTGCATCCGGCCGTGCTGCGCCTGATTGCGCTGACCATCCGCGCTGCGCGCAAGGCTTCCAAGCCCGTCTGTGTCTGCGGCGAGATGGCTGGCGAGCACAGGGTGGCGCCGCTGCTGCTCGGCATGGGGCTAAGATCCTTTTCCATGCTTCCGTCGCGCCTTCTGCGCGTCAAGAGCGAAGTGCTCAAGGTCGATACCCGCCAGCTCACGCCGCTGGTGCGTCGCATGCTGGTGCAGGACGACCTGGGCAGCATCCGCCGCGGTCTGGCCTGCCTGGGCATCGACGATGCCTCGGCCGTGCCCTCACTTTCTGGAGCCGTCAACGCATGACTCTGCTGGTCACCCCCGTCCGGCATCGCTTCGAGGAACCGCTGCCGCTGACCAGCGGCGGACAGTTCGGGCCGTATGAGCTGGTCTACGAGACCTACGGCACCCTCAACGCCGCACGCAGCAATGCCGTCCTCATCTGCCACGCCCTCAACGCCTCGCACCACGTGGCTGGCCTCACGGCCGGCACCGCCGACGAGCATGGGTGGTGGTCCAACATGGTCGGCCCGGGCAAGCCGGTCGATACGGACCGCTTCTTCGTCATTGGCGTCAACAACCTGGGCAGCTGCTTCGGCTCTACGGGGCCCAAGTCCACCGACCCGGCCACCGGCCGGCCCTACGGTCCGAGCTTCCCGGTCATCACCGTCGAGGACTGGGTGCACAGCCAGGCACGTCTGGCCGATGCGCTGGGCATCGAGCGCTTTGCTGCCGTCATGGGCGGTTCGCTGGGCGGCATGCAGGCCCTGGCCTGGAGCTACCTCTATCCCGAGCGCCTGGCCCACTGCGTGGCCATTGCCACGGCACCGCGCCTGTCGGCCCAGAACATCGCGTTCAACGAAGTGGCGCGCCGCGCCATCGTCACCGATCCCGACTTTCACGGCGGTCGCTACTACGACCACGACACCGTGCCTGCGCATGGCCTGCAGGTGGCGCGGATGATCGGTCACATCACCTACCTGTCCGACGACACCATGGCCGAGAAGTTCGGCCGGATGCTCAAGCACGGACACTACGGCTTTTCCTTTGACGTCGAATTCGAGATCGAGAGCTATCTTCGCTATCAGGGCGAAAAATTCTCGCGCTATTTCGACGCCAACACCTATCTGCTGTTCACCCGCGCGCTGGACTACTTCGACCCGGCCCGTGCCACCGGCGGTGATCTGGCCAAGGCGCTCTCACCCGCGCAGTGTGCCTATCTGGTGGCGTCGTTCACCACCGACTGGCGCTTCTCGCCGGCACGCAGCCATGAGATCGTCAAGGCGCTGCTGGCCAACCGTGCACCCGTCACCTATGCCGAGATCGATGCGCCCCACGGCCACGACGCCTTCCTGCTGGACGACGCCCGCTACCACAGCCTGGTGCGCAGCTACTTTGACCGCATCCATTCGGGGGTAAACGCCTGATGTCTGCTGAAACCCCGGAACTGCGGGCCGACCTGGCCATCATCGCCGACTGGATCCGCCCCTATGCCAACGTGCTCGACCTGGGCTGCGGTGACGGTGCATTGCTGTCCTACCTCTCGCAGGTCAAGCATTGCCACGGCTACGGCGTCGAGATCGACGATGCCGAGGTGCTGGCCTGCGCCCGACGCGGCGTGGACGTGATCCAGCGCAACATCGAGGATGGCCTGGGCATGTTCCGCGGTGGTGACAAGTTCGACGTGGTGGTGCTGTCCATGGCCCTGCAGGCCACCAAGCGCACCGAGAAGGTCCTTGAGGACATGAGCCACGTGGCGCGCGAGGGCATCGTCTCGTTCCCCAACTTCGGCCACTGGTTCCACGTCTGGTCCATCCTGCGCGGGCGCATGCCCATCACGCGCGAGATGCCCTACGAGTGGTTCGACACGCCCAACCTGCACCTCACCACGCCCCATGATTTCGAGGATCTGGCCGAGCGGCTGGGCCTGGTGATCATGGAACGCATCTTCCTGGCCGAAGGCCGGCCGGTACGCTGGTTCCCGGTCAAGCGGGCCACCCAGGCCATCTATCGCTTCCGCCGGCGCGGGGACTGAAAGCAGGCGGATCGGTGCCGGCCGACAGGCCGGGACAGGGTGACTATTCCTGCTGTCCGGCAGGGGCAACGTCGTGCATTCACCACGCCCAGTTCCGAATGCGTTGCCGGCGTATGACAAAAGTTTGCTTTTGGACGGATTCCCGTAACGCAATACCGCTGCAAATGAATGCCAATGTTGCGTGAGATACCGTTTGTAATCCTTGTACGCAGAACGGCCAGATAATGCGTTAATTGCACCTGCGGCGTCTGAACGCGCTGAAGGGAAAAATCCCTGAAGGCAGCCTCTGGCGCCGCACTCAACGCAACCAGCCAGGGATCGGTTCTGCCTCGTCTTTGCCATCCTTCCAGCCTGGATCGGCAAATCCGGGCGTGCCGCACGGACGCCCGTGGCGACGGGGCAGGCGGGGAAGGCGTGTATCGACAGGGACTGGCAGAAGCGCCCCCGGCAACGGGATCAGGAGTGATTAGATGCCACAAGTCGACAGAAGCGCACGGTATTCCGAGTACCGGGTATGGGGATTGGGCCAACGCGGCACGCCGCTTGAAATCTATGATCCCGCCCGCTTCCCGGCCATCGCTCAGGTCATCGAGCACCTGGGGGGGCGCTTGCTGGAAATCCGCGGCGAAGGCGAGCCCATCCAGATCGCTCTGGCCGAAGGCCGTCGCACTGATGATCCTGACGCCGTCAATCGTCGCTTCACGCCCTTCTTCTCGTCCCTCACCTCGCTGGACTTCTTCTGCAAGCTGAACCTGCAGACCTATCTCTCGGTCGATTCCGACACCGCACCGCGTCGCTGGTTCTGGCAGGAAGAGACCCAGGCCGGCTATCGTTCCTCGGGCGTCGGCTCCATCGTCAACGAGACCTCCGTCAGCATCGCGCGCAGCGCCGGGCACTGAAGTCGTCCCGATTGTCTCGTCGTCCCGCCCGTCACGGGGCGGGATCGCTTCTCCGATGCCTGGTCATCATGAGGCATCGCTTTTCGCTTTTCAAAATACGGCAAGGCGGCGACACCGCGGTAAGACAACGGCCGGATCTTCAGTGCAGCTTGTGCAGGCGGATCTCGCTGTAGCCGAACGTGCTGCGCAGCGATTGCGCCGCATAGGCCTGGCACAGCTCACGCGCTGCCGTCTGCACGTCCTCAGGCACCGATTCGCACAGGATCACCCGCAGCAGGCCTTCCGCGATCAGATCGAAATCGGCGTGCCGCCCCTGGCTCGGGGCCTCGTTCATCAGCCGCCAGAGATCGGCTACCACCGTCGTGGGATGCTCCTCGACGAACAGTCGCAGTTCCGATGGATTGTCCTGGGACATCTGTGCGCTCATGAGAGAGAAAGGCGGCTACAAATCGTAGAGGCAAGAATGCTACGGTATTTGCCAATACCGCATTCTCAGCATAGTTATCTGCCGCAACACCACCGTCTGAACGGTCCCGAACGGGTCACGAACGGCAGCTGAAGGCAGAACTTCCCATCATCCCGTTTTCTCCCGAGCAGCGTACGGGTTAATCCTCCTGTACATGGGGTTTTGAGAAATGAGAAGTGGAACGATTCCTGTCAATGGACTGGATGGCGTGGTGTGTTCTGCAGTGTCCGGGTCTGGCGGGCAGGGGGTGCCCATGGCGCGTAAAATCCGGAGGCGAACCTGAAGCATTTCCGGGCCTGTCGCCTTTCGTTCCCGGCGCATGGCCACGCCGGGTTCACCCCGGCCTCTCCTTACGCCATGGCCCGGCACGCATCCGGCCTCAGCCTCCATCGGGCACCACCATCATGTCAGATCAAGCAAATACCGCCGATGTGCTGGTCATCGGCATGGGGCCCGTGGGCCTCTACCAGATCTTCCAGCTGGGACTCCTGGGCCTGCGCGTGGCCGCTGTCGATTCGCTGCCGGAACCGGGCGGGCAGTGCCGTGCGCTCTATGCCGACAAGCTGATCCACGACATTCCGGGCCTGCCGATGGTCTCGGCGCAGCAGCTGTCCGACAATTTGTTCCAGCAGATCCAGCCCCTGTATCCCGATCTGCACTTCGGTCAGGTGGCGCAGGCGCTGCGTCCCTGGCAGGAGGACGGCGTGCGACGCGGTTTCGAGCTGACGACCCAGACGGGTCTTTGCCTTCACGCCCGGGCCGTAGTGCTGGCGGTGGGGGCAGGGGCCTACCAGCGCCGTCCGCTGGACCTGCCGGGGGCCGAACAGTGGCGCGGCACGCAGATCTTCGAGGAGCCCATGCCGGCCGAGCGCTTTGCCGGCCAGCATGTGGCCGTGATGGGGGGCGGCAACGAGGCCATCGACCAGTGTCTGGCACTGGTGGCGGCTGGTGCGGCCAGTGTCAGCCTGGTGCATCGCCGTGCCCGTTTCAGCCGCTTCACCACGGATGCGGCACGGGTGCAGGCCATTGAGGAACAGACCGCCGTCGGCCGTGTCCGGCTGGTGGTTGGCCAGCCGGTGCGACTGGTGGGCGAGCCGGATTCCGGCTCGGCACAGGACGATGCTCCGGTCGGTCGTCTGCGCGCCCTGGTCGTGGCCGATGCCGACGATGGCCATGAGATCGAGGTGCCGCTGGATGCGTTGATCCTCTGCCAGGGGCTCAGTCCCACGCTGGCGCCGCTGGAGAGCTGGCAGCTGCCCATGGAGGGGCGCTACCTGCCGGTGGACCCGGCCACCATGGCCAGTGCGATTCCCGGCATTCATGCCGTGGGCGACATCTGCACCTATCCGGGCAAGCTCAAGCTCATCGTCAGCGGTTTTGCCGAGGCCGCCCGTGCCGCCCAGAGCGTGGCGCAGTTCATTGCCGGCAAGCCGCCGCTCTTCGAGTACACCGCCATCAGCCTGCGCCAGCAGCGCCGGCTGGGCGTGCTGACCGAAGAGACGCTGGCCACCCGGCTGCGACCACACTTGCATTTCCCCGAAGGACTCTGAACACCGGATGCACGCCGAAGACATCCTGCACCAGGTGTTCGGCTACCCGGCGTTCCGGGGGCTGCAACACGACATCATCGAACACGTGGCCGGTGGCGGCAACGCGCTGGTGCTGATGCCCACCGGGGGCGGCAAGTCGCTGTGCTACCAGATTCCGGCACTGATGCGCGAGGGCGTGGGCATTGTCGTTTCGCCGCTGATTGCGCTGATGCAGGACCAGGTGGCGGCGCTGCGCGAGCTGGGTGTGGCAGCGGCCTACCTCAATTCCTCGCTGTCGGCGGCTGAGGCAGCCGACATCGAGCGTCAGCTGCGCCAGGGGGAACTGAAGCTGCTGTACGTGGCCCCGGAGCGTCTGCTGACCGAGCGATGTCTGGCGCTGCTGCATCGCTGTCAGCTGGCCCTGATCGCCATTGATGAGGCGCACTGCGTCTCGCAGTGGGGGCACGACTTTCGGCCCGAGTACATCGGTCTGGGCAGGCTGGCTGACGAGTTCCCGGAGGTGCCGCGCATTGCGCTCACCGCCACCGCCGACGATCTCACCCGCCGCGAGATTGTCAACCGGCTGGCCCTGCAGGATGCCGAGCCCTTCGTCACCAGCTTCGACCGCCCCAACATCCGCTACCGGATCATCGAGAAGCGCGATGGCAACCAGCAGTTGCTGCGCTTCATCCGCGATGGCCACGAGGGGGAATCGGGCATCGTCTACTGCGCGTCGCGCAACCGCACCGAGCAGGTGGCCGCCTTCCTGCAGGAGGAGGGCTTTCATGCCCGTGCCTACCATGCCGGCCTGGAGGCCGCCGAACGCAGCGACGTGCAGGCCGCCTTCCAGCGTGAGGACGGCATGATCGTCGTGGCGACCATCGCCTTCGGCATGGGCATCGACAAGCCGGATGTGCGCTTCGTGGCACACGTGGATCTGCCGCGTTCCATCGAGGCCTATTACCAGGAGACCGGGCGTGCCGGCCGTGATGGCCTGCCCGCTGAAGTCTGGATGGCCTATGGCCTGCACGACGTGGTGCAGCAGCGGCGCTTCATCGAGGCATCCGAAGCCAGCGAGGAATTCAAGCGGCTGCAGGGCAGCAAGCTGGATGCCATGCTGGCGCTGTGCGAAGCCACCGACTGCCGCCGCGTGCGCCTGCTGGCCTATTTTGGTGAGCACGCCGAGCCCTGCGGCAACTGTGACAACTGCCTGTCGCCCCCGACGACCATCGACGGTACCGTGCTGGCGCAGAAATTCCTGTCCTGCGTCTACCGCTGCACCCGGGCCAGCGGACATCCCTTCGGTGCGCAGTACCTGATCGACGTGCTGCGTGGCCAGGCCAACGAGAAGGTCACCGCCAACGGTCATGACAGCCTGCCTGTCTTTGGTGTGGGCAGCGATCTGAGCCTGACGCAGTGGCGATCGGTGGTTCGCCAGCTTTCCATTGCTGGCTACATCCACATCGATGCCGAACGCTTCCAGACCATCTCGCTGACGGAGGCTGCCCGTCCGGTGCTGAAAGGTGAGGAAACCGTGCGCCTGCGCGAGCCTGTCGAGCGCGAGCCGCGCAGCCGTTCACGCAAGCGCACGAGCAGCACCACGTCCACGCTGGAGCGTGATCTGGATGTGGCGGGGCGCGCCTGCTTCGACCGCCTGCGCGGCTGGCGCAGTCAGCAGGCCCGTGACAGCGGTGTGCCGGCCTATGTCATCTTCCACGACGCCACCCTGCACGAGATCGCCCAGCGTCGGCCCACCACCCTGCACGCGCTGGCGGCCGTGCCGGGCGTGGGCGAGAAGAAGCTGGAGACCTATGGAGAGGCGGTGCTGGAGGTGGTGGCAGACGAGGGGTGAGTGCGGGGGCAGGGTAAGTGCTGGGGCCGCATGCGCCAGGGCGGCTCGGGGGCTACTTCTCGCGGGTTTGGCCGTGAAAGGGATGTTCGGGGACTACCATGAAGCCTTCTGCATGAATTTCTGTCTGCCATGACTCAGCCCTTCGCCCCGGTTCCGCTCAGCAAGGCCTTCCGCCTCATCAACCACGGTCCTGCCGTTCTTGTCTCTGCCCGCCATCAGGGCGTTTCCAACGTCATGGCGGCAGCCTGGGCCTGCGCGCTGGACTATGCGCCGCCCAAGCTGACCGTGGTGCTGGACAAGGCGGCTCGCACGCGGGAACTGATCGAGAAGAGCGGATATTTCGTCATCCAGATTCCCACGGCTGCCCAGATCGAGCTGACCTATGAGGTGGGGCATCGCAGTCTGAACGACGACCCGGACAAGCTGGCGCATTGCGGTGTGACGCTGTTCGACATGGCCGGCCACGACCTGCCTTTCGTGCGCGGCTGCAGCGCCTGGATGGCCTGCCGGCTGGTGCCCGAGCCCCACAACCAGCAGACCTATGATCTGTTCATCGGCGAAGTGGTGGGTGCCTGGGCCGACACGCGTGTCTTTCGTGATGGCCACTGGCATTTCGAGACGGCCGATCCGTCACTGCGCAGCCTGCATTATGTGGCCGGTGGCCATTTCTATGCCATTGGCGAAGCGCTGGACGTGGCCGAGGGCAAGGCAGGGTAAGCCCCTTCACTGCCGTTGGCAGGGCAGGATGTGAAGTACCGGAATGCCCTGAACACGGAATGCCTGACACGACGCTGCAGGTGGCTTCCGGGTCGAATCAACGGCTGCGGTTGTCCCGCCTGCCTGCCGTCAAAGGCGGCTGCTGTGTCCTGTCGGCAGTCGGTGCCGGCCATTCAGACCAGATGCCCTTCACGGCATCGGGCCTTGATCGCATCGGCAATGGGATCGTGCGGATTCACGTACCTGAAACCGGGGCCGCGCAGGTCCAGGCGATACAGGTCTTTCAGGATGAGCCTGTCCGGCACCCTGTCCGTTTCGGGGCTGCGGTACTCGATCACGACGCCCTGGCAGCCCCGGGTGTGAACCGGGTAGACCGAGCGAAGCCAGGTGTATGGCAGACGGCCCGCACCGACGCCTTCGATGCAGTACGACAGGTCGTCTTCATCCAGACGGATGAACTCCTGACCGTGGCGTGTGTTGCGCCACGATTTCCGCCAGGATTCAAACCCGAGGGCACCGATGCTGCTGCACAGGGCCGACAGCAGGAAAAACAGCCAGCCCAATGAACCCGCCCGGGAAACTGCAAACCACACCAGCCAGGCACCGAGAGCAAACGGGATGGCAATCCACGCCAGAATGAAGGGTGAGCGTGGCCTGAAATGCCATTGCTGAATATCGGGTGTGTTCGGCACGGTCAGCCATCAAACCGGAATCATCACCCCCGCCGGCAGCAGTCCCTCTTCCTCGCGACCGGCCAGCACGTCACCCAGCGGGCGCACGGCGGCCAGGGCGCTGCCCTGCACCAGGTCGATGCCCAGCTCTTTCAGTGGCCGCAGATCCAGCGGATTGTTCACCTGATCCAGCAGGCATTCGATGCTCATGGATTCGCACAGTGCCCGGACGGCCGTGATCTCACGCTGGGCATGCGGGTTGGTGGCCAGGTCGGCAAAGCGGCGGCCATCCAGACGGATGTGGCGCACGGACAGCTGGGCCAGCATGTGGATCGGAATCTGGCTCGATTCCGAATCCGTCAGGTCGATGCCGGAGTGGATCGACATCAGGCGCAGGTCCTTCAGGAACGCCTGTGACCCTTCCGGATCGTAGATCAGCGACTGCGACGACAGTTCGATGCACAGCCGGCTGTTGATGGCGGCATTGCGCTCATCGGCCGCACCCAGCAGGCGGATCAGGTTGCCGGTGAAGCCCGGTTCGGCCAGCGACAGCGGACTGAGGCGGAAGATCACCACGCCGTCTTCGGGCAGGGTGTTGGGTTGCGTGTTCAGCGTGTGCAGGATCTGCGTGAGCAGCATCCGGTCCAGCATGCCGGAGGCACCCTGCTGGGCTGCGGCCTGCAGCAGGCGGTTGGGCAGTTGCAGTTGTCCGTTGCTGGTCAGCAGGCGAGGCAGTACCGTCAGCGACTGCACCGCGTCGCGGCGCAGTGAGGTGATGGCCTGGGCATGCAGGCGGATCTGCGCCTCGGGCAGCTTCTGACGCAGCTGGTGTCCGAACTGGCGCGAGGGATCAGCATCGGCCAGGGCAGGGCTGTCGGCCATCACCGCGTAGGGGTGCGGAGCGCCTTCCTGCCGCGACAGCTGGCAGGCCAGCCGGGCCGATTCGATCAGCTGTTCGGCATTCATGCCGCTCACGCATTCCACGGCCCCGATCGAGACCCGCAACGGTATCGACATGCCCCGGTATTCCACCGGTGTGCGTGAAAGCATCGTCAGCAGCAGCGTGGCCTGGGAGCGGGTCAGCGTCAGCTCGTTGCCGGGCAGCACCAACAGGAACTGATCGTCCCGTACACGGCCAACCGCTGCCGGCGGCGAGATCTGCTTGCGCAGGTGTTCGCCTACGGCGCGCAGCACGGCATCGCCGGCATCCCGTCCGAAGACATGGTTGATGTCGCCGAACGCCAGGATGTCGACGTACACGCAGCTGAGTGGGCTGCTGGCGCGCAGCTGAGAAAGCTGCCGGCCCAGGATCCGTCGCAGTCCCACCAGGTTGGACAGGCCGGTCAGATCGTCGCGCTCGGCGATCTCCTGGAAGGTGGCAGCACGCCGTGCGTGGACCGTCACTTCCTGCATTCCGATCTCGAAGCCATCGCCTTCGCGGATGCTGGCTTCCAGCACCCACACGCGGTCCTGACCGGCACGGGAGATTGTCAGTTCGCTGTGGTACTGGCCGCTCTTTTTCAGGTCTGCCAGAAGTTGCTGGGTCACCGCCTCGCCCAGCAGGGCCTTGACGTGCGGGGTCGGATGGCGGGCTAGGTCACTCCCAAAGGCATCGGCAGCGCGCTGGTTCCAGCGTTGCAGCGTGCCGTCGTCATTGATGCTCAGCAGGGCCACGGGTGACGTGTTGTAGATGCGGTGCAGTGCGCGTGCCGCGGTGTCCATTTGAGCCAGGGTGGCCTTGATCCGGTTCTCGCGCTGGGCAGCCTGCCGGAAGAAACCGGCGATCCAGATCATCAGACCCGTGCCCATGATCACCTGGAGCCAGGATGTGTCCAGGATCGAATACGCCCAGGTACGCTGAATGAAGCCGACTTCCAGGACAAGCCCGCACAGGAAGGCACCGGTCACGCCCAGACGGCTTTCCAGACCCGGGTGCTTTCGAAGCGTGACGACGATCTCGACCATCAGCATCAGGAGAATCAGGCCCGCAATGGCAGTGGCCATCATGTTCGCCCAACGTTCCGGAAGGAATGGCAGCGAACAGCCCAGGACAATGGACAGTGGCGGCACATAGCGAAGGAGCCAGGTACGCTCGCGCTGCTGGGTGGCCACGTCCGCATGGGGGTTGATGAACATCCAGTGCAGCAGCCCGGTCACGGGCAGCAGCGCCAGTGACTGCAGCAGCAGGATGGCCGTGTTCATCATGCCGTCCTGCCGGGGGGGCACGCTGCTCTCGCGCAGGGCCAGTATCAGCAGCGCCAGCACGCAGAAGCTCCAGGTGGTCAGCAGCGCGTGGCGGGACC
>ERZ773010.1311-NODE-1311-length-15816-cov-11.805215_pt1 | contig 15816 bp, 7 predicted proteins | sample MGYA00580842_ERZ773010 | MGnify/ENA primary metagenome ERZ773010 (study PRJEB29015, sample SAMEA2737982) | human oral metagenome | biome: human oral; feature: human-associated habitat; material: dental | place: China | collected 2107 ...
CCTCCGTGTCGCCCTCGGCGGGGCCGAGGAGTTCGCGGCGCAGGATCTCCAGGAGCCCGGCGCGGGCGGAGACGGAGGTAGAGGAGGGCTCCTCGTCGAAGGCGTAGGCGGTGCCGTCGTGGGGCGCGGCGCCGGCGGCGCCCGGCGCGGTGGGCACGCGGGGCGTGGTCTCAGACATCGAGGGTCTCCTCCTGACTGGGCTGGATACGGCGCTTCCCACGGGCCTTCTTCGCCGGCAATGAGGCCGCCTCGGCGGCGGCGCGGCGGTGGTTCTCTTCTAGGAGTCGGTCGAGGAACTCGACGCGGGTGGCCGGGGAAACCGTCCAGCGGGTCATCTTCCGGTAGCTGTGGAAGCCGTGGGTGAGGTCGAGGTCCTTCCAGCCGTAGGCGGCGGCGACGGCGGCGTCAAGCTCCACGTGGATGGCGCGCATGCGGTCCACGTCCGGGTCGATGCCGGCCTCCAGGCCGGGGTCGTTGACGAGGTTGTAGAGCTTGGTCAACCCGAGATCGCGGCGCAGCATGATCTCCCGACGCTCGGTATCCAGCGTGTGGCCGATGGTCTCCAGCGTCGGCGTGGGCTCAGGCCGCGGGAAGGTCTCAAAGACATCCGACGGCGTGTATCGGGGATCGCCTCTCATACCGGAGCCGTTCTTGATCGCCCAGGCCTGGTGAAGGGAGGAGGACAGCACCGCCTGCTCGCTATAGGAGTCCGTGGCGAAGACGACTGTCGCGTCACTCATGACAGGACCCGTGGGCACGCGCATGGGCATGACTGTCTTGCTCACACGCGCTACAACCAGCACCTCATTGAGGTCCGCAATCGCCTTCCGCATGGCGGGACGATTCCTGTGAAATTTCCACCACCCATCAACAAAATCTGATTTGGTCAAACTAATTTTCGAGGATCGTTCCGAGCGAACCTTGTTAAACACATGCTGCCATGGCATTTTGTACCGTTGTGCCTCGTCTTGACCTCGTTCATTGAAGTCAACAACCCACCTAGAGGCAGAGCAGTCAGGGCGAGAGTTGAGATCCTCGCCATTGAGGTACGGGAAGAGCACCTTAGCGTTTTGAGGATCCTCCGATATCCACTCCTGAGCTTCCTCCGGTTCCAGGATGAATCCTTTACCAAGAACGATACATCCTTGGAAAGCGATGTCAGCATTTTCAGCAAGACGCTTGGGCTGGCCTTCCAAGCGACCCAACGGTTCGAGGAGTGTGCTGATCCGGGACACCAACTCGCCGTCACAGACCGTCGTTGTCTGAGGCGAGACGGCGTGACGAGTTCCCCACACGGCTGCGAACTCGAGGTTGGCGCCATGCGACGGCCAAGGGCGCGACTGGATGGCGCGAGTGATGATGAAGCCGGACTCCACCATCCGGTCCAGTCCGACCTCGCGGGTATCTCCTTGGGCTACGGTGTTCGTGCCAATGAGACCCAACGTTCCCTCTTCATTGAGCAGCGACAATGCACGGAGAAAGAAGTAGGCCACAAGATCAGCGCTGCCAGCTCTCATGCCTGCAAGGATATTGACGAGCCATTCTCGCAGATTTTGCCCCATCGAGGGACTGAGCTTCTTCGCCCCAAGGAATGGCGGATTCCCCACAATGGCGTCGAATCCGCCGCGTTTCATGACCTCGGGGACGGCCAGGGGCCAGTGGAGGCAGTGCCAGCGCTCGTAGTCGGTCTCCACCGTCGGGGTGAGACCGCGTTTCAGGATGGCCTCCAGCATGGCCTCATCGCCCTCTCCCTCGGGTGGGAAGGCGCGGCCGAGGGTCACGGCCAGGTCCCCGTAGGCCTCATTGAGCCGTTTGCCGGGCTTCGCCCCCACCGCGGGGTTGAGGCCCACGGCCACTATGGCGTCGGCCACGCGTTCCAGGAGCCTCAGGTTCTTCTCATTCTCTCGCTGGAGACGTTGTTTCGTCGTCGTCGAGCGGGCCGGGTCTCCGTCATCCACCTCGGAGGCGAGGGCGTGGCGCCGATCCCGCACCCGTTCCAGGATGGAACCCACATTCAGGGAATCCGTGTAATTCCCCGCGCGGTCGAACTCAAAAGGTCTGATTCCGCTGGCAGCAGCGGGGTCGATGTGCTGGGCCCGCAGCTGGGGCAGGTCCGTGATTCCCAGCAGCGAGTTGCCCACGAAGACCTTGTCATCCACGAAACTGAAGGGCTTGTCCTTGTCCAGGGACACGAGCCACAGGGAGAGCTTGCACATCTCCACGGCCATCTCGTTGATGTCCACCCCGTACAGGCAACGGGCCACGACCTGCCGCAGGGCGTGGCTGCGCGCCCCGCCGGGCTGGTTCGCGTAGTCTCCGAGCACCTTCTCGCGGGTCCAGGCTTCGATGAGGTGGCTGGCGAGGAAACGGGCCGCGGCCACGAGGAAGGCGCCCGAGCCGCATGCGATGTCAGCCACGTGCAGGCCGAGGATCTGATCCGAGGTCAGCGGCCGCCAGGCCGAGCGGTCCTCCGTTTCTCGCGGGCCCGGGTTGAAAACCAGTGGCTCCAAGGCGTGGCGCACCACGTCCTCGGCGAGCGACCGGGGTGTGTAGTGGGCGCCGGCGTTGCGCCGCGACGGGGTCTCGGTCACCACCAGGCCTCCCCGCTGAATGACGACCGGTCGGCCGCGCAGATCCTTCCGAATGATCCCAATCCAGGGACGCAGTCTCCTGTGCAGGCCCTCATCTCTGGTGACGGCGAGCAGGGCGCGCTCGACGTCGGGCAGTGTGTCCCCAGTAGCGAGTGCCTTGGCTAGGGCTTTGGGGGTGGGCGGTTTGGCCCCGGGCTGGTGCTCCTTGATCCAAGCGATGACGGCTCCCGCAATATCTTTGTTGTGTTTCTCGGCAAGCCCTTCCAAGACCGACAAAGGGACCTCGGGCTCTTCTCCGTCCTTGCCCCGCAATCCGAGAATCGTCTCCTCAGCTCGCTCGCAGGTGTAGCCGAGCAGACCCTCGTAGATATAGCCGATCTGCTCCACATCGATGTCCCGGAAGGATAGGCGCCGGGCCTCCTGGCCCTTGAGGCGGGCGGTCTGGAGGGAGCGCAACACGTGGAGCATAACCCGGTCGGAGACGGTAAGCAGCAGCCTGCCGCTCGCGTCGGTCGCCGTCAGGAAGGGGAAGCGTTCCGGATCGAACAGCGAACCGCCGTAGGCTGGGATGCGCATGTCTTCGGCGTTGACGCCGCCATGCAGGGCGCGGGAGGTGGCCAGCAGTCGATGCCAGGTCAGGCTCGTGCCGTCCATGGACTCCTCGCCCTCGTCGCGGGCGCGTTCCTCCAGGGCGTCCAAGATCGTGGCCAGGCCGTAGCCGCCGGTATAGAGCGATTCGGCGGGCAGGAGCCCGCGTTCCTCGGCGAACAGGAGGAAGACGGCGCGCATCATGACGGTGACGACCGCCTCGTAGACCTGCCAGGGGTCGGCCGCCAGCGGGCCGCTGCCCAGCTCGACGCCCGGCTCAGTGCTCTCCGAACTCGCCGGGGCCCCACGCTCGGCGGCGTCGAGGAGGGCGTCGGACAGGGCGGAGACGATGAGCTCGACCGCGTTGCGCACCTGGGTGCCCAGGGCCTCGGTGATCTCCTCTGCGGCGAGAACCGAGTCCTCGAAGAGCTTGGGGAGGCGCTTTTCCGCGGTGCCGCCCACCAAGCGGCGCACGCTCAGGAGCTCGCAGAAGGCGTCACGGGTAGCAGGTTCTTCCACCCACGTCTGGCAGTCCACAACGCCGGAAGCCGTAGCTCCATCCGCCGGGGCGCTCACCATGGCCCACCAACGCCCGTCGGTCACCACGCCAATGGAGCAGTCCGATCCAGGGGCGCGAAGCATAGCGGCCATCCGGTCGATGGGGCTCGTGGCCCATCCGTCGTTCGCCAAGTCCCGCAGAGAGTCGACCGGATCGGCGACCAAAACCAGGGCGCCGACCTCGTCCCCGCGCACGAGCGCCCCGGTCGGGGTGACCGTCACCGGCGGGTAGCCGTCGGAGGTGGCGCGGTAGGTCTCCGCGAGCGCCGGGCGGTCCTGCGCCGTCGTCCAAGAGCCACTCCAGCCCAGGACCTTGGTGAACACGGTGCCCACCCAGGCGTCCCGGGCCCGGCGGTAGGAGGCGAGCGCCGCAGCCGATTCCCGGTCCGCGTCCCAGGCGTCCCAGGCACGGTCGAAGGCCGGCTTGGCGGCCCGCAGCGCCTCGCGGCGCTCACGGCTCAGCCCCGGCATGCCCTGCGGGTAGAGGCCGGTGAGGACGGGCACGGACAGGAAGGGACCCTCGGTGTCGACCAGGCCCAGCCATTCCCGATGCCGCTCGGCGGCGCTGCGCCCGCCCGAGGCGCCGTGGCCGGCACCGGCGGCTCCCCTGCCGGTGGCACCGCCCCTGGTGCGACCCTTCGATGCGGGTGTCCTCGGGCTCATGATTGCCTCCCCCAGGTTTCGGCGTCCTCCTCGGTGACGGCCAGGACGAGGGCCACCGAGGAGACGTAGGGCCGGACGTCTTCGTAGCGTGAGCGCACCGCCGCCTCCTCGCGGGTCTCCTCCCCGGCCAGGTCCTCTAGGCGGTCTTCCATGGCGCGGATGTCCCGGGCGCGCTGCTGGCGCTGCTCACCGGACCACAGGGCCAGCATCTCCGCATGCTCGCGCTCCTGGGCGCGCAGGTTGGCCAGGGAGTCGGTGAGGTTGGCGCGGAAGGCGGCGAAGATGCCGCGCACGCGGTCGAGATCCGCCTGGCAGCGTTCGTCGAGGCTCTGGTGGACGTCCGCCTGCAGGCTCTGGGCCCGGCGGGCCGTCTCCTCCACGAGGCGGGTACGCAGGTGCCCGCCGTCGTTCCACAGGGCCGCCAGGTGGCGGCGCACCTCGGGGCCGGCCAGGCGGTAGCTGCCCGGATCGAGGGAGCGGTCCAGGACCTCGTGCAGCGTGTCTTCGGCGATGCGGTGCCCGCGCAGCCGCACGCCGGTGACGAAGACCTGCTCGTGCAGGCGCAGGCCGCCGCGCCCCACGAGCACCAGGCGGGAAATGGAGGCCGCGCAAGAGTACTTCAGCCCCGGCAGGACCACGGCCGTCACCCGGTTGACCTCCGAGTGGGGGCTGAAGAGGTTTGCCCGCAGGATGCGGGTGGATTTGCGCATGAGCGGGTGGCCCAGGTGGACGTGGACGATGCCGGGGGCGCGTCCGGCCTCCTCGTCGAAGGTGACCGGCCTCAGCTCGCCGGGGCGCAGCCGGGTGTCCAGGCCGGCCACTGCGTCCTGCCAGGAGCGCGCCAGGTCCGGGACCGCGAAGACGTTCGCGTCGGTGAGCTCGGAGCCGATCTCCTCCAGGGTCGGCTGGTGGGTCATGCGCAGCGCCTCGTCCACCACGCGCCTGCCCGCTTCGGGGGTGAGGTGCATGGCGATCTTGCGGTCCTCGTAGCCGCGGGCCAGGGCGGTCAGCTGCTGGTTGAGCCGTCCGCTGCCGGCTAGGGCGGAGTCGATGGCTTTCTCGTCGCGTCCGCGTGCCGCGGCTTTGCGCCGGCTGCGGCCCAGAAAATGCTCGCTGATCTCCTCGTCGATGAGCGGGTTGACGGATCCGAGGTCCTGCTTTTCGGTGGCGATCTTCTCGGCCAGGCGGCCCAGGAACTCCTGGTGCCCCACGTACAGCCCGCCCCGTCCGGTCGGGACCGGGTAATAGATCTCGGGTTTTTCTCGCTGGCCGTAGCGGTCGATGCGCCCTACCCGCTGCTCCAGGCGGGAGGGGTTGAAGGGGACGTCGAAGTTGACCAAGCGATGGCAATAGGTTTGAAGATCGATTCCCTCCCCCGCGGCGTCGGTGGCGATGAGCACGCGCACGTCTTCCTCGGCGGGGTCGGCGTTGAAGCGCGCCCGGATGTCCTCGCGCTCCTCGGCGGGGGTCGAGCCGCGGATGACCGCGAGGCGCTGTTCGCCGTAGCCCTGCTGGCGCAGCACGGAGACGATCCACTCCAAGGTGTCGGCGTACTCGGTGAAGACGACGACCCGCTCATTCATCCACGTGCGGCCATCGGGCCGGCAGACGGAGTCGAGCATGTCCACCAGCTCCTCAAGCCGTGAGTTGGGGCGGGACTGGTAGCCGCCTGCCCAGTCGGCAAGCTCCTCCAGGTCTCTGCGCGTGGCGGCGCTAAGCGGATCCGATTTCCGAGTGGCCAACAGCGTGTCCAGCTCCGGTTGGGCGGCCAGGCCTTCCTCTTCGTCGGACTGCCCCGAGCCCATGACCTCCGTGTAATAGTCGTCGTAGTCATCGAGCTCAACGCCTGGCAGCGTCTGGTCGAGGTATCCCTCGAGAGTCTTGGCGAAAGCCCACGGGCTGGAGAGGAATCGCTTTTTGAGCAGCAGCGCGGCGATGTCGAGGTGGCGGCGCCCCTGTTCTCTGCCTGAGTCCCGCAGAAGCCCGTCGAGCTTGGCGTAAGCCTGCTCCTCATCGGGCGAAGTCGCATATTGGAGCGGTCGGATACATCGTTTTTGGAAGTCCTTGTCGGCGATCTGCGTCTTCAGGCGCCGCACCGTCACCTCTTTAAGAGCATCCTCGTCGATTCGCGCTCCTCGGGCGAAGCGCCGCGGATCGATCATCTCGAGCAGAGCGGAGAAAGACTCCGTGTAGCCGTTGTGGGGCGTGGCGGATAGGAACAGCCGATGCTCGCATTTGTCGGCGAGCCGGCGCAGGGCGCGGGTCCTCTGGGAATCGACGGCGTAGCCCCGCCCTCCCCCGGCCGCCGAGGGAGCCGCCGGCGCCACGTGGTGGGCTTCGTCCACGACGAGCACGTCGAACGCGTAGCGGCGGGCGCTCTGGGACCTCTCGGCGTCCGCAAGGACCTCGCGCAGCAGCCGCTGGGCGCGAACGCCCGGCAGCCACGCCATGGAGACGATGACGCGCGGATGGAGTCTAAGGGGATTGGCCGCCAATCCGTAGGTGCGCCGGTCTTCGGCCATGCGCGCGGAGTCCACGATGACGAAGTCCAGGCCGAATTTCTCGCGCATCTCGTCGCGCCACTTCAAGGAGAGGCTCGGCGGGCACACAATGATGACCGAGCGGGCCCGGTGGCGCAGCAACAGCTCTTCGACGACGAGCCCCGCTTCGATGGTCTTGCCCAGGCCGACGTCGTCGGCCAGCAGGAGGTTGGTGCGCGGGGCCGCGAGCGCCCGGCGCAGGGGCTCGAGCTGGTAGGGCTCCAGGGTGGCGCCCGAGCGGAAGGGCGACTGGAAGGCTTTGGGGTCGGCGGAAGTGACGGCGCCCCAGCGCACAGCGTCGACGAAGGCGCCCAGGGTGTCGGGGCTGTCGAAAGCTCCAGCCGCGATGTTCTCAGGCAGGCCGCGATCGGGCACCACAGAGTTCCCGACTTCAAGCTCCCAGATCACCCGCAGTTCTTCGCCCATGCGGTCTTCGTCGAGGGATTGGAGCGTGACCACGTGGTCAAGGCGAGGCTGCCCGTCGTCGGCGGGGCTGCGAGGAAGCCCTTGTGCGTCGACGTCGGTCACCGCCCAGACGGCGCCCCTGACCTGAACCACCTGGCCCGGCTCTGGGAGGCGAACGCTCCGCGCTGGCCTTGCACTCATCGCGGCACTCGAATCTCGGGGGAATCTATCGATCCGCTGCTGGGCATCGATTCTGACGGCCCAAACGAGCAACGCTGCTTTCGATAGGCACGAAGCGGATCTCGATACGCGTGAAATCGGTCTCGACGGCAAAACACCTTCGGCAACGCTCCCGTTCAAAGAAGGCGAACTTCGAGGAACCCCGTAAAGCCCGCGGAAAGACTGCTCCTCTCCGTATTTTACGCCGGATCTGAGAGCATCACGTCCTCCCGACGAACCAGAGCTTCACGCCCTCCCCACGAACCATCGGCGCACCTGCCCGATCCTCGATTCGATCTGCTCGACGGAGGCCCGCGCCACCTCCGGCCCGCCGCAGATTCGGCGGAGCTCGGCGTGGACGAAGGCGTGGGGCTGGCCGGACTTCTGCGCCCACGCCGAGACCAGCGAGGACAGCTCCTTGCGGGCGTCGCGCCGCCGCCTGGCGTCCGAGGCCGGCGGTGCGGGGCGCTGCGCCCGCTTCCTCTCGGACTGCTCGGCCTGGTGCCGGCGCAGCAGGGAGGTCACCTGCTCCGGTTCGAGCAGGCCCGGGATCCCCAGGAAGTCGGCCTCCTCGTCGGATCCGACTTCGGCGCCGAGCCCGAACTCGCCTCCGTCGAAGAGCGCCCGGTCGAAGGCCGCGTCGGATCCGAGGGCCTCGAAGCCGGGGAAGGCGAGCTGGTCGCTGGCCTGCTCCTGCCTGTTGGCCCGTTCGATCAGATCGTCGTCCAGGCCGTCCTCGCCGCTGCCGGGCCGGTCGATGGCGTGGTCGCGTTCGACCTCCATTCCGGCGGCGAGTTCGAGGATCTGGGGGACGGACGGCAGGAACACCGTCGCGGTCTCGCCGCGCCTGCGCGCCCGGACGAAGCGCCCGATCGCCTGGGCGAAGAACAGCGGGGTCGAAGCCGACGTCGCGTAGACGCCGACGGCGAGCCGGGGCACGTCCACGCCCTCGGAGACCATGCGCACCGCGACCATCCAACGGTCGTCGCCGGCCGAGAATTCGGCGATCCTCTCCGAGGCGCGCGAGTCGTCGGAGAGCACGACGACCGGGTCCCGGCCGGTGATCGCCGCGAGCCGGCGGGCGTAGGCGCGGGCGGCCTTCCGGTCCGTGGCGATGACGAGGCCTCCGGCGTCGGGAACCGTCCGGCGGACGGCGGTCAGGCGTTCGTCGGCGGCGGCGAGCACGGCCGGTATCCACTCGCCCTCCGGGTTGAGGGCCGTGCGCCAAGCCTGGCCCGTCATGTCCTTGGTCAGGGGCTCGCCGAGGGTCGCCTCGACGACGTCGCCCTGCTTGGTCTGCCACCGCATCCGGCCCGAGTAGCTGAGGAACATCACCGGCCTGACGACGCCGTCGCGCAGGGCGCGGGTGTATCCGTACGTGTAGTCGGCGCGCGAACGGCGCACCCCCTCGCCGTCGTCGACATAGTCGACGAAGGGGATCGGGGAGGTGTCGGAGCGGAAGGGCGTTCCGGTCAGCGCCAGCCGCCTGGCCGCCGGTTCGAAGGCGGTCCGGATGCCGTCCCCCCAGGAGAGGGCGTCTCCCCCGTGGTGGATCTCGTCGAGGACCACCAGCGTGTCGCGCCGGCGCGTGCGGTCGCGGTGGAGCCCCGGGTTGGCCGCGACCTGGGCGTAGGTAACGCACACTCCGTCGAAGAAGCTGCCTTCCTCGCCCTGGGCGTTCGTGAAGTCCGGGTCGAGCTTGAGCCCGACGCGAGCGGCCGACTCCGACCACTGGACCTTCAGGTGCTCGGTGGGGCAGACGACCGTGACCCCGTGCACCGTCCCGCGCGAGATGAGTTCGGTGGCCACGCGGAGGGCGAAGGCCGTCTTGCCCGCCCCGGGGGTCGCGACGGCGAGGAAGTCCCGGGGGTCTGCCGCCAGGTAGCCTTGGAGGGCCTCGGCCTGCCAGGCCCTCAGCGAGGACGCCGTCCCCCACGCCGCCCGCCGCGGGAAGGAGGGCGAGAGCGCCTCGGCTGCATGGACCGAGGCCGATCGCGGCAGGGGGTGGCCGGTGCGGGGGCTCACTTCCCGTTCCCGGGCACGTCCGGCCCGAACGGCCAGCCCGACCCCTGGGAGCCGAGCCGATCCCTGATGGCCTTGCATGTGGGGCACACGGGGAAGCGGTCGGGATTGCGGGACGGCGTCCAGACCTTGCCGCACAGGGCGACGACCGGCCTGCCGAGAACCGCCGACTCGGTGATCTTGTCCTTGCGGACGTAGTGAGCGTATCGCTCCTCGTCGCCCGGATCCCGCTGTTCGCGGACGCGCTCCAGCACGTCGAGGCCGGGGGCGCCCTCGGTTTCCGGCCCGTCGGGGCCTTGAGGAGGCTGGGGAGGCAGTGTGCTCATGGGCTTCAGTCTAGGAGCCGCTCCCCCGCACCGACCAGGAGGCGCGGCGGGGCGTATCCCACACCCGCGCCGAGGCCGCGGGGGCTTGGATTGCGAACGAGCCGGGGCCGGCCCGATCGGCGTCGGAGCCGAGCCCCGGCTGGATCGCACAAGTCGTTGCGACGTCAGTCGGAGACGGCCTTCTTGAGGGCGGAGCCTGCGGTGAGCTTGACGCCGTATCCGGCGGGGATGTGGATCTCTTCGCCCGTACGGGGGTTGCGGCCCTTGCGAGCGGCGCGCTCGGTCCGCTCGACGGCCATGAGCCCCGTGATCTTGACGGCCTCGCCCTTGCCGAGTGAGTCGACGAGGACTTCCTGGAGAGCTGCAAGGGCTTTGTCGGCGTCGGTCTTGGACAGACCGGCCTTTTCAGCGACCTTTGCGATGAGCTCAGTACGGTTAATGGACATTCCCATACCTTTCGTTTCGATTGAGGACCCGGTGCGGGCCGCTACCCAGCAATCTAGCGGATTTCCGCCAGAGCTGGCACATTTCGAAGGGAAAGACGTGGAATTTCATGTGATTTATCGCACCGGTGATCCTCTAGGTCCCCCTGTAGCATGAGAACTGTTCTTTCACGGACGACGGATGCCGCCGCCGGACCTCTCGCGCGTTTGGCCCGCGCGACGTCCGGCCCGCGCTGCGAAACGCGGGAGCCCCGGCAAGCCGGCCACGGATCCGGAACGAAGCCAGTAAGATTGTCCGAGCACTCCCGGCAGGCGACGCCCGTGTGGGCCCGGTCGCGCCCGGACACCTAGAAGACCAGGGGAACATGAAGAGAATCGCCGACTTCGTCAAAGAGCACAAACGCGCCGCAACGTGGATCTTCTACATCCTCATGGCGGTCGGGGTGTTCTTCGTCGCCCGCAACGAGCTCAAGAACGTCTCCGGCCCCCAGATGCGCGAGCTCCTGGCCGCCATCGAGCCGCGCAAGCTGTTCGGCATAGCGCTCCTGGGGGTTCTGGCCTTCACGGCGACGGGCGTGTACGACATCTTCGCCTCGAGACACTTCGGGATCTCCCTCCCCGCGCCGACGGCCTTGAAGATCGGGTGGATCGCCCAGGCCTTCAACAACTTCGCGGGCCTGGGGGGTCTGACGGGCGGGACGATCCGGGCCAGGTACTACACGAAGGCCGGGGCGGACAAGAGCACCTCGCTGAAGATCACCCTCGCGGTGTGGGCGTCCAACCTCATCGGCCTGTTCGTCATGCTGCTGACCACCCTCCCCTTCGCCCTGCGGTACGACAAGGGCCTGTGGATCGTCCCCCTGGCCATGAGCCTCTACGTCCCCCTGTACTTCTTCGGCGGCAAGGTCAAATGGGGCAAGATCGACCTGACGCGCTCGCCCTTCGCCCTGCAGAACTACCGGCAGAAGCTCGAGATGACGGCGGCCTCGCTCCTCGACTGGCTCGTGGCCGGCGTCTACTTCTGGTTCTGCGTCAGGCTCTTCATCCCGGAGGCCAACCTGTGGATGTCGCTCTTCGTCTACTCGACTGCGACCCTCGTCGGCCTCGTCTCGTTCATCCCCGGCGGCCTGGGCACCTTCGACCTGACGTGCATCGCGCTGTTCAGCGCCATGGACTACGAGACCACCCGCCTCTTCCTGTCGATCGTCGTCTACCGCGTGAGCTACTACATCATTCCGTGGCTCATCGCCACGCTCTACGCCGTCGGCGAGCTGCTCGCCCCCAAGTTCGGGTTGAGCGACAGGCGCAAGCGCGAAGACTTCTCCATCTCGATCCTGTGGATCGGCACGCTCGTCTCCGGCGTGACCCTGATCCTCTCGGCGATCACGCCGGCCATCTACGAGCGGATCGAGATACTGCGGGAGTTCACCCCGCGCGGGGCGCGCCTGGCCTCCAGCATCACCTCCCTGCTCATCGGGATCATGCTCGTCGTCCTCGCCCGCGGCATCCGGGCGCGGGTCGCCCGCATCTACGGGATCGCCCTCGGGCTGCTCGTCGTCGGCGCCGCGGCCTCGCTCCTGAAGGGGTTCGACTTCGAGGAGGCCATCCTCCTCCTCTTCGTCGCCTGGCTCCTCTTCCTGGCCCGCGACTCCTTCAGCCGGCAGCCGCTCAGGCTGACGTGGAGGTCGTTCGCGGCGTCCTTCATAGCCGTCGTCGGCATTCCCATGGGGATCTTCCTGTGGCGCCTGTACCACGACGAGAAGATCCCCCACCCCTTCCCCCACCGCGGCGAGCCTCCGCGGCACTTCGCCTTCTACGGCGCCATCGTGATACTCATCTCCCTCGGCCTCCTCTTCTCGCGGGGGCGGACGATGGACTTCAGGCCGCCGGGGCCGGCGGACGTGGCGCGCTTCGAAGCCTTCCTGGCCGAACACGGCGGGAACGAATACTCCCACCTCTTCTTCCTGGGGGACAAGCACGTCTTCTACTCCTCGGACGGCAAGGTCGCGCTGCTGTACCGCCCGCACAGGAACAACCTGGTCATCCTGGGCGATCCGATAGGCGAGGAGTCGGCGTTCGAAGAGGCCATCGACGAGTTCGTGACGATGGCCGCCTCCTACCGGATGAACGTCGCCATCTACGAGATCTCGGCCAAATACCTGGCGACGTGCGCCGACCAGGGGTTCACCTTCGTCAAGATCGGCGAGGACGCGATGCTGCGCCTGGCCAACTACTCCAACGTGGGGAACAAGGGGAAGATCTTCCGGCGCATGCGCAACCGGATGGGCGAGAAGGGCACCCACTTCGAGATGGTCGCGCCGCCCTTCACGGAGAAGTTCCTCGCCGAGATCCGCGACGTGTCCGACGCGTGGATCGGCGACCGGGAGGAGATGGGCTTCTCCCTCGGGCGCTTCGACCCCGAATACCTCAGCCGGGCCCCCGTCGCGGTGGTGCGCAACGACGAGCGGGTCGAGGGCTTCGCCTCGATCATGCCAGCCAGCCCGAACGTGGCGTCGGTCGACCTCATGCGCATCCGCCCCGACGCGCCCGGCGGGACGATGGACGGGATCTTCGTCTCGCTCATCGAGTGGGCGAGGGAGAACGGCTACGAGTTCTACAACCTCGGGATGGCCCCCCTCTCCAACACCGGGAACAAGAAGTACTCCAACAGCAAGCAGAAGATCGTCCGCTACATCTACGACTTCGGCAACCGGGCCTACAACTTCAAGGGCCTGCGCTCCTACAAGGAGAAGTTCCGCCCCGAGTGGACCAGCCGGTATCTCGTCTACCGCAGCGGGCGCGTCCTCGTCTCGACCCTGCTGTCCGTCCTGGAGATCATCCACCGCCCCGCCAAGTCGGAGGCGATCGGCGTGCGCCAAGTCCTGTCCGACATACACGTCACGCAGGCGAACCTCCTCAGCTCCGGCCTGGGCGCCCGCAAGCCGCACATGAACTACAAGAGGCCCGACTTCGAAGGCCCCCGCACCTCCGGCCGCGCCGCACGCAAGGGCGGCAAGCGCGAACAGGGCGACGGCTGATCGACGCGGAAGCGGGCGGCGGCCAGATGGCCGCCCCGCCGTCCAATTCTGACAGTAAACTATCCAATTTTGACAACAAACTGCATCGTAAATCATTTCATTTGATGATGAATACACCAGCTATATTAAGTGCATTTAAATTTTATAATTATATATAATTTTCGGTCGCAAAGATTTTTACATTAGCGTATACACATATTCTTCTCCCACAGTTTCGCGAGTAAGGTAACTGTCAGAAGTGCGCAAGATTTGATGGTCTCATAGTAAGCTTTCAATATTTCAAACACATATTTGACTGCCGACTAGCACAGGAGAATAGTCTTGAGCAAGTTATCGAAAAATTATGTACTCTGGCTCGGAGCATCGACCTCGGATATGCTTAGCCGCTCACTGTGCACAGTTGCTCTGCCCTTTGTTATCGTTGAAATCTCTGGCTCTATCGCCACTGCCGGAGTAGTCAACAGTGTAGGAACGTTCGCTTATCTCGCTGTTATGCTTTTCGGTGGCGTTCTAATAGATCGAATCGATCGCCGCATGGGAATGTATGCGCGCAGCATTTCTGGTGCCGTCTTGTGGTTAGCTTTCGGATTACTTCTGACCTTCAACCTTCTAAAGTTTTGGCAGATTCTTGTTATCATCGTCGCCGTAAAAGTTCTCGACGGTCTTTTCGGAATGGCTGACAATGCGGCGTTACGTTCGATCATACCCGACGACAAAGAATTTACTAAGGCCATTGCCATCAATCAAGGACGAAACGCCGTCATCGAGATCACGGGCGGGCCTATCGGCGGATTTCTCTATACGCTTACTCGCGCACTGCCGTATTACTTTTCTGCAGCTCTTTTATCAACCATGGCCATCTTAACAAGATTAATCAGCACCAATTTAAAAATCTCAAAAACAGCTGAGATGAAATTCAATGCATCTATTTCCCCCATTAGCGATTATAACTGTTCAAAAAGACGCCTGATGGCCATGCGTCGTGTTTTCACAGATATCCATGAAGCTTTCACTTTCGTCTGGGGCGAACCCATTCTTCGAATCTGCTTTATCGTTACTATGGTCCTCAACACTAGTTTTGCATTCACAAACAACACGGCGTTATATCATCTCATTTCACAGGGCTATACTGCTTTCCAAATCTCCATTTTAGAATCAGCGAGTTCAGTATTCATGATCATCGCATCAATTTTCGCTGGAAAATTCCTTCAACGCTTTCGCTCCGGAAAACTTCTTTTAATGACATTTATTGGCATATTTATTATCGCTCTCCTCGCTACATTCAGCCATACCTACCAAACACTTCTTATATGGTTACCTTTCTATGGACTGGCGTTTCCTTTCACTATTTCTATAATGCAAGGGTATCTGTTTTCCACTACGCCAGTCCATCTCCAAGGACGTGTCAATTCCCTCGCTGGAGTCATCGAACTCGCAATTACCGCTTTCGTTCCCGCCATTGCGAGCACTCTAGTCGCCGCTCATTTTTCCACCTTTTCCTTTGCTTTAGGTTCCATTGCCGCCGCTATAGCAGTTATCGGTCTGCTTTCAAACCGAGGACTGCGAAATCTGGGCAGACCTTCTGAATGGCACACTACTGTAACGAATCCTCCTGAATTGAATTCCACAGATGGCACCACGCTTAGCGATAAAAGCTACGATACATCCGGCGAATTGACAGATAATCAAAATTAGATTATTAAATACAATCAATCTAAAATCGTTACCATATTGGTATACTAAAATTTAACGACAGTAAGTATTACCTAATTTCTAGGTAATACTTACTGTCGTTTTCATAAGAATGTAGAATCGATATGACTAGTATATAAAGAATAAAAGCCTACGATTATAGAATATGACAATTTCACATAGTGTTCGCTGCCGACTTGGACAACGAGTATTCAGTGGAGATGGCGGGAATCGAACCCGCGTCCGACGATGCTTGCCCAAGTATTCTCCGGGTGCAGTTCGCAGTGCGTTGTTTTCGGCCCCAGCGCTCACGCGAACGAGTCGCTGACGGACCTAGCGGCGTAAGAGTTCCGAGCGGGCCCGCTGCATACCCGCTCGGCAGTGGCTTTCAAAGGCGACGCCAGGTTCTAGGAGGAAAGCACCCCTAGGCTGACGGATTCCGCAGCTCGCTCAGGCGGCGAGGGCGAAATCGGTGCTCTTGTTCTTGGCACCTATTGGTTCGCAGAGAATCGTTAACGAGATGACTCTGCATCCTCGACCCGCTTCCCTTCGGCGCGCATTCGCCGTCGAAACCGATCATCCCCGTATTCACTTCGCGATCCATCCGGCACACGAGGTGCCCGATCAGGCTACCGCACGGAGGGGGGAAAGCCAAGAGCAGGCGGGAAGCGGTTCGCCGTCGGCCGAGCGACCGGGGCCTAGCCGCGGCAGGGCGCTGACCGCCCGGCGGG
>ERZ773010.1315-NODE-1315-length-15784-cov-3.862102_pt1 | contig 15784 bp, 15 predicted proteins | sample MGYA00580842_ERZ773010 | MGnify/ENA primary metagenome ERZ773010 (study PRJEB29015, sample SAMEA2737982) | human oral metagenome | biome: human oral; feature: human-associated habitat; material: dental | place: China | collected 2107 ...
GATTTATTCTACTATTACCTATATTAATTAAATATCAATGATACACTACAATAGTCAACTTAGACTATGCATAGAAATACCGATTAAGAACCTTCTCTTGCAAGAGTTTTCTGCAAAGTGATGAATTTCTTCATAAGTTCCTACTATCCGTTTTCTAAGTAGTATTGATTTAATAAGTGCTTAAGCGGTCAATAAATTTTACTAACCCTTAAGACTGTCACTTATTAAGCCCTTTATCAAAAATTTTTGTATAAAAATAAATATGATAAGCGTCGGAATCATGGACACAACACTTGCTGCCATCTGTGTTTCCCAAGTGGTTTTATAAAGAGATTGATAATCCGTAAGAGCCATTGCCAGGGTTCTGTTCTCGGCAGATAATATAAATGTCCTTGAAAAAAGCAAGTCTCCATATGCCCTTATAAATGCAAAAAGCCCTGCGGTTATAAGCCCCGGAAGTATCAAGGGCGCAAGCACAAACCGCACTCCCTGAAGCCTTGAGCAACCGTCAACCCATGCGGCTTCTTCTATTTCCTTTGGAATATCCTTAATATATGAATACAAAAGCCAAAGGCTCATAGGCAGGCAGACGGATATATTGGCAATTATAAGCGCAAGTTTCGTATCCAGCAAGCCTAAGTGTTTGAAAACCATATACATAGGGGCGGCAAGTATGACTTCGGAAAACATTTGTGTCAATATAATTAATAAAAGTACGCCCTTCCTTAACCTGAATCTATACCTTGCAACGGCATAGGCAGCTAAGATTCCTATAATTACACAGATAAAGGCAGAGGCAAAGGATATAAGAAAGCTTGTTCCAAGAGCCGGAAGTATGCTTTTTTCTCCAAACAGCACAGTCTTATAATTTACCCATTCCAATTTGCCGCTAAACCATGTCGGAGGCCATTTGATTATATCTTCATACTTCTTTAGAGAGGTATTTAACATAATAAATATGGGGCTGATAAAGAGGAAAATATAAAAGGCATAAATCAAGGTTCTTAAAAGTTTGAACATCCTTTTTTTCTTAAGCATATCAGCTCTCCTCCTCTATATCCAGTTTGTAGTAAATAAGAGTGAATACAAACAGTATCACCACTGCGATGGAAGACAGAGCATAGGCAAGCCCCAAGTTGAATTTCGCAAAGGCTTCTTCATATATTTTTAGGATAAATGTTTCCGTACTTCGCATAGGTCCGCCGCCTGTAAGGACGAAGATAACATTAAAGGAGTTAAAGGTCCATATACCTACCAGTGTTAATGTAACCAGAAAAACTCTTTTGATACAGGGACAGGTTATGACAAAGAAGCGTCTTATAACTCCGGCACCGTCTATTTTTGCACTCTCGTAAAGCGAGGGGTTGATGCTTGAAAGCCCTGCCGAAAACATCATGGAGACCATGGGAAGTCCAAGCCATGCATCTACAAAGGCGGCAGCAAAAAATGCAGTAATAGGATTAGAAAGAAAACTGATGTTCTCGCTTATAAATCCCAATTTTTGCAAATAAAAGTTAAGGTATCCGTAGTTTCCGTCTAAAATCCACTTCCATATGACTGCAACCGTAACCTGTTGCAGCGCCCAAGGGAGTAGTGAAAGAAACTTAAGTGTTTTTGAAAAATACAGCTCGCTGTTCATAAAAAGTGCCATTATAAAGCCCAAAGAAAGCTTTAAGAATACAGCGAGCAAGGTATATCTGAAGGTAAGCCAAAGTGTGGGAAGAAAAACTTTGGAGCTAAAAAGCTTTTTATAATTATCAAGACCCACAAAGGTCATATCTCCATTTATAATAGCTATTTTATAAAAAGACCCCGATATAATTCTATATATAGGGTATCCGAAAAGTAAAGCTACCATAACAAAAAGCGGCAGCAGTAAAAGATAGGGCTGAATGCTCTTTGTCATGGTAAATTTTGAAAAATTATTATTGTGTGATTTCAGCCTGCGCTTCATCTAATGCCTCTTTTGCTCCCATTTCACCTGTAACAGCCTTTTGCACCGCTGTTAAGAATGCCTTGTTAAAGCTGTCCCAATCTTCAACCTGAGGTTCACTTATACCGTACTCAATGCTTGCAGCAAAGGCTTGCATAAATTCGGTCTTAAATCTCTCATCATTATACTCTTCTTTTAAGATAGGGAACCATCCGAATGCCTCCGATACCGGTCTTTGGTACTCAGGCTGTCCCATAAACTCAACAAACTTCCAAGCAAGCTCCTTGTTCTTACTTATACTTGATATAACATAAGAGTCTGTTACCAAAGTCTCTGCCTGCTTAACTCCGGCAGGAAGTGCCGCTACCTTATAAGGTGCCTTATCAGCTGCTGCATCAAGTGTTTCCTGCTCCCACGGACCTGATACGAACATAGCCAGATTACCGTTGGCAAAAAGTTTAGCCTGATCTTCTCTTGCAGTGCTTACCACATCGGGAACCAATTTCTCATCATTAAACTTCTTAAGATACTCTAAGGTTCCTACATTAGCTTCAGTATTGAAAGTGATCTCACCCTTATCGTTAACCAAAGCACCGTCGTTCTGGTAGATAAAGTTAAGTAACTCATCTGTTCCGCTTGTTACATCTGTAGGTATGGCAAAGCCGTACACATCAGGATTATTTGTATGAACTGTCTTAGCTGTTTCAAAAAGTTCTTCCCAGTCGGTAGGCGCTTTTTCGATTAAATCACTTCTGTAGTATAAGGCTCTTGAAGAAAATGCCATAGGTATACCGTACTGTTTTCCGTTTACCTGACCTGTAGCAAGTACGGATTCAACCCTCTTTGACTTGAACTCATCTGTGATATTTGCACTGAGATCTTCTGCTACACCTAAAGAAGCAAGCTGTTTTAAGGTTCTTGAACCTGTAAGCATGATATCGGGAGCATCTCCTGACTGATAGAGTGAAACTATCTTTGAATTAAGCTCATCCCAGCCTACAGAAACTATTTCCACCTTAACGCCCTCATTGGCTTTTTCAAAGCCTGCTATACCGTTATCAAGTTCTTTTTTTAAGTAACCTGAATCATAACCGGGTACAAGCATTTTAAGTACGGTGCCTTCACCATCTGCTGTCTTTGAATCGGCACTTGATGAAGCTTTTGACTCGGCTGCTGTACTCTCTACGCTGCTTTCAGCAGGTTTTGAACCTGAAGAACAGGCTGCTAAGAAACTGCTTGCAAGCAAGATACTTGCAATACTTAATGATAAAAACTTTCTCATAAAACTTTGTATGTATATTAACATACTCTCCCTTCTTGTATTGTTTGATAACACAGTAGAATTATATCAAATATTAAGTAATATATCTACATATATAGTTACTTTAAGTTGAATAAAATAAATAAATACAATAATTAGTAGTATTTTTTGTTTTTTTAGGTTAAGATAATATTGGAAAAATGATATTTCAAGAGGAGTTATATAATGAATATATATAGCAGTACACACAGTTTTAATACTTTAAGTACTTATGATTCGGGTGCAGATTTGCTTAAAGAGCTTAGTGTAATTAAAAATGAAGAGTTCGGTTTTTTTGTAGCTTTCAATGTTGAAAAAAGAGCCTATGTAAGCCTTGGCAGACATTATGATTTACCTTGGTGGGGGCTTGAGAACAGATATCGCTTTGAGACCCTTGTTATAAATAGTGAAAATCACACAGCTGCCAAGATAGAAAACTATCTGTGTTCTTATATAGAAGATGATGACAAAAGCCTATATGCAGATGTGATAAACAGTGAAAAAGCTTTGTATTATGAAAAAGGAGCGGTGCCTATATATATAAGCGGAAGTATAGCTAAAGGTTTTGCTGCCGATACCTTAAGCCTTAGATTTAATTTGTATAAAAGCAGTGCCTACGATGCAGAGGAGCTGATTGAAAGTAGAGATTTTAATATAAATGTTATGGATTTTTCTCTTGAGGAAGAGGATAGGGTATTCTTTCTCGATCTGTGGCAGCATCCTTGCTCATGGGCAAGAACTTACGGTTTGGAATACTTTAGCGACAGACATTTTGAACTTATAGAAAAGTATATAAGAGAATTGTCAAAACTCGGACAATGTGTTACAGACCTTATAGTATCAGACTTTCCTTGGGCAGGTCAGGCTTGCTTTATGATAGAGGATAATCCCTCCAGGCTGTACGAATACAACATGGTAAGGATAAGTAAAAGAAACGGCGAATTTATATATGATTTTAGTATAGTTGACAGATATATAGAACTTTGCCTAAAATATAACATTTGCAAGGAGATAAATCTTTTCGGCATCTGCGGTAATTGGCATGGCTTTGATTTCAAATCCCCTATGACAGATTATGAGGATCCTATACGAGTAAGTTTCTATGATGAGGACAGGGCTTGTTATGATTATATAAGGAATAAGGCTGAGCTTGGAAGATACTTAAAGGCCTTATTTGCACATTTGGACTCTAAAGGCTATATGTCTATAACAAAGATAATAGGTGATGAGCCGAGTGATTATAAAAAATTTGCAGGCTTTCATGAATTCTTAAGCTCCTGCTATGAAAAGGAACTTAAGTTCAAGTATGCCTTGCACAGTGCTACCTTCCTTGATGATTACAAGGGAAGTTTGGAAAGTTTTTCACTTAATTCAGCCTATATAGGCTACTATGTAAAGAATGGAAGGCTTGAGGGAATATTAAAGGAGAATTCCAAGGAAATGACATGGTATCCTTGTTGTTTTCCTAAAAAACTCAATACCTTTGTGTCAAGTCCGCTTATAGAATCAAGGTATCTCGGACTTTACACATATTTGTGGAAGTTTAAGGGAATGCTTCGCTGGGCTTACGGGCTGTATACGGAAAAGCCGCTAAATAATATATCCTATAAACCGAAAAAGTGGCAGGCGGGAGATATGTTTTTTGCCTATCCCGGCAAGGACATGGAAGTCATGCACAGCATAAGAGAAAAAAATATGCTTTTTTCCATACAGGACTTTAATATTTTTAAAAAGCTTGAAAAACAGGGTGTAGATGTAGAAAATTATCTGCGTGAAAAGCTGGAAATAAAACTGCTTGCTGGAGTGGGAGATAAAGAGCTTAGCCTTGAAATTGACGAGTACAAAGACTATGAGTACTATAAAAGTATAAGGGATGAATTGATAAGGAGTTTTTATGAGAAGTAAAGAGGAATTGCTTAAATCACTTGCAGAATTTGTAGTCGAGATGGAAGATGAAGATATAGTTGATATTGCAAATGAATATCTTCAGGCAGGTTATCCGGCTCAGGAAGGCATACTTGACGGACTTACTGTAGGCATGGTTGAAGCAGGCAGACTCTATGACGAAGAAGAGTATTATATAGCGGAGCTTTTACTTTGTGCCGATGCCATGTATGCAGGTATCAATGTACTTAAAAGTGCTATTACGGAAAGTAATGAGAATAAGATAAAGGCTGTTATAGGTGTTATAGAAGGAGATACACACGATATAGGAAAGAATCTGGTAAAAATCATGCTTGAGACTGCCGGTTTTGAGATGATAGATCTTGGAAGAGATGTGCCTATAAATAAGTTTGTCAATTCATCCATAGAAAATAAAGCAAGCCTTATGTGTATGTCCTCATTGATGTCTACTACCATGTACGGTATGAAGGATGTTATAGAGGGGTTAAAAGAAAAGGGTTATAGAGATAATATCAAGGTCATGGTAGGCGGAGGGCCTATAACCGATAAATTTGCCATGCAGATAGGGGCTGATGCCTATTCTGATAATGCGGTGGAAGCTGTAAGTGTTGCAAAAGCACTTTTTGGCATTGCATAGGACTAAGCATGAACAAATTTCCTATATATAACTGTCCCGATATTCTTTTATATGACTATGATAATGAGTATAATAAGTTATATCAAAGCAAGGTCTATGAGCTTGAGGGGGCACTTCAGCTTTTTGATAATGATAACAGACTTAATGAGGTATATAAGCATTTGCTTAGGTACGAGAGACTTTCACCGGATAAGAAATTAAAATTTGACACGGAAATCAATAATATTAGGCTTGTACTTATAAATAAAGTAAAAAGTGCATTGGATAAGGGCTATGAACTTATAAGCGTAGCCGATCCGCTCTCAAGCATAGAATTTTTAGGCTTAAAAGCAGCCAAAACTTACCTTGATATATTTTTGCTTGATTTTCTATATGACATAAAGCAAATCTGTGAGGGCAGAGCCTTTATACATCTATGCCCGAAGTTAAGCATATTGCTTATCAAGGCTATGGAAACTGATAAGAAAAGGCTTGAATATAAGGCTTATACTATAAAGGTGGATAATGTTAAATTAGATAAAACTTATCCGTCTATTGTTCATGCCTTAATATATAATGGAAAAAGAAGGGAAATCATATCAGGACTTAAATGTATACATTTTTTTGGAAAAACCGACACTGTGGCTGTTATTAAATTCAATAAAAAAGATATTGCTGCATCGTTGCTTAAATAAGTATAGCAAACAACTTCCCTTTTTTCCTGATTGCATACATCAAAATTCTCAGCCTAGCCTAACTACGCTTACGTTTTTTGATTTACACAGTCAGAGAAATATTTATTGTTTTTGATATGCTTATTTTGTAAACAATGCACTCGGCACAGCAAAGGTTAGCCGATGTTTTTTTGCTCTCTGCACTCAGAAAAATATTCATGTTTTTATATACTTATTTTGTTAATGATGTAGCGATGAGATGATAGGATTTTAGATGAAACAAAGTATACTTGATTATTTGAGAAAAAATAATATTGAAATAAATGCCGCCTGCAACGGTCTCGGTTCTTGCGGCAAATGTAAAATAAAACTTAATAAGGATTTTGATATAGATAAGGCGGATATAAAGCTTCTTAGCAAGGAAGAGATAGAGGAAGGCTATAGACTTTCCTGTATGCATTTTATAGATGAGGAAAATGAAGCAATTATATTAAGTGAGTATCACAAGAATTTGGAAATAAAAGAAGGGGAAAAAAGGGCGGATGTAATACTTTCTGAAAGTTTTATTCCCAAATTTGATCACAATAAAATAAGTAATAAATACGGTATAGCGCTGGATATAGGAACTACTACCATAGCCATGCAGCTTGTAAGCCTTGCAAGTACCAAGATAATAGCTAAGGCTGCGGATACCAATCCTCAGGTAAGTTACGGCTTTGATGTAATGAGCAGGATAGCCTATACTATGGAACATCCCGACGGACTTAAAAATCTTCAAAAAAGTATAGTAAATACCCTTAATACTCTTATAGAAAGACTGCTTAAAGAAAGCGGTATAGAGAAAACAAAGATAGTGGAATTGGTGGTTTCAGCCAATACAACTATGAGCCATATCCTGCTTAAAGAAAGTATAGAAAGTCTGGGTAAGTTTCCATTTGACCCTGTATTTACCAAAAGCAAGACCGTAAGTGCTTTTGAAATAGGCTTAAACTTATCAAAGACATGCAAGCTTATAACCTTGCCCCATATATCGGCATTTGTAGGCTCGGATATAGTGTCAGGTGCTTATGCGAGTGCTATGTGTGATGATTTGACAAAGGAAAATATACTTTTTATAGATATAGGAACTAACGGAGAGATGATTTTAAAAACCGACTCCAAACTTACAGCTACTTCCTGTGCGGTAGGTCCGGCACTGGAAGGTATGAATATTTCCTGCGGTATGAGGGCGGATATCGGGGCTATAGATAATTTCTCGATAACTGAAGAGGGCATAGCCTATACCACTATAGGAAATGAAAAAGCTGTAGGAATCTGCGGTAGCGGAGTACTTGCCATGTTAAGAGAACTTCTTAAAAATGAAGTAATTAATAAAAGAGGAGCCATAGTTAAAAAAGAAAAACTTGGAGAGGGTGATTACAGAGCCAAGTTTCTTGCTGTCGATGAGGAAGGAAAGGCGTATGTAAATATAGGCGAGGGTCTTTATTTTAGTGCCAAGGATATAAGACAGGTGCAGCTTGCAAAGGGGGCTATATTGTCCGGTATTATTTGTCTTACACAAAAGGCGGGACTTAAACTTACAGATGTGGACAGGGTTTATATAGCAGGGCAGTTCGGTAAGTATATAAGTCAGGAGTCGCTTTTTGGTGTGGGGCTTCTTCCCGATGAATTTGTTGGAAAAGTAGAGTACTTGGGCAATACTTCACTAAGCGGAGCCTATCTTTCCTTGCTTGATGATAGGGCAATCAGTGAGATGGATAGGATTTCTAAAAGAGTGGAGTTTTTTGAGCTGTCGAGGTTTGAGGGATATGATAGGATTTTTACAAGGGCTTTGATGTTTTAGGGGGAAAACTCCTTGCCTTTCAATCTTACCTTACTTGAATATATAGTATTTGTTTTGTAGAATGTATTAAAAATGTATTTATGGAGAAGATTTATGGAATTAAAGGTTCATCCTAATGATAAAATGACTCCTCTTGAGAGAGGTAAGGCGATTGCCGATGGCAGAGATTATGACAGACTTATTATGGATCCTTTTTTGGGTGAGATTAAGGCTCGTATTATAGGTAAGAACACAAAAGAATATTGGACTAATGAGGATAATTTGGTGACGGGTGATATTCTTTCAACTAATCGTTTCGGACTTGACGGCATGGGAGTAGGGCCCAATGCCTACGGTATTGCGGAGGCTATGGGAGTAGTACCGCATTACCCGGAACACGGTCTTATCTATGTCGAGAAGCATCCGATAGACAGTATAGGAGAGATAGATAAGCTTAAAAATATCACTTTGGAGAGTGGAAGGCTTAAGATGTATTATAATGCTACCGCAAGGTTAAGAGAGGCGGCGGAAGGGTTTTGCGGTGTGGGAGCGGCAGTTTCCGGTCCTATAACACTGGCAGGTTTTGTGCTTGGTACAGACAAGCTTTTGAAGGCTATGATAAAGTCTCCCGAAAAGGTGCATGAGTTTTTAAGGTATATAACTTACAATGTTAAGTATGTTGTGGATACATTTACTAAGCTTGATGTAGGTTTTTCAATGGCAGATCCGATAGCTTCAGGAACTATATTAAGCCCTAGAATGTATAAGGAATTTGCCTATCCCTATACTTTGGAGATAAGTTCTTATATAAAACAAAAGTCGGGCAGAGCACCGAGTTACCATGTGTGCGGCAATACCGGCAAGGTATGGAAGTATGTAAAGGAGCTTGATATAGGACTTTTCAGTGTGGACAATGAGATGGACATAGAAGAAACCTGTGAGTTTTTTTCCGACTCAAAACCTATAGCCGGCAATGTTGATCCGGTAGCGGTTGTATGCAACGGTACAAAAGAGGATATCGAAAGGGAGGTTAAAAGGTGTATTTTATCGGGTAGAAAGTGCAAAAAAGGTTTTGTGCTGACACCCGGATGTAACCTTCCACTTGCAACTGCTGATGAAAATATAGATGCCTTTCTTGATGCCGGAAGGAAGTATAGCTTTTTACGCTACAGTGAAGATATATAATTCATCATCGTCAAAAAAACTGAAGATGTTTAAATTTTATTTATAAATCAGCCTAATGCAATGTATCATTGATATTTAATTAATATCAGTAATAGCAGAGTAGATTTTAATTATCTTTGACTATTTTTCAGATTATCAATTTTTATTTTTTAACAGTTTTGTTATTGGATTGCATCAAAGCTTGCGAGTTTTTTAACAAGCAAAAGTTAAAATCATTGATAATTGCACAGTTTCAATAAGTTATTTCTAAACTTGTTAAAATAATTTACGATTTAAATTTATAAATTTGACGAAGATAAATATTGAGAATCGGCGTATAAATATATATGCATAATATTCCGGCTGAAATTATGTTTCAACTCACAATATTATGCATATATACACTTACTTAAAGTACAAAACTTATTTAATTGAAAATATGAAAACTGTTGGAATAAAAATTGATAGAAATTCATATAACTGTGAATTATCCCCCCCACAGCTATGCATATAGGAACATTAGTATTATCCGTTTAAAACAATAAAAATTAATGTTAATTATTCTGAAGTTTTATCTGTAGCTGCAGCATTGCCGGAATTACTCATTGTAAATACATAATAATTATCATCAGAACTGTAGTTAAGAATCAACTCCCCATCTTTGTAATCACCGTTGAGGTTTACACCATTATCAAGCTTATCATCAAAAACAATCGTTTCTGTCAGCATACTCCATTTAGAAGTTCCGACTTTTTCGCCCATAAAGCTTACTGTAGCTGAATGATCATCATCAAAATTTATGGCAAGTGCAGTAGGATCCACTTCTTCGGAAGCATCAGCTCCAAGTGTATTTGCAACTGAAACACTTACCCAATCCCCGATAAGAGCCTTTTCATTTTCAGGCAAATAGTTTTCAGGTTTTGCGGCATCTGTTCCTTCCTTGGCAAATGTTAAATCCATTGAAACGCCAACTGCTTCTTCTAAGAAACTTTTAAATGTGATTGTGTCCTCACCAAGCTCTCCGACGGCATCTACTCCATCAATTTTAAGTGTAACTGTACTCTCTTCACTACTCCACTTTGCGTTGTGAGACTCACCGCTTATTGTTATTGTAGCTTTTCCTTTTTCCTTCAATTCAAGCTCAAAATCGGACATATCATCACCTGACATAGTCATTCCTAACATGGTTCCGGTTACGCAGATATACTTTCCTACCAAGGCCTCATTTACCTTAGCGGAAGAACCAAAACAGGCTGTCATAGACAAACAAAGTATCATTGTGACAAAAAGTGAAATTACTAAATCCTCCTATTTATCATGTTTTTTACCTATCAATTTTTATATTCCTATCAGTTTATTATTGAATTGTACCAAAGTTTATAAGCTTTTTCAAGAATAAAAAAGGTGAAACTTACTAAGAATTAATTATATAAACAGTGAAAGTTCAACTGAATTATTCTTAATTTATTGAAATACTATAAAATCTGTATTTCAGGTTTATAAAAGAAATTTAATTTAAATAGCATTGTAACATTAGGCTAAATAGCATTATTGCTTAGACATTGTAAAGACGTAATAAAAATCATCATTACTATAGTTAATAGTCAATTCTCCATCTTCATAGCCACCGCTAATAGATAAATTATTGCCGAAGTCATCAGTAAAAATAATCATTTTTGTAAATAAATCCCATTGGGAACTTCCTATTTCTTCACCCATAAAGTTTATTGTAGCTGAGTGATCGTAATTGAAAGTTGCTTTAAGTGCAGTAGGATCAATCTCATTAGAAATATCGTAGCCGAGTACGTTTGTCACGGACACACTTTTCCAATCTCCGATAAGAGCCTTTTCTTCTTCAAGCAAATAGTTCTCAGGTTTTGTGGCAGCTGTTCCCTCTTTGGCAAATGTCAAATCTATAGAAGAGCCTATTTGTTCTTTTTCCGGTGGTGCAAATATTCCGAATTTATAAAAATCTGTGCAGATAATAGTTAGTCGGCAGAATAAAGGATGTCTATTTACAGCCTAATATATTGATTTATAGTGCCAAAACCTGTATTATAAAGAAGAAATTTACAAGTAGCGGATTGGCATATTAAAAGTTTTTAAGTTTTATAGGAGGGTGGAATGGGTCTTAAGAATGTTCTTATTGCAGTAGCTGATATTGAAAAATCAAAAAAGTTTTATAAAGAGATATTCGGACTTTACTCTATCCGGGATTTTGGGGATAATGTTATGCTTAGCGAAGGCTTGGTGTTACAAAGTAAAAGCACATGGCAAAAGGTGCTTAAGTCTGATATAAGTGCAGGTAATTCCTTTGAGCTTTTTTTTGAGGAGTATAATTTGGATGAATTTGTACTTGCCCTAAAAGAAAAAGAAGGTGTAAAACTTCTAGGGGATATTTATGAAAACGCATGGGGAAGACGCTGTATAAAGCTTTTAGACCCTGACGGATATTTGATAGAGGTGGCTGAAAAATAAAATGAACATACAGATATTTGGAACAAAGAATTGTAATGAAACAAAAAAGGCTGAAAGATTTTTCAAAGAAAGAGGAATCAAGTACCAATTTATAGATATGAAGGAAAAGGGCATGAGCAAGGGGGAATTTACCTCGGTGGCACAGGCAAACGGAGGTTTAGAAGCCATGCTTAATAAAGAGGCTAAGGATAAGGATGCCTTGGCGCTTATTAAGTATATTGCAGAAGAAGATAAGTTGGAAAAGATCTTGGAAAATCAGCAGGTAATAAAAACTCCCATTGTAAGAAATGCTAAACTTTCCACAATCGGATATCAACCGGATGTGTGGAAGGATTGGTTATAGTTATTATCATCAAAGTATAAAACTTGTAGGCTGTATTTATATGATTTAATGAAGATAAATGGCTAAAGCAGCCGGATATGTAAGTGTAATATACCGGATGAAAGCTTGCTTTCACCCGGCAATTAATATTAAGTTTGTTGTTAGTCTGTGGTAGAAATGAAAATAATAGAATTATTACCGTAATATATTATACATGCATATCTTTTAGGCTACTGCCGGAAGTTATCTTTATCCGGTTAATAGATAAAAATTAAGTATTTTTAGTCTTTTGTACGAAGATGAATAAAGAACCTTAACTATAACTGAAATTGTAAAAAATTGGAATTAATTATAAAGTAAAGTGAGGAAGATGTATTGTGGAATATGTTGAAAATGATTTGGTGCGGATAGCGAAAAGAGAGAATAATAATAAAAGGAACTATCTTATAGTAAATCCTTTGCAGGGAAAACATATTCCGGTATCTCCCTCCAAAGCCCTTGAACTTTTTTCAAATCTGGCGAAAACTTTGGAAGATGAATATAGCGGTGAAAGACTGCTTGTAATAGGATTTGCGGAAACTGCGACAGCTATCGGAGCAGGGGTTGCCATCTTGCTTAATGCAAAGTATATACAGACAACAAGAGAAGATATTGCGGATGTGGAGTATTTATTTTTTTCGGAAGAGCATAGCCATGCGACTGAACAAAAACTTGTAAAAAATGATATAGACAGGGTTATTAAAGATATAGACAGAATTATCTTTGTTGAAGATGAGCTTAGCACGGGAAAAACTATTGTTAATATAGTATCAATTATTGAAAAAGAATACTCCGGGGATTTGAAATTTTCAGTTGTATCAATATTAAACGGTATGCCTAAAGAAAATATAGACTCATACAAAAGAAAAAACATTAATTTACATTATCTGCTTAAAACAAATCATGAAAAATATCCTGAAATCGCAGAAGGTTTTGTGGAAAATGGTAATTATTACGAATGCATTCTAAAGTCGCCCGGGGATATTTTCAGGATCAATATCAACGATTATAAAAATCCGAGACGCCTTGTAGAGGCGGATGAGTATAGGGCTGCCTGCGATAAGCTTTGGAAAAGTATAAAAGAAGAGATCGGAATTATATTTAAAAAACAGGTATTGCTGATAGGTACGGAAGAGTGTATGTTTCCGGCTTTGTATGTGGGAGAGCAGATAGAGAAAATGGGCAATAAAGTACTTTGCCATTCTACGACAAGAAGTCCTATAACGGTAAGCCTTGACAGGGAGTATCCGCTACATTCAAGGTATGAATTAAAAAGCCTGTATGATGCGACGAGAAAGGTATTTTTATATAATATAGGCGAGTTTGATAAGGTGTTTATAATAACCGATGCTGTAGGTGATGTTGAGGAGGGGCTTAATTCACTGGTCAATGCCTTGCAGGTTCACAATAAAAATATAACTTTAATAAGGTGGTGCTGATGTGAGAAGTTCGTATTCGAGTGAAGATGTAAAACTTTTACTAAAGGATATAAGCGGGCTGGTGAAGCCGCAGTCAACACAGGAAAGAGAAAAGCTTATACAATCCGGAAAGCACTACAGCGAGATGCTTCCTATAGAATATGTGCCCAGTGAAAAATATATGCGAGTTTATAAAGAAGCACTTATAAACTATTCAAAACCGGTGGCTAATGCGGTAGGTTTGTTGTCGGATAAAATAGTTAAAGCAAGGGGCAGGGATTTTGTTCTTGTATCCTTGGCAAGAGCCGGTATACCTATAGGAATACTTATTAAAAGATACCTAAAGTACAAATATAAAACAGATGTGCCTCATTATTCTATTTCTATTATTCGTGGAAGAGGTATAGACGAGAATGCGATGAAGTATTTACTTGGAAGATATGAGGCAAAAAAGCTTCTTTTTGTAGACGGTTGGATAGGAAAAGGGGCGATATTAAACGAGCTTAAGAAGGTTTTGGAAAAGTATGAGGGAGTTTCCTCGGAGATTGCGGTTATAGCGGATCCTGCAAATGTTACGAAACTTTGCGGCACACACGAGGATATACTGATACCAAGTTCCTGTCTAAACAGTACGGTATCGGGCTTGGTGAGCAGAACCTTTTTAAGAAGTGATATCATAGGGGCAAATGATTTTCATGGAGCTATGTATTACGCTGAACTTGAAAGTTCGGATCTGTCCTATGATTTTATCAGGCAAATAGAAGATAAGTTTGAAATTGAGAATAAAGATGATAAAAAGTACATAGAGGGAAGAGGGATAGATGAGGTAGAAAAAATTGCCAAGGATTTTAATGTCAAAGACATCAACTTTATAAAGCCCGGCATAGGTGAGGCTACCAGAGTGCTTTTAAGGAGACTTCCATGGAAGATCTTGATTGATGAAAGATATAAGGATGATGCACAGCTTGGACATCTTGTAAGACTTGCAAAAGAAAAGGATGTGCCGATAGAGTATTATCCGCTGCTGCATTATAAGTGCTGCGGGATTATAAAAGATATTTCAGATGTGTAGAGTTAAAGTATTATGCACATATATAAGTTCAGGTGAATGTTTCGACTGAACTGTAATGCTAAATCAGCTTATTTTTAAGAAACAATATACATAGTATTCTCAATTTAGCTTTATTATACTATAATAATAGAGGCAGCTGTTGATATAAAATTAATACAAAATGTATTGGTGCAACTGTAAGTTATAGTAAACGAAAGGTTTTTTATGAAAAGGAGATTGATTCTGACAGCCATGCTGACTGTATTATCCGTTGGAGTTTTGCCCATGGAAAGCAAGGCGGATTCGTGGCTTAGTACAGATAGCGCTTGGCGTTACCGAACAGATAATGGTGATTACGTAGCTGATGAATGGAAGAACATTAATAATCAATGGTACAGCTTTAGTCCTGCGGCTATAATGCGTACAGGTTGGTTTCAGGATAGGGATTCAAAATGGTATTACTTTAATATACCGAACGGAAATATGCAAACCGGATGGGTTTATGTAGACGGAAGTTGGTATTATCTTGATGCAGCCAATGGCGGTGCTATGGCAAGTAATACTAATGTAGAGGGTAAATACTATGTAGATGCAAGCGGAAGATGGGTTGATAATCAAGCGGCAGGTTCAAATAATGAGCTTATAAGTGAATACGAGAAAGAGGTAGTGAGATTGGTTAATATAGAAAGAAATAACAGAGGACTTTCTTCTCTTTCCATCTCTGATAAACTCTCTAAGGCTGCTGATGTAAGGGCAGCGGAACTTGTTGACAAGTTCGATCATGAAAGACCTAACGGCAGTAGGGCTTCAACAGCGGCAAAAGAAGCCGGATATAACTATACAGCTTTTGGAGAGAATATAGCAGCCGGTTATCCAAGTCCTGAATATGTGGTTGAGGGTTGGATGAACAGTGAAGGTCATAGAAACAATATATTAAATTCCGGATATACGGAGATAGGTGTAGGCTACTTTGAAAAAAGCGGTTCAAAGTATGAAACTCACTGGGTGCAGTTGTTCGGCACTCCAAAATAGGGAATTAGGTTACAGTTCAGGTAGGTCATT
>ERZ773010.1321-NODE-1321-length-15732-cov-73.956561_pt1 | contig 15732 bp, 18 predicted proteins | sample MGYA00580842_ERZ773010 | MGnify/ENA primary metagenome ERZ773010 (study PRJEB29015, sample SAMEA2737982) | human oral metagenome | biome: human oral; feature: human-associated habitat; material: dental | place: China | collected 2107 ...
TAACTGAATGTGCGTACTCGCTTCTGCTGTCATATCAATCTTCTCTCTCCCATCGAAGAGGTGATACCTAGCTGGTGTCACCTCTTTTGTGTTTTATCTCCTTCTAGTGATCGAGTGGAGTAGGTGTTGCAGTGGTCCTCTGATGGAGCACTCTCAAGATCTAGTCTCCATATAAGAACCGACTATGGAAAGATTCAAGGACAAAGCTCGACTGTTTGCTTGGTTAGAATGGCTTGGACTCGCTTGTGCGGTGGGGAGCTTCTTTGCTCTGCTGTTCTTTAATGCTTGGTGTCTCCCCTTGGCCTTGGTTGCTACTGGCCTTTCCCTTTGGTCGGTCTGGAAGCGTCCTACGAGTGTCGGATGTCTGGCTTTAGTGATAGCCTTGGGAGTTGGGTTAGTTGGGATCTCTTTCTTTGTTGTGCTTGTCTTGTCCTTTGCGAATGGAGGGACATGAAGACTAAAGGTAAAGCTTAGACTGCTTTTGTGATAAACATTGCGTATCTTTGTTCACAAATTAGACTAATTTAGAAGCAATTATATCCACTTCAACTATGACGCTACATAAAGAAGGGCATGGCCCTCTTATCGGTTTTGCGATCACCCTAATAGGGATCAATGCCTTCATCTACCTGTTTGCGGGGGCCTTTGTTCTTATTCCCGTGGTGCTGTCCGTGGCTTTCTATGCCTTGGTGATTAACTTCTTCCGCTATGAGGCACGCAAGCATACCGATGGTCCTTTAGAGATTGTTTGCCCTGCAGATGGTCGTGTAGTCGTCGTCGAGGAGACGAATGAGGTGCAGCTGCTCGGTGAGCGTTGCCTGCAGGTGTCGGTCTTTATGAGCGTTTTCGATATGCACGTGAACTGGATCCCTTGTAATGGGGTCGTCGAGCATGTCTCCCATACGCCTGGTCGTTTCCTCTCTGCTCATCTACCCAAGAGCAGCACGGATAATGAACGCTCTGCAGTCATCATACGTACGGATGGTGGTGATCGAGTCTTGGTGCGTCAGGTAGCCGGTGCTATCGCTCGTCGTATCGTGACCTATCCACAGGTCGGTGAGCGTGTGAATATCAACCAGAACCTAGGCTTCATCAAGTTCGGCTCACGTGTTGACCTCTATCTCCCTCTAGGGACAAAGGTGCATGTGAAGGTCGGGCAAACCGTGCGAGGTAATATCACTGACATCGCTACACTTCCTCGCTAAGTCTCCTGATTAACCATCTTCTGATGAAGAAGCATATCCCCAATCTCCTTACTTGTGGTAATCTGCTCGCCGGCTCGCTGGCAGTGGTCTTTACTCTCTATCATCATCGTCCAGATATAGCTATGGCACTGATTGTGCTAGCGGCTGTTTTTGACTTCTTTGATGGACTTGTAGCGCGTGCACTTGGTGTTAGTTCGCCGATAGGGAAGGATCTTGATTCGCTCGCTGATGTCGTCAGCTTTGGTCTAGCACCTGCTACGCTGGTCTGGTACACACTTCAGGGACTAGGTATTACGTCTGTCTGGAGTTATGGCGTCTTCCTATTGGTGGCTTTTGCGGCCTTGCGCCTAGCGAAGTTTAATAATGATACGCGTCAGTCGACATCGTTCCTTGGACTACCAGTACCTTCTAATGCGCTATTCTTCTTAGGCTATGCGTCTTCGCTTCCCATGGTAGTGTTTCTCCTTGGCTCGGTGGGTGCGCTGGTGGTGACACTCGTGCTTACTCTCCTCTTTGGGAGTTTGATGCTCGGGGAGCTACCGATGTTCTCCTTCAAGCTGACGAAGGCGCCTCTTCGTGCGCTATGGAAGCAGATCACCTTGGTGGTGGTATCGGTCGTCTCTATCCTGATCTTCGGGTGGGCTGGCTGTAGTATCGCTATCGCCTTCTACCTCTTTCTCTCGCTTCTTCCTGCGTCTGAGCACTAATTGCTGAGGGTGTTATACCTGCTTGGCATACTCTTTGCTCTAGGGTGAAGAAAGTAGTATGTCTTACGATTAAACAAGAAGATCCCTATGAAGCTCTGGATATTTCTCCTCATCGTCCTCGTTATCTATCTCAACTGGCCACGCATTCAGGCTTGGCTTGCGATGAAGTTCATTCAGCGAGTGCAGCGTAAGGTCATGGATGCTGCTCAGGCTGAAGCACGAGCACGCCAGCAGGGAGCCGGCAGTCGGGCTTATGATCCAGAGCCAGGCTCAGAAGAAGCTCAGCGTAATCAGAAGCAACAGCTGGAGGAGATCGAGGCACGCAAGTTTGAGCGCCCGTCTCAAGATGACTATGTAGACTTCGAAGAGCTACCTAAGTAGCCGTTCCTTCCACAGATTAAGCACCCCGCCCCGATGATACGCTATGTGTCATCGGGGCGGGGTGCTTTGTGTTGGGGGGCAGATGGGAGCTAGAAGCGGAAGCCGAGAGAGAGCCCCGTGCGGTAGCTGTAGGCTCTGGCCTTCTCCCGTGAGATATGTGCGCGGGTGTTCCCCTCGGAGAGCGTGATCTTTCGATCCTCTACGCTGAGTCCAGTCGTCTGCTCGATATTAGCATGTAGATCTCCTGAGCTATCGAAGGTCACTTTGTCAGACGACGCGAGCGGATAGATCCAGCTGTCAGCGCTGTGGAAGCCCACCCCCGAGCCGACCCCGACGATGCACCAGTCGAGGACGATGTTTTTCTTGCGCCCGAAGAGCCACTGTGCGCCGATGCTGACGCCCCAGGTGTGAGTCACGAGGTGATGTCGGGTCTTCGTTTCTGCCGAGATGGGAGAGCCTCCTTGTCCTGTCGTCTGAAAGCGGAAGTACTGGTCTTGGGGAGTGATATGGATGAAGTCATAGTAGCCCTCTGCATAGAATCCGTGCCCTTGTCCGCTATTGAGATACCAGCGTAGGGTAGGAGTGACGCGGAGCGTGTTGAGTTCCCATAGAGCCTTCCGTGAGAATCCATTGTGGCCGAATTCGAAGGTGTTCTCTGATCTGCTGGGGTGATAGCTGAGGGAGAGGGTGGCACTTAGACCAGGAGCGAGGATGCGCTCTGCGGAGAGATCCAGGGTGCCGAGGATGAGGGAGAAGGCGTTGATCTTGATAGCTGTCTTGCCGTCCAGCAGGGAGTTCTCTCGGCTGGGGGTGAACTTGGGCTTCTGGGGAGTGGCTGTCGATACTAGCTCCTGCGCCACTAGACTGGAGGCGCTTAGTCCTAGGGCCATGAGTAAGGAGTAGATTTTCATATGTTTAGATACGTGTTTTGGTAGCTCCCTGCATATGAGGAGTGACCTGTTTGTTTATCCAAAGGTAATCAATCCTCTAGAGCTATTCGATTACTCGGGCTGTAAAGCTGAGGGGAAGCGGTGTTGCCTCTTGGGAGGCACTACTGATGCCCCTCGAGAGGCAACAGTAGTGCCCCTCATGGGGCATCAGTAGTGCCTACTAGTTGGTTTTTCTAGTTCCGCTTCTTTGGCTCACGAAGGTGTACCTTGGGGCATCTCCTGGGGATCTAGGGGTGGCTGCCTTGCTGTCGAAATCGAATTTCTTCTGTAGGTGCTGTGGTTCAGGTATTTTTCGTATCTTTGCGCCGATATATCCTATGTAGGGTTCTTAGTCAAGTCGCCCCTCCCTCGTGGAGACCGGTCACCTTACGGGGCTAACGTAATAGTTACAACAAGACAATGTACGTCATCGTAGACATCCAAGGCCAGCAGTTCAACCTGGAGCAGGGCCGTCGCCTCTTCATCCACCACGTAAAGGGTGCAGAGAGCGGAGCAGTAGTAGAGTTTGACAAGGTTCTCCTCGTCGATAAGGATGGTGCAGTCACCGTCGGTACCCCCGTCGTGGAAGGTGCTAAGGTGGTTTGCGAAGTCATCACTCCCCTCGTGAAGGGTGACAAGGTCCTCGTCTTCCACAAGAAGCGTCGTAAGGGCTACCGCAAGCTCAACGGTCATCGCCAGCAGTTCAGCGAAGTCCTGGTCAAGGAGATCATCGCTTAATCGTATCACCGTCAACTAAAGTATAAGAGACAATGGCACACAAAAAAGGTGTAGGTAGCTCCAAGAACGGACGCGAATCAGAAAGCAAAAGACTTGGTGTTAAGCTCTTCGGCGGTCAGCACGCTAAGGCTGGTAACATCATCGTACGTCAGCGTGGTACGCAGCACCACCCAGGTGTAGGTGTAGGTATCGGTAAGGACCACACCCTCTACGCGCTTATCGACGGAACGGTTGTCTTCACACGCAAGAAGAACGACCGCTCGTACGTCTCCATCGCGGCTGAGGCCTAAGACGGAGCACACGTCACGTATTCCACAAGGGGAGGTTGCTCCAGGCAGGGTCTTAGCAGTCCCTCGGGAGCAACCTCCCTTTTCTATTGATACCTATCGCAATATGCTTACACTCAAGCAAATTAAGGAGAACACCGAAGGCGTCATCGCTCGCCTGAAGAAGAAGCAGTTCGATGCTCGTGAAGCGCTCAATGAAGTCCTTAACTTCGATGAGCTACGCCGACGCTCTCAGCAGGAGCTTGATGCCTCACTCGCTAAGCAGAATGCTATCGCCAAGGAGATCGGTGCTCTGATGAAGCAGGGAGCCAAGGAGCAGGCAGAGTCCATCCGTGCTCAGGTGGCTCTACTCAAGGAGCAGGCGAAGACGCTCGAGGCTAAGAAGGCTGAAGCAGAAGCCAAGATCCGTGAGATCCTCCTCTCTATCCCTAACCTCCCTGCAGACATTGTACCCGAGGGGGCTACTGCCGCTGAGAACGTCTGCGTCAAGACCGGTGGGGAGACTCCCACACTGGCTGAAGGCGCCCTCCCTCACTGGGAGCTAGCGAAGATCTATGACCTCATCGACTTCGAGCTCGGTGTGAAGATCTCAGGGGCAGGCTTCCCCGTCTACAAGGGCTATGGTGCTCGTCTACAGCGTGCCCTCGTGAACTTCTTCCTAGACAATGCTCGTGAGGCTGGCTACCTTGAGGTTCAGCCCCCCTATGTCGTCAATGAAGACTCAGGCTACGGTACAGGACAGCTCCCCGATAAGGAGGGACAGATGTACCACGTCGGGCTAGACAACCTCTATCTGATCCCCACGGCCGAGGTGCCTGTGACGAATATCTATCGTGATGTCATCCTCGACGAGAAGGATCTGCCCATACGCAATACGGCCTACTCGGCTTGCTTCCGCCGTGAAGCTGGCTCCTATGGCAAGGATGTCCGTGGACTGAACCGCCTACATCAGTTTGACAAGGTGGAGATCGTCTGCATCGACAAGCCCGAGCGAAGCTATCAGCGCTTAGATGAGATGGTGGCTTACGTCGAGACGCTGGTCACGAAGCTCGAGCTCCCCTGGCGTATCCTGCGTCTGAGTGGAGGTGATATGAGCTTCACTAGTGCGCTGACGTATGACTTCGAGGTCTTCTCTGCTGCCCAAGAGCGTTGGCTAGAGGTAAGCTCTGTGTCCAACTTTGAGAGCTATCAGGCGAACCGTCTACGCTGTCGCTATCGTGATGCGGAGCAGGGCGTGCAGCTCGTGCATACGCTCAATGGTAGCGCCCTGGCACTTCCCCGTATCGTGGCAGCACTGCTAGAGAATCATCAGACGCCCGAGGGTATTCGTATCCCCGAGGCACTCCGACCCTATACGGGCTTCGACTTCATCCCTCTCCCAGAGAAGAAGTAAGAGGAAGGGGGCTATGTGTTAGCCCCCTTTCAGTCTCGTAGCTCTAGATAGAAAAGACTTCCGCCCAGCACGATCTCCCCTCTTGAGGGAAGCCGTGCTGGGCGGAGATGTTTATGCCGTGGAGACGATTACTTGGCCTTGTAGATCTGAGCGATCGTTTCCTCGATCTGATCAGGAGAGAGATCCCCTACCGTCTGGATGGGTACACCCTGTGTGGGTACGAAGAGTACCATAGGGATGCTACGGACGCCAAAGATTTGCGCTAGCTCAGACTCCTTGTCCACGTTGATCTTGTAGACATCGATCTTGCCAGCATACTTCTTGGCTACTGTTTCGAGCTTAGGACCGAGACTACGGCAGGGACCACACCAGTCTGCGTAGAAGTCAAGGATAGCAGGACGCTGGCCTTTGAAGACAAACTTTGAGGGCTCTTCCTTGTAGTCCCAAATATTCTTACGTAGATAAGCTGCGTCAATATGCTTGATCGCTGATGCTGCTTCGGCAGTCTTCTCGGTCTTGTCTTTGGATGCCTCTTGTGCATTAGCCTTGGAGGTCGAAGCTGTGCAGGAGATCGTCGTGCACATCCCGACGGAGAGGAGCAGAAGGCTTAGGATCTTCTTCTTCATAGGGAGGATAAATTAATTAGAGAGTTATTTTCTTGCATAAGCGTCAGAAGGGGCAAGATGTTCAAAGGCTTACCTTTTCTTTTCCTTGGGAGCTCTCCGTATAGGAGACTATGGGGCGACTTCTGTATCCACTATATCGGGGCTCCGAAGAGCTCGGATAAGGTGCTTGGCAAAGTCTATGTTAAGCTATGAATCATCCATGCAGAGGCTAGGAGGGCACTTAGGTCGGTGAAGAGGAAAAGCGTATCTTTGTATAAGATAACAATAGTGTGTTCGCTCCTATCGCTTTCCCCGCATCGCCCATCGTGTCATGAGAAAACGTGTCATCTGGATCATCATCATTGCGCTCATCTCTGCCTACGGGCTGCTCTCATGGGTGCAATATGAGTACTATAGTCGCGTGCTCTCCCTGCGTAAGGAGGAGATGCGAGATCAGATGAAGGATGCACTCTCTACCGTAGCGCAGGAGATCCAAGTGCGCGAGCTGGTGCGCTATCTCAATCGGGGCCTGAATGCGAATGGTGGTCGCTTCGATGACTCTGAGTTCCTGCCTTCTTCGATTGCTGACTTTGATATTTGGCGACGCTCGAAGCTAGATACGATGGCTGTACGCCGAGCACTCGATACGGATCGAGTCTATCTCAAGGTGCCTAGTACGGGAGCTTCGACATCACGACTCTATCGCCCCTCCGACCGACTTGTCCATGCTTACTTCTCCAATCTTCACTCGTTGGATAAGTACATCCTCCAGTTTCTCTATGATAGCTATAATCGGGATAGTATCCCTCAGATCATAGATACGCACCTGTTACGAAGCCTAGTGCGAGAGCATCTGGATAGCAAGGATCTCTGTGACCCCTTCCGTCTTTCGATCTATGATTCGGATGACCGCCTGGTCTACGAGTATCGTCCGCCATCTATGGATCAGCGACTAGGATGGGAGGAGGAGAATACCGTCCAGCAATACCTCTTTGTCCCTACGGGAGGATCTCATGCAGACCGCCCGTACATGAAGGTCTCGCTCAATATTGCCCCGACAAAGGCTGAGGTCATGCGCTTGGCGCTACCGAGCTTAGTCTCCACGATCATTGTCCTTGTATTAGGCTTCTCGGCCCTAGCGATTCTTCTGAATCATATGAGTTTCGCAGCCCAGCGAACGAGCTTCATCAATAATATGACTCATGAGCTGAAGACGCCTGTCAGTACGATCGTCTTGTCCGCTCAATCATTAGGGCGAAACTTCTCCCCAGATCAAGACGCACCTAATCCTCGGGCAAGAGATGCCATCTCGGTGATTAGCCTAGAGGCACAGCGTATGAAGTTCCTCATCGATAAGGTGCTTCAGTTCTCTCTCCTGGATGGACACGCTGGAAAGTTTGTCTTGGAGCCCCTCGATATCAACGAACTTCTCTTACCGGTGGCGGAGATCTATACCTTCCATGCTCAGCAGCGAGGCGGAGATTTGGCTTTAGAGCTCAATGCTCTGAACACTTGGGTGAGAGGAAGCCAGATCCATCTGTCGAATGTCTTCTTCAACCTCTTGGACAATGCCGTGAAGTACTCCAAGACTGATGAGCCTCTTCAGCTGGCGATCTCAACGTATGATGACGGGAATGAGCTCGTGATCACGATCCAGGACAATGGTATAGGCATGGATAAGAAAGAGCTACGACGCATCTTCGATCGCTTCTATCGGATCAGCTCTGGTAAGCGTCATGATGTGCGTGGATTTGGCCTAGGACTAGCTTATGTCACGAGTGTCATACGCCAGTGTGGTGGACGTATCTCTGCCGAGAGCGAGCTAGGTGTTGGGTCTCGGATGATCATTCGTCTCCCTGCTTCAGAAACAGATTAGTCTCCCGATGAAGGAGAATAGTATAACAATGTATTTACAACGCAACAGATAACGCAATTGACCCTGCTACTATGGATGAACCAATAAAGATCCTCCTCTGCGAAGATGAAGAGAACCTTGGGAACATTCTCCAAGAGCTCCTCGAGAGCAAGAGGTTTGCTGTCACCCTCTGTACCGATGGTGATCAAGGTTGGGAAGCCTTTAAGAATGAAAAGTTCGACCTCTGTCTACTCGATATCATGATGCCTAAGCGTGATGGACTGACGCTAGCTAAGGATATTCGTAGTCTCTCGACAGATGTGCCGATTATCTTCCTCACGGCTCTTGGGATGAGAGAGAATATCCTAGAAGGCTTCCGCTCGGGAGCTGACGACTATATCACCAAGCCCTTCAGCATGGAGGAGCTACTTCTACGTATCGAAGCGATCCTGCGTCGTACGACTAAGCATGAAGGGGATAAGGAGCCTCAGCGCGTCTACCAGCTGGGGAACTATGTCTTCAATACCACGACGCAGACCCTATCGCTCGGTGATCAGTCTCGCCGTCTCACGACCAAGGAGTGTGAGCTACTCTCACTACTCTGCCTCTTCGCCAATCAGACCCTAGAGCGTGGGCATGCCCTCAACGTCATCTGGGGAATCTCTGAAACTTCGGGAAGTAATGACGGATCCTTTAGCCAACGTAGTATGGATGTTTATGTCACGAAGCTCCGCCGGATGCTCGTCGGGGATGATCGTGTGGAAATCAAGAATGTCCATGGCAAGGGCTATAAGCTCGTCATTCCTCCTATAGAGTAACTCCGTAAGTAGCCCAGCTACTTACCCTGCTCATCAAGCACCTACACATCATCCAGCAGCCCCGAGGTAGTGTCTCCCTAGTTTTCGCTGGGGAGATACTACCTTTGTATCATTCAGTACCATGAGTCGAAGGGCTCATAGGCACTGCTAAATCAATCATTGATGAGTAAGAAAAAAATTAAGTCTACCTCTCCTGCGAAAAAGAGCAAGCGTCCAGCAGGAGAAGCTCCATATATCCCACGTGAAGATATTCAGCGTCTGGCTCTCGAAGTCTTTGAGAAGAGTGAAGGACGAGTCTTGACCTACAAGCAAGTCTGTTATGTATTCGGTAAGACGACAATGGCGCAGAAGCGTGTCATCTACCAAGCCTTAACGGATCTAGCTTCTCGTGGTGTGCTCCAGGAGCTGGAGCCGGGGCGTTTTGTCCTAGCCAGTAAGAATGGCCAGCAGCTAGAGGGTGTCTTTGATTACCGAGGTGGTCGTCCATCCTTTATCCCAGACGATAGTAGTGTCGACCCGATTCCCCTCTCGGAGTATGCTTCGGGACAAGCGCTACATGGGGATCGTGTCTTGGTTTCCTTCGTTCGGAATCGACGAGGTGAATATAAGCGACTACAGGTTACCGAGATCCTAGAGCGCAGGGAGGCAACCTATGTCGGACGCCTACAGATCACCAGAGGATACGCCTTCTTCATCGCACCGAATAAGGAGCTTCGTCAGGATGTCTTTATCCCCGAAGATAAGCTGAAGGGAGCGACCCAGCGGGATAAAGTCCTCGTTCGTATCCTGGGATGGGATAAGCGGAGCAAGAATCCTCGAGGAGAAGTCGTGGATGTCCTCGGCCAAGCAGGAGACAATACCACCGAGATGCATGCTATCCTGGCAGAGTTTGGATTGCCTTATAGCTATCCCGAGGATGTAGAGCGCCATGCGGAGACGCTTAGCGGAGAGATTACAGCTGAAGAGCTAGCGGGAAGAGAGGATTTCCGTGGTGTCCTCACTTGTACCATTGACCCGAAGGATGCGAAGGACTTTGATGATGCACTATCCTTCCGAGAGCTTTCCCAAGGCGAGTATGAAGTCGGGGTACATATCGCTGATGTTAGTCACTACGTGCCTGTCGGGGGGATCATTGACCAAGAGGCCTATCGTCGTGCTACAAGTGTTTACTTGGTCGATCGTACGATACCCATGCTCCCAGAGCGATTGAGCAACTTCCTCTGCTCGCTACGCCCCGATGAGGATAAATATGCCTACAGCTGTGTCTTCGTCCTCGATGCGGAGGCTAAGGTCCGATCGGCTCGTATTACTCGCTCGGTCATCCGTAGTCAGTGTCGATTCACCTACGAAGAGGCACAAGATATTATCGAGACGGGATCTGGAAAGCATGTAGAAGCTATTCTGATACTTCATCGCTTAGCTCAGAAGCTCCGTACAAAGCGCTTTGAGAAGGGAAGTATTGCCTTTGATCGTCCCGAAGTGCGCTTTGAGTTAGATGAGACGGGGAAGCCTCTCTCTGTCATCATCAAGGAGAGTAAGGCTGCCCACCAGTTGATCGAGGAGTTTATGCTCCTAGCAAATCGTACGGTGGCTGAGCGTATCTCTTTCCCTGAGCGAAGTGACATCACGCCAGCCCTGCTTACGAAGGGTAAGGGGAAGTTACCCTTCGTCTATCGTATCCATGAGGCGCCTGATACGGAGAAGCTACAGAGCCTAGCTGAGTTCGTCCGTCGCTTTGGCTATAAGCTCCGCACCGAAGGGAGTGCAGAGATCATTGCTCAAAGTCTGAATAAGCTTCTCTCCGACATCAAGGGAAAGCCTGAAGAGGATATGCTCACGATGCTAGCCATTCGCTCGATGGCTAAGGCTCGCTATACGACTGCAGCTCTAGGACACTATGGATTGGGCTTTGAGAGCTATACGCACTTCACGTCTCCTATTCGTCGCTATCCAGATCTCATGGTGCACCGTCTACTGACGCGTTACCTCGTAGAGGGTAAGTCGCCGGCTGATCTGGCTGACCTGGAGGGACAGTGTGAGCATGCCTCGGAGATGGAAAGCCTAGCTTCGAATGCTGAGCGTGCTTCGATCAAGTATAAGCAGGTCGAGTATATGCTCCCTCGTTTGGGTGAGCAGTTCTCTGGGGTGATCACTGGCTTAGCCGATTGGGGTATTTATGTCGAGCTGGAGGATAACAAATGTGAGGGACTCGTGCCTGCACGTGATCTCACCGATGACTACTATGTCTATGATGAGAAGAACTTCCGGCTCGTAGGGCGTCATCGAGGGCGAGTATTCTCGCTAGGTGATCGCATTGAGGTGATCGTGGCACAAGCAGACTTAGTACGTAAACAGCTTGACTTTGCCCTAGCCGAAGACGCTCCTTTCGCTAGGAAATAGCCTTCTCGTACCCTTCTATATGAAGCGCCCCGCACATCGATCGATGTGCGGGGCGCTTTACTTTGGGGTATTCCTTAGGGAGGACTACATGTTCATCCCACCGCAGACGTGGATCGTCTGACCAGATACGTAGGAGGAGAGGTCGCTACCGAGGAAGACGCAGACATTCGCTACATCCTCAGGGGTTCCACCACGACGGAGAGGGATCTGAGCTTCCCACTGCTTGCGTACTTCTTCGCTTAGGGCATGCGTCATGTCGGTGATGATGAAGCCTGGGGCGATCGCGTTAGCACGGACACCACGTGCTCCGAGCTCCTTAGCGATGCTCTTAGCTAGGCCGATCATACCCGCCTTAGATGCGGAGTAGTTCGTCTGTCCAGCGTTACCAGAGACGCCGACGACAGAGGCCATATTGATGATGCTACCACTACGCTGCTTGACCATCACTGGGGTAACGGCGTGGATGAGGTTGAAGGCGCTCTTGAGGTTCACGTTGATCACGAGATCCCACTGCTCCTCGGTCATACGCATCATCAGCCCGTCACGGGTGATCCCTGCGTTGTTGACGAGGATGTCGATTCGACCGAAGTCTGCGACGACTTCTTCTACGAGCTTGTGTGCTGCTTCGAAGTCAGCGGCATTAGAAGCATAGGCTTTCGCCTTTACTCCGAGACCTTCGAGCTCCTTAACGAACTCCTCTACTGACTCATCGATCTTGAGGTCAGTGATGGCTACGGATGCTCCTTCTTGAGCATACTTCTGGGCAATGGCACGACCGATACCACGGCCAGCGCCCGTGATGATGGCTACCTTATTGGCAAGTAGATTCATAATTATAATAGGTAATGAGTATTATAATAGGTAATGAGTGAACTAGGGGAGGGGAGTGGGGGATACTCCCTGCTCTGTGGGAGCGGGCGAAGTGAGCCCGTAGAGTAGTAGATGGCGCACCACCTTGCGAATCTCCGTGATGGTGCCCTCGGCTCGATAGGCACCACTGATATAGGGGACTTCCATTCCTTTGGTAATATTCTGAAGGATATAAGCGGTCAGGCGTATATCCTCGATAGCGAAGATGCCTTGGGCTTTCCCCTCATGGAGGAGGGCTTCGAGTCGAGCGATCTCCTGACGATCAAAGTCTGCACGAGCCTTTTCGACAAGCCAGATGTCACGGAAGAACTCGGCTCGTAGTGAGCCATTGCGTAGGACGAGATCCTTGATCTTATCTAGATGAGTCAGCATGACCGTCAGGATCTTATCTTCGGGTGATGCAGGCAGACGCAGGGTGAGCTCGATGTCATGCCATAGACGCTCTAGCTCTCTCTCGATGACGGCATGGAAGATCTCATCCTTGTTGCGGAAGTAGGTGTAGAGCGTTCGTCGCCCTTTCTTTGAGGCGTCAGCGATGTCGTTCATCGTGGTGTTGGTAAACCCCACGCTGGCGAAGAGCTGTCGTGCCACCTCGATCATCAGATCCTTAGTCTTGACGATACCTGCCATCCTAGATTGTCTGTCTCGTACTTACGTTAGTCTATTCGTACTCGGGGATCCTTTCCTCCCGATGTAATTGCTTCAAAGGTACGAAAAGTTGCGCACATCTGGCGTAAACGTGCAGTCTGTATCCTCCTAGCCTTCGTGACATAATGGATCTAGTGATGCCTCTTGGCCTATCAGGTGAGGAATGACACCGTCCCGAGAACTTGTGCTCTCGGGGCGGTGTATCCTTAGGTTATCGTTCGAGTCCCTTGGACTAGCTGGTCTGGTTGGATTTCTTTGTCTTCTTGGGTACTTGCTTGAAGTGCACACCAGTGAGGGTGAAGTAAGACTTCGATGGACGTAGGTGAACCATAGGCTTCTCGATATGGATGTTAGGATTGAACTTCTCCTCTTGCCCCACCGCTCGGCTCTTGAAGGAGGGAACAAGTGTGCCTAGATCACCGAAGTCCACCATATCACCATTGGAGACGAAGTCCTTAGCGATCTCGGTCGCATAGTTGATCACAGCTTCGACTTCCTGACGGGTGAAGCTCGTGCTTCGTGCAACTTCATCGCAGAAGCGGCGAAAGGGGATGCGTTGGCGTCCTGAGGGCTGTGCGATTTTCATGATCTTACCTGCGTGCTTGCCGAAGGTGATCTTTCGTTCGACGACGACGTACTGTAGAGGTTTGCTTGCCATAGTATGTGGTATATTAAGTATCCGAACTAAGCGCTCATCGTCGGGGAATATACTTGACGGGAGCGATCCTAGCGTGGGGTAAAAGTAGGCAACTTTATGCTATCTGTCAAGCTCTCTTCTGTGTCATCTTGAGCTATGCAAGCTAGCCCACTCGAGTGGCCTTGGCTCCTGCGATCTACAGTGGGTCGGATAGCTTGTGCGGATTCCACCGTTGGAGTCCTCGGAGAGCAACGTTGCTTTTCGTGAGGTTCATCGTTGCTCCTCTCGGAATCCAACGTTGCTATTGTGCTCTTGAGTCATTTCGAAGGAGAGGGGAGAAGCGTTTGTTCTTTTGTTTAGGTTAGCTTCCCAGCTTGGCTTGATGCCTATAGAGAGCTTCCGCTTACCCCTATCATCCTCTGTGAGATAGTCCTATGTCCTTTGGCCTTGCTCACTATCCATACCATGAATATAATAGCTAGGGTAGAGGAGTGTGTCCTAAGGAGCTTCCGTGAATCATTGGGTTAGGGCTTCTCGGTGAGGTGAACCATCGGGTATGATTGCTTTACTCAGGGCGCTGTGATGGGGGAGCTACAAGGGCAATTCTTCTTCTTGTGATTTTGTTTTAGTGGGGAAAAGCTGTACTTTTGACTCCGAAAGAGCTCTATCTACGTTCGTAGGCCCGTGGCGAGCTAGCCCAGCTGGACAAAGTAGTACTCTCAAGGAAAGCAAACAGAAAGCAACGAAATAATAAACTTACTAACTCACAAACAACAACTCGACATGAAAAAGTTATTCGCAATCGTCGCTTGCGTAGGTCTCCTCTCTGTAGGTGTGGCCAATGTCGCTAAGGCTCAGAATGCAGATAGCACCGCAGCAACTCCAGCCACCGAGCAGGTAGATAGCGCTGCAGCAACCACCGCGGATAGCGCAGCTGTAGCAGCTGACACCGCCACCGGAGAAAGCCAGGTAGCTGGCGAAGAAGCTCCAGCAGAAGCTAGCTTCCACCAGGCCCTTAAGACCAAGTTCATCGAAGGGGGTGCCGACTTCATGGCTCTCGTTGCCATCGCTCTCATCCTCGGTCTGGCTCTCTGTCTCGAACGTATCATCTACCTCAACCTCGCTAACGTTAATCCCGATAAGCTCCTTAAGGACATCGAAGACGCTCTCGTAGGTCAGGGTAACATCGAGAAGGCTAAGGAAGTGGCTCGCAACACACGTGGTCCTATCGCTTCTATCGCTTATCAGGCTCTCCTTCGTGCAGACCAGGGTATCGACATCGCTGAAAAGTCTGTCGTATCTTATGGTGGTGTACAGGGCGGTCTCCTCGAAAAGAACCTTTCTTGGATCACGCTCTTCATCGCTATGGCTCCTTCTCTCGGGTTCCTTGGTACCGTTGTAGGTATGGTGCAGGCCTTCGATAACATCGAAAAGGTCGGTGATATCAGCCCAACGGTCGTAGCAGGTGGTATGAAGGTGGCTCTGATCACCACGATCGGTGGTCTCGTCGTAGCCCTTATCCTCCAGATCTTCTATAACTATATCCTTTCTCTCGTCGAAGGCATCCTGAACCGTATGGAAGATGCCTCAATCACTCTGCTTGACCTTATCGTTAAGTACGACGAAAAGAAGAATAAGTAATCCACCCGTAAGTACAATAAAGAAATGGCTGTAACTAAGATTCGTAAGTTATCCAGCATGACTTTATTAGTCCTCACGGCTCTTAGCGTCATCATCTTCTTGGTATTCTTCCTTGGAGGTTCGACCGTCGATGCTAAGAATAACACGGACTATAAGTTCACGGGTCTCTTACTCTTTTGGGGATATTTCCTCTTCTGCGCTACCACGGTAGCTGCGCTCTTCTTCGCTGGTCGTAGTCTTCTTACAGACAAGTCGAAGGATAAGGTCGCTAGCCGAGCTGGTATGATCGCAGTCTGTGTCCTCCTCGTTTCTCTTGTCCTTGGTTACCTCATCGGTAGCGGTGATACTATCAAGGGTCTCAACGAAGCGTCTCAGACCTACAATACCAGTGGCTGGCTTAAGGTCACGGATATGTGGCTCTACTCCACCTATGTCCTCTTTATAGCTACCGTCGGCGCTGTCGTCTGGGGTGGACTATCCTCTCGCCTGCTGAAGAAGTAGTACGGAGTAATCAATCATGAAATAAAGCAGAAAGCATTATGGCTAACAAAAGAAAGACTCCTGGTATCAACGGATCGTCCTCGGCCGATATCGCTTTTATGTTGCTTATCTTCTTCT